>Ga0302233_10000200_pt1 | contig 55787 bp, 85 predicted proteins | sample II_Palsa_N3_1_FD_193516 | JGI IMG/M metagenome (GOLD analysis project Ga0302233, IMG submission 193516) | Peat permafrost microbial communities from Stordalen Mire near Abisko, Sweden - II_Palsa_N3_1 | ecosystem: Environmental > Terrestrial > Soil > Palsa > Peat permafrost | place: Sweden... | reverse complement strand
AGCGGGACCTGCGCCACGTCTACGAGGGCCGCGCCACACAGCGCCTCGTGGATGTTGGTCGCAGCGTCATCCCAAACGCCAAGCTCGTCGTCGTCTTTGTCGGTGACGCCGACATGTCTTTCTGCCGCTTCAAAGGGCACACCCGCCACAAGCTGGTCACGAACAATGTCGTCCGTGACGATCAAAGGGTACTTTTTGTTAGTACTCGAGAACCGAAAACCTCGCAGCGACACCATCGCTGTCTCAACTTCGTCACACAAGTACATCTTGCCTTTTGTCGTAATTTATTAACTATTATTTATAACTCAGGTAAAGGGCAAAAAGTGGGACAAAAAGAAGCAGCAACTGGTTCGCAGGCCCATCCACGGCAACCAGCACTGCCCCGCCTGCGACCCGTCCCCCTTTGCCCGCGATCCCAACTCGGCCATGTGCATGGCCAAGACGGGATCGTTTGCCGCTGCGAATGGTATGTTCCACGATGCCAGCAAAAACAACAGTTTGAAACGTCGGATGACAGGACACTACCACCGGGCGTTTTCATACACTCGGTTCAACGTGACGATGTGGGACGAGATCGTCGCCAGTGTTCACGCTCTCTAACAGTATGCACAATTTCGATGTAATTTTTCTCACCTTGCTGCCTCTGCACCTTTTGCAAGGTCATCTCTGCATCCCCTTTCCATCAAGGTAATTTTTTAAATTGTTGGCTCGTTAAATTTGATGAGATTGCAGCCATCAAACACCCTTTCGCACCCGCCCGCAGTACCTGGTCCCTACGTCGCGCCCATGCGTGCGCCATCACAAAAATAATGCAAGGTTTGCGAATTATTTTCTTTCCAACCATTTTAATTTTACGGTATTTTTACCCGCATCAGCTAATAGGCGTTTTATTCCGGAATCGTTCTTCATGAACGCAAGGCCGGAAGCCGAAAGGCTCATTAGTACGTTCAACTTTCCGTTTCTTTTTTTCGGGTTAGGGAGGGTCTTCTGTTAATCATGGTTCCCTTTTCTGTTTGTCGTGTGCTGTTTGCGCGTGTGCTGTTGTCTTCTGCTGCTTTGCTCTCGTGTCCCTTCTCCTGCTTTGCTCTCGTGTCCCTTCTCCTGCTGTGCTCTCGTGTCCCTTCTCCTGGTGTGCTGTGCGTGCACCGTCCTCTTCCCTTCCTGCTGAACTCACACGCCCTTCTTCTTCTGCACGTCGTCGACGGACCCAACTCATTACTCCACTCCCTCGCTCTCTCTCTGGCGCACGCCACATCGTTCCATCGACTTCTCTTTGTGTGGTCTCACTGGATCGTTCTGTCGCCTTCCCGATCCAATCTCTCCAACGAACTGAACTCATCAGGCACATATTTTTAATCCGATTTCTTTCTTTCTTTCTTTCTTTCTTCACTGGTGCAGTCGACTAAGATTTGGCGAGGTTACTAACCGACGCTGGCGTCATTTTCTGTCTCACAGCTGTAATGTCCTCCCAAATGGTTATCTTCCCCGGCGACGGCCGCGTCGTGGCCGAGGTGCCCCTTGCCACCCCCGAGCAGGTGCGTTTGTCGTTCCCTTTTTTTTGTGTGTGTCCTTTCCTTGTTCGCGTGTAACAAGGTGATGTAGGTCGAGTCGATCGTCAGCAAGGCGTCGCAGGCCGCCAAGACGTGGAAACACGTGTCTGGTAGCTACGACTGCTCGACAAGAGGGAACACTGACTTGTGTTGATTAAAAAAAAACGCAGTGGCGGAGCGTGTGGCCTACTGCAAGAAGTTTGTCGACGCCTTTGTGGCCAAGAAGGACGAGATCGCCAAGGAGCTGACGCTTCAGATGGGCCGCCCCGCTTCCCAGACGCCCGGTGAGGTCAACGGCTTCAAGGACCGTGCCACGTACATGATCAGCGTCGCCGAGGAGGCGCTCAAGGACGTCGCCGTCGAGGAGAAGGCTGGCTTCACCCGCTTCATCCGAAAGGAGCCTCTCGGTGTCGTCTTTGTCATTGGTGCATGGTAATGTGCGCCTTGCGTTCTCCCCCTTTGCACCAACCGGTTGGCCCATAAGGAACTACCCCTACCTCATCGCCGTCAACTGCGTCGTCCCGTCCATCCTCGCGGGCAACACGGTCATCCTCAAGCAGTCGTCCAACACGCTCCTCTGCGCCAACCGCTTTGCCGAGGCGTTCCAGGAGGCCGGTCTCCCCGAGGGCGTCTTCCAGGTCCTCCACTCGACTCACGAGGTTGCCGAAAAGGTCATCAAGGACGAGCGCGTCAACTTTGTCAACTTTACCGGCTCGGTCTCGGCCGGTCACACGGTCCAGAAGGCGGCGAGTGAAAAGTTTATTGGTGAAAATGCTCAAATGGTCTTTCGCGATTTTAATCAAGCAATGATTTGTACTTTTGTACAGCTACTGGCCTCGAGCTCGGCGGCAAGGACCCCGCCTATGTTCGCGCCGACTGCAACCTCGACTACACTGTTGACCAGCTGGTCGATGGCTCGTTCTTCAACTCTGGCCAGTGCTGCTGCGCCATCGAGCGCATCTATGTCCACAAGGATGTGTACGAGCCGTTTGTTCAAAAGTTTGTCGAGCTCACCAAGGTACCCCTTTAAAAACACAACCTCTTTTATTTATTAATGAAAATCAACGTAAATGACATGAAAAATAAAAAAATGAAAAAAATAAAAAAAAGACATACCGCCTTGGCGACCCCCTCGATGCCAACACCAACCTCGGCCCGATGATCAAGGCATCGGCAGCTGACTTTGTCCGTGGTCAGATCAAGCAGGCAGTTGAGAAGGGCGCCAAGGCCCTGATCGACGTCAACCACCCCCTGGACAAGCAGGGCTCGGCCTACTTGTACCCGCAGGTCCTCGTCGACGTCAACCACTCGATGGGCGTCATGTGGGACGAGAGCTTTGGTCCCGTCATTGGCATCATGAAGGTCGAGAACGACGAGGAGGCTGTCAAGCTCATGAACGACTCCCCCTTTGGGCTCACGGCTAGCGTTTGGACCAACGACGAGGCCGCTGCTCTCGCCATCGGCGACCGCATCGACACCGGCACCTGGTTCATGAACCGCTGCGACTACCTTGACCCGGCGCTGGCCTGGGTCGGTGTCAAGGACTCTGGTCGCGGCTTGGCCCTCAGCAAGCTCGCTTTCGAGGCCCTCACCCGCCCCAAGTCGTTCCACCTGAAGAAGCTCCAGTAGTCGCACACATCTAGCTTGTTTGTTTGTGTTTGTCTTCTTACGTAACGACAAAAAGAACAAGAACGAAAAAAAAAAAAAAAGAAAAAGAAAAAGAAGTCACCTTTTAGAGAAACAGACAAGCTTAGAAGACTACAGCTGAACACGACTTGCATTGCGAAGAGCGCTAAATCCGGCTCGCGATCTCGGAACTCGACTGCGCGCCGCCGGTCTGGTAGAGCAACTGCTGTTGCAGGGGCGAGTTGGGCGGGAGCGTGCCACCATTCTTAACGATGAACTGCTGGACGCCGTTGATGGCAGCACTGACCGCGCCGCTGGCAAAGCCGCCCTCGGCAGTCATCATCTCGTTGAGGAAGATCGCGCCGTTCCTCGGGGAGAGCGTGCTGCGCCAGAGGCACTGCGTGTTGCCGGCCTGCATCGGACGGTCCATTTTGAAGGCGCCGCCAAAATGCTTCTCCTGCGACCACGCGGCAAACTCAAGGCGGACCTTGCCCATCTCCAGCACGTCGGCAAAGCGTCCGAGCTTGGCGTAGGCCGGGTTCTCGGGATCGCGCAGCGCGGCGTTGCGGATGATGTTGACAAAGAGCTCGAACTGTTGCTGCCCGTCCATTGCGGCCGTCTTGGTGGCGTTGTCACCGAGCTGGTAGCTGAGGAAGATGGTCCGCGAGGTGGCGCCTTTGACGGCCGGCAAAACGTAGACCTGCTGGAAGGGCTGGCTGGACTGGATGTTGTTGGGCAGGTCCAGGCCTGAGAAGGCCGAGAGGGGCACCTTGACAGCCAGCTTGGTGGCGCCGACCAGGTTGGCGCGGCGCATCGCCATGGCCAGGTCGTCTGGCATGAGCGGCTCGGATCCCGGCTGCGGTCCCGTCAGGCCCAGGCGGATGGCTTCACTAGGCCCAGCAGCAAAGACGACCTCGGTGAAGGTCTCGGTCGTGGTCGTACCCTTGCGCTTGTCAAGCATCGTCACGTCGTAGCTGCCGGCGCCGTCGAGTCCAGGGCTTGCGACTGACTTGCGGACAATGCGGACGACCTCCGTCTCCAGGCGGATCGCGCCCTGGTCGGCAAGGCTGGTGCGGGCGTTGCTGGGCGTGTCGTTGACCACGGCGTGCAGGACCGAGTTGGCGCCGCCGGGCAGGAAGACGTGGTCCTCCAAGCGCTGGTCGGCGAGGAAGCGGAACTCCTCGAGGAAGCCGGTCGTGTAGTAGCCCTCATAGCCGCCCACTCCGATGCCGATGGCGCCAAACACGTCCCACTCGCGCATGGTCCACTGGATGCCCTGGTCGCTCAGCAGCTCGTTCAGGCCGCTCTGGAACGTGTGCTTGTCAAAGCGGCAGATGACAGCGTCGCAGAGGGCATGGAGCTTGACGGCGTCGCAGGCAGCGCGCGCGGCCATGACCGGGTCCAGGAGCGCGCCCATTGCCTTGTTGTAGTCGGCCTTGACCTTGACCATGACCTCGTGCGTCGGGGCCTCGCCGGGGCCGACATCGTAGACATCATTGCCGACCAGGTAGGACGTGGCGACGGTGGACGGGTTCGGGAACGGCAGGGTGGGCAAGCCGTACAGTTGGATGAGGCGGTAAAAGCTGTTGCCGTCAAAGGGGGCGTAGCGCATCCCGCCCATCTCCAGAGGGGTGGGGCTGACCGGGCGGCCGGTGGCGCTGTCGTTCTCGCTGTCGTCCTCCTCCTTGTTGTCCACGTCGTGCGGTGGCAGGCGGACGGTCTTGAGGCGGCCGCCGATCTCGGGGCCCTGCTCGAGCACTGTGACCTTGACACCCAGGCGGTTGAGGCCGTCGGCGGCGACGATACCAGCTGGGCCGGCGCCGACAATGCAAACGTTGTGCTGCTTGGCCACCAAGGGCGGCAGGGTGCCGTAAACGCGGCCGGTTGTCTCCATGAAGCCACCATAGTCGAAGAGGTGGTCGAGCGGGTTCGTGTTGCGCAGATGCTTGTAGAGCTGCTTGAGAATTGTCTGGTCGCCCGCGTGCTCGAAGAATTTGCCGAGGCGCTGCTGCGTCGAGGCGGCGCACGCCTCCAGGAGCACGGCACTCTGGGCAGCGGGTGTGGCGAGCACCATGTGCAGGACCCAGTCCGAGATGGCACCGCCTGGGGTGAGCCGGGTGCCGAGCTGGCAGACGACGGCGTCGAGGACGTTTGTCTTCTCGAGGAGACTGAGGCAGTGCCAGTGCAGCGCGATCTCGAGGTGGAGCTGCTCGCGTTCCCTGGACTCGCCGAGGGAGCCGAGGCGGTCAATGTTGTGCACCAGCGTCGCCGTGAGCGCAGCCCGCGAGCCGCTCCATTCGCCCACCGGGTGCGAAAAATAGCGGCCGACCGTCTGCGGATTAACTGGAGACAGGTCGCGGCCGTCGGCCAGCACGCTTGCGAGCAGCGCCGAATCGCCGTGAATTCCAGCACCAGGGCCATGTGGCTCGGTGGGTGAATTACTGCGAGTGGGGACAGCCGACGACATGCGCGACGACACGGCGATGAGCTTGCGCGTGGCCAACGGGAAGAGGTAGCTGGACATTGCCAAGAACAGCTCGACACCAGCGCCGTCATCGACAGCCGATTGTCGTGGCGACGGCGGGAGTGACAGAGGTCCCGGGTGAAACTTGGCTGGCGACGCCGACGCCGACGCCGACGAGGTGGGGACGACGAGCGTCGGTGGCGCCACACGGCGGCGCGGGGTCGAGGAAACGGGGGTGGTTTGGACCGGTGTAGTGGGCGTAGCAGCGGGCGTGCGCAGGCCCAGGAAAGCAAGCAGCTCTGCGGGGACCACGACAAAAATGGCGCGCACGACCGAGGCAATGAGTGACAACGTTGACAGTGCCTGTAACTCGGGCATGCTGGCTGAAGCAGGGAGGGAGGAGGGAAGGAAGGAGGGAAGGAAGGAGGGAGGGAGAGGTCGACAACCCAAGGCAGGTGGCGTGAAATTGAAGGGCCGGTCGTGCTAATTAACAACAGCCGAGACATCGAATGGAGTCGATTGAAGTGCGCACGTGGGCGTGCAATCTGACCCTTCGTTTTGGTTTAACGGCGCACGTGCGTCCTACCGTTTTGGCCGGCTCCCGTGCGTCCTACTGTTTTGGCCGGCTCCCGTGCGTGCGTCAGTGCTGCGGCGCAGTTTGATCTTGGACATGGACGACCCCGAGGCAGGCCTGCTCGTGCGGCAGGAACAACGGGCGCGGACGTGCGGCACGGACCCCGGGACCCTGTCGTCCCACCTCTTCTGCTGGGGCTCGTGGCTCTTCACGGTCAAGGCCGGGGTCGGCCTGTGGTGGGACGCACCCGCCGCCGCCGTGTTGGCAGCGGCCATAGCATTCGCGAGCTCGGCACTATTCTTCGTGCCGGCCGGCTACCTCGGGTTCGTCGAGGCGTTGAGCATACGGTTAAACAAGCCGGCCGGCGCCGAGACACTGAGCTCTGAGCTGAACTCGCCCACGACCCCAGGGTCCCGGAGAAGGTCATTCGACGACGACAGCGGCAGCCTGGTCGACGCGAACGGCAGCCGCAAGCCTAAGGACCCTTTCCTGGTGCAGACACCGAGCGCGGATCTCGACGTCTTTTTGGCACGCGTGATCAATGACTCGGACGACGTCGTGGCAACCCAGGAGCCTGTCGTCAAGGGTGCCTTCCAAAGTGATCCGGATTTCATCCGCGCACTCTGCGTCCTGCTGGGCTGCTCGCTGTTCGGCGCCTGCAATCTCACCGGGCTCGTCGGCAGCATCGTCCCCATGGAGGACATACTCTTCATCGTCTTCTTCTGGGTCGTCGAGATCCTCGGGTCCTGTAGTTTTATAGTCTCAGGGGTCCTCGCCATACGCGACCCTCGCACGCCCTACTTGAGCTGGGGCTGGCAGTCCAGCCTCTGGAACTTCATGGGCGGCGCAGGCTTCCTGGTGGTCGGCGTTCTCGGCATCTACAGCTACGCACCCGGTGCGGACGTGGTCAGCGCCACCCTCGCCTACCGCGCCAACACGCTCGCCGCTGGCGTCGCCTTTGGGATTGGCGGCGCCTTGCGCCTCATTGAAATCCACTCTGTCCCTGTTTAGAAAGTTTTACAGTAGGAATAATGGTTGTCCAAGTTCGTTAGCCACAGATGTCGAATCAAAACAAAGGTGCTGGGAAGCCGGCTGAGACAGGGAAACCAGCGGACAGCCCGCTGGGGGCATTAATGGGTGCCATTTTCTACGATGACACCTCTAAGTAAAAGGCCAGTGGTCGTCCTCGGCGGCGGCGTGAGCGGGTTGGCGATGACCTACTTTATGGCATCGCGTCATCCAGAGCAGCGCGTAGTGCTCGTCGAGGGCAGCGGTCGGATGGGCGGGTGGATCGCGTCTCAGCGGCAGGACAAGCAGCACCTGATGGAGCTGGGCCCGAGGTCACTGCGCACGGCGGGGCATGGACACCACACGTTGCGTCTGGTGGACGAGCTGGGCATCGGCGGCGAGCTCGTCGTTGCCGATGCCTCCAACGCGGGCGTCAAGTCGCGCTTCATCTACAAGGGCGGCAGGCTGCACGAGCTGCCCTCCGGTCTGCTCTCGCTGGCCAAGTCGCTCACGGCGCCGATGTCGCTCACGAGGGGCCTGGTGGGTGAGATCCTGAGGGAGCCCTTCAAGCCAGCGAAAGGCGGCGATGATGACGAATCGATCCATGCGTTCGTCAAGAGGAGACTAGGGACCAACTTTGCCGACAACTTTATCGACCCGCTCGTGCACGGCATCTTTGCGGGGGACGCCAGACAGCTCAGCGTCCGGGCGTGCTTCCCTTTTCTGTGGGAGGCCGAGCGAGCACGCGGGAGCATCATCCTGGGAGCACTGTTCCCAGCCTCATCTGCGGCGCAAAAGCCCTTGTACGAGACCGACTTTGATACCACCGGCCCCACCAACCCCACCGTTCAGCACGCACTAAGGAGCGGTCGCATGGTGTCATTCCGCAACGGTCTTGAAACACTCGTTCATGGTATACGCATCCCACCAAGGCAACGCTATTGTTAACTATCGCGCTTCTATTAGCACTCGAGAGCAAGTTAAAAACACTGACCAATGTCAAGATTGAACGCAGCAACAAGTGCATCGCTATCCAGCCAACGTCGCAGGATGCGATCACCAACGTCATGCTCGAGAACAATACGACTATTCAGGCAGGACACGTGTTCAGCTGCCTGCCTTCGCACTCGCTCGCGCCTCTTGTGCACTCGAGCACCAAACATGAACTGGCCGACGCATTACAGGCGATCCCGTTTACAAACGTCGCAGTCGTCAACGTCACCTACACTACATTGGACATCAAGAAGGCTCTGCCCATATGGTAGAATGCGGGAGGGAGGGAAAAAGTTTTATTTTTATTTAAACTCTCTTTTAAAAAAAAAAATAAAAAAAACAGGGGATTCGGTTACCTCGTCCCAACGTCAGAAAAATCTGATGCTCTGGGCGTTATTCTCGACTCGTGTGCCTTCCCAGAACAAGAGGCATCGGCGGGGACAGTGCGCTTGACGCTAATGATGGGTGGTCACGCGTTCCAGGATCGTTTCGGCGATCCAGCTACAGTCAGCCCCGACATGCTGAAATCGCGAGCACTGGGTGTGCTCGCTGACCACTTGAAGATCATTACCCCTCCGTCGTCCATCAATGCCCATATCCATCGCAATTGCATTGCGCAATACACCGTGGGCCATTTAAACCGCCTGAAAAAAATCCACTCTGCACTCGCCTCTCCGACTTGGTCGGGGCGCCTTTCCGTCCTTGGCTCGTCCTACAAGGCTGTTGGCATCAACGACAATATCGCGCTTGCTCATGAGGTTGCTCACGCCTACACCACCAAGCACGACCATAGCATCACCGGATTGGAGTGGCTCCGTTCATAATGTGAACTCTTTTTCTTTTCTATCACTCAGATAACTTTTGTACTCTCAACTGATCCCAGGTGTACAGGTCTAAAAAAAAAAAAAGATCAAGTTTTGTGCACATGAGGAAAATTATTCTTTTTTTCTTTTTTTCTTTTTTTTTTATGCCGCTTGCTTGCGTTTGGAGGCCTTGGCAGGAGTTGTCGCTGTTGCAGTGGACGACGAAGCAGCTGCTGTCTTTTGTCTGCTGCGAGTTGCAGGAGTGTTGGTAATAACCATTGCATCCGCATCCTCCTCAACGAGAGCGGGTGCAGGCGGCGAGATCGGCGCTACTGGTGCGGCGGGAGTTGGTGGTGCTGACTTTTTGCCACTCTTTGCAGCAGCGGCGGCGGCATCAGCAGCGGCAGCGATGGAGCCCTTCTTATAGACGGGGGTTGTCGGGGTCGACGCCTTGTTTCGCTTCAGACGCTCCTCCTCTCTCTTTTGGTGCTTTTCGTTGATGGCGATGAGCTGTGACGGCAGGGAGACTTCCAGAACGGCCTCAAGGCCATCATCGTCTTCGAGCATGGGCTGGTCGTAGACCTTCTTCTGGCCGTTCAACAAGCTCACTGCAAGCGAGAAAAGAAAAAAATTTTTTTTGTTTTAGCAGGAAAAAAAAAATTTTTTTTTTATACGTTTACATTCTTCAGCCTCACGAGCCTCAGCCTCCTCCATTGCAGGCGCAAAGAGACCATACGTGGGAGAGATAAAGTCGTTGGTATCATCGTCGCCCTCGTCATCCTCCTCATCGTCAATATTGTAGGGGACAGCGTTCTTGGAACCACCGAGAGCAGCCGCAGTAATCTCGTCGTCGTCCTCCAGTCCTCCTTCCATAATCTGCTTGATCATCAAGGCCGCGGGATCCTCGATGGGTCCGAGCATGCCCATCTTGTTCTTTGAAGCCAAGCTCATCTCTAGTAGGGCGGCCTTGGTTCGCTCCCTGGTAACAGGTCAATATTAGACGCAGTAAAAAAAAAAAATTAAAAAAAAATACTTGGCAGAGGGTGGTGGTACGGGTGCCTTCTTGTCGTCCTTCTTCTTGCCGCCCTTGTATACCTCAATGAGGTCACCGTCATCGTACACGACCGTTGAGATGTTGGCTTGGAGGGCCTCCAGTTGCTTGCGGCGTGCTTGGCGGATGGCGATTTGCTGAGAGATCAGGTCAAGACGACCGGACAGTTGCAAAAGGCGCTTGAAAACACCCAGGCGATCGTCAATCATCTGGTACAACGGACCCAAGTTCTTTATCAGATGAGGCATGGTCATAAGGTAAGCAGCGTGGTTGGCCAGAACAGTACGCAGCCACAGAGAAAGTGCAACACCACGTCCGGGTGTGCGAGTCATCAGATGGACAATCTGCAACAACAAAAAAAAGTGTCTTTAGCCGACTCCTGAGCAGATGAAAAAAAGAAAGGCTACCGTTTGAAGCAATTGCACAACGAGATGAGTGCTAACGCGCTGCACCGTGCCCTGTACAATAGGCATCTCTTGGATGGCAAGACATGATTCAAGTAGTGCCTCGTCATCCGTTGTAAGCGCCTGAGACAGCATGCTGCAAAGTGAGACGGCCTTGGGGATACCTAGCGTAACACGTTGAGAATAAAATTTAAAAAAAGATCTTTTTTTTTTTTTGGCTTGCACACAAACCTGCAGGGAATTCAATCTTTGCTGGCTCGGGATACTTGGGCACTTTGCCGACACCGCGCTTGACGACTCCTGGTGGGGGCGGGATGGCAGGCGTGTTGGGTGGAAGAGGGGTGTTGTTGGCAGCAGCAGTTGCGGCGGCGGCTTTGGCAATATTCTCGGCCGCTGCGGCAAGTTGTGATTTGTAAACGCGCTCACCCAGCGAGAGTTCCTCCTGTTTTGATATGTTTGACTCATCGATGTAAAGAATTGACTAAACGTACATTGGGAGGCATCATGGGGGTCTCGAGAGCGCGACCGCCGGTGGCGACGACAGTGACGCCATCCATGTTGGAGGAGGCTGCTGATTTCGAGGTCTGCTGTGCTTGGAGCAGGATGCCACCCTCGGCAGCACGAGGCAGTTGCTGGGTGCCCTGGAAAGGTTCGGCTTGGTTGAGGTTCTACATCAAAATTTTTATTATTTTTTAAAAAAAATGAGCTTTTTCTCTTTTTTTTTCTTTTTTTTTTTTTTTTCCATTACCAAGGTCTCAAACGTCGGCTTTTGGGAAGCGCCACGGGCAATAAGGATGCTTAGGCCAGCGGCCGAATGGGAAAATGTTGCAGCAAGGACAGGAATCGTTTGAGCTATTGTTTAGAGAAACAAAAATTGTTATTATATTGGAGTGATGCATCGCATTGTCATACCTGACGACGATTCCACGACAAAGTGGAGTGCAAATTGAGGAGAAACTGCACTCTTGGCCACAGCGGACGGCTTTTTGGGTGTTGTTCCCTGTGCTTTACCCTGTGCAATCCATGCGTTGACGAGACCGTCTTCAGAGATGGCAATGGCGTTGAGCATCTGGGTCTTGTCTGCGCTGGAGGACGACACGGAGGCAGGGAACACCTCTAGCTGAATCGGCTGAGTGTCCACGACAAAGGCTACAAACAAGGTGAATTTGTGTTCAGTCGGCATTATCCACGTTGTAAGCGTACAGCCAGAAGGCAGGTTGATATCGGTGGCACTGGCCCCAGAGAGATCCCAGAGACTGATGAATCGCTCCTGCTCTGCAAACGAGAGGACGAGATCGTTGACAATGCGGAGGCCGCTGATGGCCGAGGCGTGACCGACAAACTTGTACAGGAGCTTTTTGGACTCGAGTTCCCACACCTTGATCTGGTGCTTGCCCGTGACGAGGTAGCCCTTGGCCGCATCGAGCGCCAGCGCATGAACGCCCTTCTTCTCGGCCACCCACTGGCTCTTTTGCGTGCTCGTCAAGAGATCCCATTCGATCACGCGCCCATCATCGCTGCATGAGTAAACCAGGCCCGACTCGTTAGACAGGACAGCAACACCGCGGACAGCGCTCGTGTGTGCCCTAAGGGGTGGGTCAGGCGCCAATAAGAAAGGAGGACTACGTACGACGTGAACTCGGCTTGAACAGTGCCCTTGGCCGCGTTCACGACCACAACCGAGCCGTTTGCAAATCCGAGCGCAATGACACGGGTCGTGGCGGTAGAAGTAGAAGCGGCAGCTGCAGCGTCTGCGTTCTTTCGCTTGTTGTTGGTCGTCGTGGTCGTCGTCTTTCCAGGGGCCATTGCATAAGAAAAGGCGAAGAGGAGGGGGGGAGGGGAAAAACTGAACGTACCTTGAACGAGCCCCATGCGACAGCGGTAACAGCGTTGGTCAGGTGGTCGCGTGCCTAACAGAAGAAGGGTGAGATTTGCCCGCACAGTTGTCCTCGGGGGGCTGGGACGTTACCTGGTACTCAAACACGAGTGCTGCCGAGGACGCGTTGACCACACGCAAACGGTTGTCGGCACTGACCGTGGCGAGGAACACGTGCTCCGGATCGAACGCTGTCAGGCGCACACGCGACGTAATAGCAGAGATCACCGACGCCGAGGGGGCAGAGGCTCCCGTTGTCGTCTTGCTGCTGGGCGCCATGTGGGAAGAAGGGTGCAAAGTGCTGGGGCCGCGTGGCCCACGTCCATTTTTCGCTTGCGTCGGTCCCAGAGACTTCAGCCGCTCTTTATACATATTTTCATCGTTTGTCCCACCTATACATCCAGCGCCTGGTCCTTGTAGAAAAAGACGATCCAAAGAGTGAAGGGGAGTTCGATCAGGGAGATCGGAATAAAAAATTGGTAGAGGAAAGATTCCGTCGACAGCAGTTTAAATGTCCACCCGATGTACGTCGCAAAGATCAAGAAGGCATAGTTGCGCTTGAGACGGATTAAGAAAGCTGTGTGCAAAGGCATCAACTATGCAGGGAATTAAATAAAAAAAAAAATTTATTTTTTTTGTGAAATCAATACCTTGGCACTCTCGAGATAGCTCTCGCGGAGAGGGATCCTCCAGTGGGCAGAGGGAAGATTTGGAGCAAGGATGTGAGCATACATACCACGTTCCATCAGTCGGCAACGGTGACGCACGAGGTTGTAGTAGACTAATTCACAAATAATAAATAAGAAAATAAAAATCAAAAAAAAAAAAATCCAGCATACCGTGTCTTCGGGCTTCAATGGAGCAAAAGATGATCTGCATGATGACGACTACCGATTCAGACGTCTTGTTAGATTGACAAGAAGGGAACAAAACAAAAAAAAGCGGTACTTACTGAAGCCGAAAAAGTAGTGCGCCGTCGACTCTGATCCTAACGAGAAAGCAACCAGCGCACTTGTTATTGTCACCGTCCAGTTGGTCGTGGTGTCTTTGTTGTTTTTTGATTGTTGTTGTGAAAGGCGTGCTTCAAGAAACGAAAACGTACCCAAACGCTGACGGTACTGAGCGAGGCGGCCGACTTCTGCGCGGTACAGATGCACGAGCGGCGTCGTCTCCTTGTCCGTGATTGCGTTCGGATTGATGCCGCCTGGCTCCTGGGGTGTTATGAGTTCTTCGCCCTCTTGGATGTTCTCCATCGTGGTTTTCCGTTGAATCTTCACAGTCGACCCAGAGTTTTCGATGCTCTCGTTGCTCGTTCCATTGTTGTTCCCACGCAAAAGCTGCGGCAAGTGAAATTGGAACTATGGGCAGTCGTTCAGTATGACTTGTGGAATGCGCCCCCCTACGTACCCGATGTTTGAATCCCTGGCCTTCGGCGGGCTGCTGATGAAGCCGGTCCTACGCAAAAACAAACACGTCATGAATCGAACGTCGTGCGCTTCGTTGGGGGGGAAGGCGGGTTTCGTTTACCACATTGCCTGGCAGCAGCGACGAGGCCTCATATTCGCCAACCCGGTCGCTGACGCCTCCAATGTGCACGTCGTCCAATTCGTACGATGGATCCCCGCTCAACATCGCTACTTTTTTTTGTTGTTGGAGAAAAAAAAAGTTTCTTTCTTTTTCTTTTTTTTTTTTTTTTTTTGAATTGAGGTCGAACAGAAGAACTAACCTAGGGTGCACAACAGATGAGAATAGGTAAAAAGTGAAAGAGAGTGAAAAAAGAGAGTGAAAAAAGAGCAGTGAAGACAGCAAACAATGCAGAAAAGAGTGCAGCCAGTGAAAACGCAGAAATGCAGGAAGGTCGGGATGGATCAAAGCTGCGCCGCACGTACCGAAAAAGTGTTCTTTGAAAATAGTAAACCAGTCATCTCTGTTGCACTTTTGACTTGTTTTCTTTCTGCGAGCACTCTCGAGTCAAGTCATTTGTCAATTTGACGTTTGACTTGATCTCCTCACTTTTCACTTGACTTTTCACTGTATACATTGACTTGATTTCTCAACTGTTGTGCACTCGAGGTTACGATACATGTATTTTATTGCGACGATTGCTGCATAGAAGCAGAAATGACGGTTTGAATGGCTATAATGTTTGAAATAGTGACCCTGTCAGCAAACAGAAGATGGAAAAGAAATGGTTCTTTTACCAAGGAGCCACTGTTTGGCCTCATCTTGAGCCTTGCACTTGATCTGGACAAGCGCACCGCCTTCGTGCTGAAAGTGAAGTTCGATACTATCGTACAGCGACCAAAACATTTACTTTTTCAAAATAAAGACATTGTGCTTACCTCGTGTGAGACGTCGAGTTGATTTTCGGACGCGCAATCGTCATTTCGCTCACGTAGAATACGTCAACGATGCGATGGGGAACGCGGCCATCCAACTGGCGGTCAGCTTCTTCGATTGGCTTGCACAGCAAAAGGACGTGGGCAAAGAGGAAGGCTGTATACTCTTGGTAGGATTTGGACAAAGTCAGAGTCGACTTGACCGACGAGCTAACAAAACGATTTTTTTTTTAATTGTTTTCAGAACCGGCGTTGAATTACCTTTTCTTCAAGTCGGCAACCTTCTTGCAGCTGAGCGACCCCTCGAGCAAAAAGTTGGACGTGGGATCCAAAAAGTTGTGCGTCTCCCCCTCGAGCGACATGATGATCGACTGAAGGGTCTGCAAGGAGTCTAGTGCTTCCTTTTTCAGATTTTGATTGAGCTCCTAGAAGAACGTAAATAAAAATGATCGAACCAAAGCAAAGAAAAAAAAAAGATCCGGTACCTGGATAACTTTCTCCAGAGAAACAATGGCCTTTTGAAGCTCGATCTCGTCCACGCTCTTTGGATTGGTGTACTTGCGCAGCTCCTTGAGTAAGAGAACGTAACGTGGAAGACGCTGGATGGGCATGATGAGCATTGCCTCAACGGTCAAGCGCGTTGTCTGTCGCTGTGACTCGGCAAAACCTTGGATCACACGTTTCACAGACGGGTACTTTTTGCCAAAGTAGGTCACAAACAGGAGGGACGCGCCATAGTTGACCATGAACGGCTTGTATTCGAGGAAGAATTGTGCCTGCCAAAAAAAAAAATTTTTTTTTTTTTGTCATTATTTTTAAAGTGGGTCGCCTTTAAGGCATACGTTTTTGATAAAGATGTCGCTCACGACAGAGTTGTCGTTCCACTTGAGGATGCGCGACTTGAGAACTTCGAGGAACTGCGCGTGCAGCTCCAAAAGGTCTTCAGTGTTGGCCACGCACAAGAAGATCTCCTCGTTGGTCAGCGTGCCAGCGGCCTCCAAAGGTCGGATAAAGTGTTTCACGAGGGTTTGAAGGCTCGAGACGTAGTTTTGCTCGGTCTGGAGAAGCTCTTCTATGACACGCTTGCGCACAAGAGCTTGAGCCTTGGCTTTCCGCAGCTCGACATTTTTCTCATCTAAAAAACAAATTTTTTAGTGGAATAATAAAAGAATTATTGCTTGATCATCACCACTGATATCCTCGGGTTGTGTGGGCAAGTGTAGACCAAACGATTCTTCGACAAAGGACGAAAACGTGTTGAGCGCAGGAACGTCGGTACGAACGATCATCGGCTTCTGAGCCGAATTCCGCTTGGCGAGCTTCTTGCCCTTGGTGCTGCGCGAAATAATCGTCGTCTTGCTTTCGACTTCTTTGCTCTTGTGCACACTCGCTCGGTTGGACTTGCCGCTGTCGGAAATCGCATCTGTCATAAACGCAGCAGACACCGATTTCCTCTGCTGCGGTGGGCTTGTGCCTTGAGCAGCTTGACGATCGATCTCGATACGCTCTTGCGACAAAGGTTTCGGTGCAGACACTGCTTTTTGCCTTCAATTACTGAGTTTGGGAAATAGTTTCACGCACCTGTAGAGTCAGGACGAGGACGCAGCTCGATCTTGACAGGTTCTTCGGCAACTCTAGCCTCCACCCGGGCGAGCTCGCTGGCGTACTGAGCACGCACATCCTTCATGTTGATACCCGCAGCCAAAGTTGCAGCCTTGTACGCTCCCGCACCAGTGCTTTTCGATTTCTGTCGTGTCTTGCATTAGGGTAACTCGGTCGTTTAGAAAATTCAAAAGCAATACCTCGCTCGGGAGCATGTCAGCCTCCAGGGAGTACACGCTCTTCACTTTTGATCGGCTTGTAGAGTGCCCGATATCTTCGTCCTTGGAGGCCGGTGTGTTGCCATCTTTGACTTGGACTGGCACGTCGACGACTGGCGCTTCGGCGAGAATGACCGGCTCAACTGCCTGCTGCTGAGGAACGGCCGGCTCGTTGGCGACAACAACATCAGCTTCTTTAGCTTGTTGGGCAACGACGACTGGCTCTTCAGATGGTTGAGGGACAAAGGCTGGCTCGACCGGCTCTTCGGCTTGTTGAACGATGACGATCAGCTCCTGAGGGAGCTGTTCGGCTTGCTGAGTGACAACGTCTGCGGGCTCTGCGGGTGCCTGGACGATGTCGACGGGGATGTCGACGGACTCTGCGGGTGCCTGGACGATGTCGACGGGGATGTCGACGGACTCTGCGGGTGCCTGAACGAGGTCGACAGGCTCTGCAGGCACCTGAACGAGGTCGACGGACTCTGCAGGTGCCTGAACGATGTCGACGGGCCGAGTGGTTGGTGTAGGCTCTTCTTGAGTAGGTTGGATGGCTTCCTCAGATAAGACTGGCCTGACTTCTTGACCCGGCTCCTGGTCTCCTTGGATCGGCTCTCCGATCTCTTCATCGTCAGACTGCTCGCCCGTTGTTCCAGGCTCGGCTAGAGCCTCCGCAAACATTGAAGATGACGAAGGTTCGATCTTTGCGGCCAATTCAACGATTGAATTACGGACCTCAACGGTCCCAACTGAAAAAAATAGCGATCTTTTTAAAAATAATGCCCAAAGGAGTTAGCTTACGCAAGAGCATCGAGACACGCCTGTTCTTGTTAACATGATCGCTCCATCGAGGGGTGAAACGGATTGACGGTGAGTCCAGCTTCATCTTGGCTCCCTCATCAGCTGCATCCATTGTGTCATAGACGACCGAGGACAACTTGATCCCGGATCGCCGCTGTTTCAATTTAATATTTTTTTTTTTTTTTTTTTTTTTTTGTTAAAATGAAATGATCCTCCAAATAAACCTCTTCGCGACGATGACGCTGTTCCATAACAATGCTTCGACGCTCAGTAGTAGTCTGTGTTGATTTTTTTTTTAAATTATTTTTCAATTGAACTTTGAAACTTTTTTTTTTTCATACGGAAACATCTTCCACAACGACTGTGGGGATGACAGGCGCAGTCGATTCTTGCTTTGGTGCTTCAACCTGCACCGGCTCGGGTGCCTTTGGGGTTTCCACTGGCTCGAGTGCCTTTGGGGGTTTCACTGGCTCGGGTGCCTTTACTGGTTCAGGGACCTTTGAGGGCTCCTGCACAGCAAAGAACTTGGACGTGGACGTTGCTGTTGTCACAGGAGCTGGCTTTGCTTGATTCACGGCGAAAAACGTGGACAATGTCTTTGTCTGCTTCGAAGGCTCCACGGGTTTAATGGGTTCCGGTACTGGGACAGACTTGACTGGCTCGGCGGGCTTCTGGGTAGGCTGCTGAACGGGCTTCTCGACAGGCTTCTCGACGGGCTTCTCGACAGGCTTCTCGACAGGCTTCTCGACGGGCTTCTCAACGGGCTCCGGCGATTTTGCCTCATCCTCTTCGTATTCTTCTCCCTCGTCAGAGTCTTCATCGTCCTCATAGTCGTCGTCGTCATCATCATAGCCATCCTTCCGGGGAAGAGAAATTAGTCGTTGCGAATTGATTTGTCCTTACTTCACTGCTGTCGGCGAGCGTATCGCTGGCAAGGAGATTTTGGTAGAGGAACTCCAAGTCAAACTTGTCACGAATGTACTTGACGAGGGCCATGATCTCGCTGACATGGCCCATGACGATGTCCTGCGCGGTACAGCCCAGCACAGGCTCGTACGTTTGAGCAGAGAGGAAGCGGAGAACTGTGGTGGCATTGTGCATGTACTCGGAGAGCGTTTTCGGCTCCTTGAATACGTTGCCCACATGTGATGTCTTGCAAATCACCTATTTTCCCACACACAGTGCTCAGCAACAACTCGACCAATTATTTTTTCGAAGGCACCTCGAGTAGATCGATCAAGCGCACACCGTTGCGAAGATCTGAACGCAAGTTTTGGATCTTGGCATGTTCCTTTGTAGCAGGGGTGGCAGAGGAGAGAGCGGACACGCCAAAGAGCCACGGCATGGATGCAATCTCGGTTTGCTTCTGGCCAAGCTGCTTGTTGAGCCAGTCCACCAGCTCGCGTTGGTCAGCGGGCAAGGCTTCATAGGGAACCTGGCATCCAAAGAGTTAGAGAATATTCCTTTCGTTTGAACCAGAATACCTCGGGCTCATTGTTGTCAAAGATCTTGCCATCAGCGCCGACCAGCGAAGCAGCAAAAAACGTGCGAGCTCCGCTGGCGTCTGCAATCTCGGCAACTTTGTATCCTAACTTGATGACATGCTTGGCCAAGACGTGGATGTTGGAGACGACCACCGAAAGATTCTTCTGGTCAAATAAATCGGGTGTGTTGAAGAGGTCAGTGTCGCGCAAGCCGAGCTGCTTTGCCGCCTTCAAGTACGATTGGATGTTTTCCTAAAACAAGGTTTTTTTTAAGAAAAAGAAAATTTTTCATCAACGTACCATCTGCGCGTATCCGATGGATTTTTCGTTTATCTTGGCAATCGTTCCCGGCTTGATCGTATTAATGACGCGGCAGAGAAGCACACCGCTCTTGAGCGCTAAACATAGGAATAATTAAAAAAGAGAGAGCATTCTTAAAAAAAACCCACTGTACCGTTTGCAAACGTGGATCCCTCGGGGAAGCTTTCCTGCAGAACGGCCTCGATCCACTCCTTTGCAGTGCGTTCGAGCAACGGATCATACTTGAACTGCTCCTTGGTTTGGAGATCGTCTTCCAGTGACGTGACAGATGCCTGCGTCTTGACGACGGGGGACGCGGGCGCGGGATGCTTGGGAAGGTTCTTCAATATGGACGGGTTAAATGCGAGGCCGGCCATGGGCGAGGGGACTTTGGCTCCGGCGTTTGCGACTGGCTTTGGCATGGCGGCTGCTCGTTTGGGAGGAGACGACGATGCAGAGGACTCGACAGACGATGCAGGCACATCGATTGGAGTGCTTGGAGTTGCCGGTCGATCAATAGAGCCAGATCGCACCTGCGCGGGTAGTTAGCTCGCACATCAAAAAAAAAAAAAAAGCTGCGTACCTTTTTCTGCCACTCGCTCAAACGATTGATACTATTCATGACCTGTGGGATGTCCTTGCCTTCGATCAAGTCAACTGTGATAAAAAGGTCGTTTCCAGTCAGGCCAAAGTTGGGCAGGGCTTTGAGGAAGTTGTCGATATTCTCCTGTGTATGTGGTTTTTTCAGACTTGCTCAACCGATTTAGTAGTCCCTACGATTTGCATAAAGGTCCTGGTACTCCCAATGTTGATCTTCTTGACGCTGCCGGGAACGAGCTTGTTCAGGAGCCTGCCAAAAACACAAAAAACAAACAAAGGCCACAAAAAAGTAAAACAGTCAGAGGCGTAGACCCACGCAACGTACTGGCACAGGATTTCGCCGTTCTTGAGCAGCGCCTGGAACGAGAGCGTGGTATCCTCGATCTGAGCACGGTACGCTGGGTTGTTGCACCCAGAGGACTCGGAGCCTGGTGCGGCGGTGGCGTGTCAGTGGATTCCTCTCCAACCTGCCCGCCCCAGCGTGGCACAAACGTACCTTCAAAGAGCGAGAGCATCCACGCGCGTAAGCGCTGCTCCAGCTGCGGGTCCAGCTTCTTGGCGTTCTTCTCCGCCAGGTCGCGGTTGAGTCCACCAAGAATAAACGCCGGCTTGGACATTGCGCACGCAACACGTAAACTGAAAACTTTGACTGCACGGAGTCCGTGATGTCGGAAGCCGAGGACGCAGCGTTCCTGTCGCTGGTGCAGGGCTTTGCGCGCACGGGCCTGTCGCGCCAGCTGCAGGCGTTCCTGCGCCTGGCGCTGGCAGAGAACTCTGGTGCCGCGCTGACCACGACCGAGGCCAGCCCCAATCTGCTTCGTCTCCTTGTCACGCTCGAGATGGCCCTCAACCACGGGTTCAAGTCTGGTACCTGACGCCGCAGGCGGCCAGCAAAAGTGAGGGGTGACTAAATTGACGGCATGCAGGAGGATCTTCCTGGTTCGACTCCAAGCGCTCGCCCTGGACGTTTGTCGAAACAATGCTGCCAAAGTGCTGTCCGCGTGTGTCGCTCGGTGCGGCCAATACACTGATCACGACCATCAACGACATCAAGTGCTCGCCCGTCGAGCGCATCCGAGTCTTTATCCTCAAGACACTGATGGAGAAGTCGCTGAGCGAATATCTACGCTTCCTAACGTCTGGCGACCTTGCGTAAACGTTTTCTCTCGTGTCTCGTGTTTAATTTTTTGCTTGTATTTTTATCCCCAACCAAGCAGAGAGTGGTACGACCATAACGCCCTCGTGCGGAGCGAAGACTGGACCATGTTGCTGGGCCTGCTCGACGGCTTGCAAGGGCTCGAGTGCACCTTTTTCGTGAAGAACCACGGATGGCTACTCACACCGCAATTGGTCGACGATTATCTCGTGGCAGTCGACAAGAGGTTTCGAATTGCCAAAACACACAACATACTAAAAACTACATGCGATAGCTTCACGGATCCAGAGGTTCAAGAGGCACTCAAGTTTGGCGAGCGCAAAGGGGCTTTCAATGAAGCGGCATCGAATCGCTCACTTAGCAATGGCAGTGACATCGCCGATCCGTCGTCGTCATCCGCCAAGGAGCAGCTGCCGACTCACGTCCTGCAGCGGCTAACCGCCCTTGCCAACCAAAATGCATACCTCGAGGAGTTCCAGAAGCAGTTGGTCGCGAGTAACCACTCGCAGCAGGCAAAACAGCAGCAAGCCCTCGAGGTCGCTCATCAGGAGATGCAAAAAGTCGTCCATGAGCGCAACCAAATGCAGTCCATCATCCTCGAACTCCACGAACGGATCGCCGATTTCGAAAAGCGTGATGCAGATTCACGTAAGCGCCTCGGCGAGTGGAACGAGGCTGCAAAGCAGTGGGAGGTTTGATTGCTTTTTTTTTCTCGTTCCAATTTTCGCGTGTGCTCACTTTGATCAACCTGTAGGCCGACATGGCCGAGACACAACGAGAGCTTACAGAGTTGCAGGATCAGCTCTTGGCAAACGGAACAAGCGTTGATCTTCTCGACACGGATGACTTTGTCGACCTTTCCGGCGCTGCGGCAGAGTCCTCGACGGACGCATTTGCGGTTCTCTCGCTCGAAAACGAAGACAGTTACGGTTCTACACCCTCCAAACAACAGCAACAACAAGTAGCCTCGACAGAAGTGAGTCCCTACATGCACATTCAGAACGAGGACGACATGTCGTAGTTTTTTCGCTCACGAGATTTTTTTTTTTTTCGCTTGTTTTTTTTCCCTCTTGTAACAATAATTTTGAAAAATTATACTCGCAATAGTGTCTTGAGAGTGGTCGAGAGTTCAGCCACGGTCCTGGCATTTGACTCGACCTCCTTGGGACGCATAGGTTGTGTTGATCGTTGGTGGTGGTACGAAAACGTACGCACTAGGTTCGCAAGTGGATTACTCAACCGCACGTTTTCGGGGATGTGAAGCTATGGAAAAAAGAATATGCATTAGAAATGAAATGAAAGAAGAGAAAGGGCATACCGTCGAGTCTTCCTCACAAAGACTTGATAGGGCGCCATTGAGATCAGAAACCAGGTCGCCGCCTGCCAGGATGGCATCGGGATTCAACATGGAAAGTCGGAGGAATGGTAATCTGATGGTGCAGTCTTTGCGATAAATCGCCAACAGGGCATCCTGCATGCCAAACAACTTGTCGGCGGAACCACGGCGTGTTTCCGCGCTTCCTTTTGCCGGGATAGTGTGATCGTGCCTAAAAATAAAATAAAAAATCACCAAAAAACAAAGGAGGGGGGCAGCGTACGACGGCAGCGGCTTGATCTCTTCGGCAACAATGTCTAATAGGCAAGTTCCGTTAAAAAAAAAAAAAACCTATAAATTTGATATACTTTTTCGACTTGGTCCAGGAGAGGCGCCGCGTGCCGGAGCAGCCTCGACATGCTCTGGCTCGTGTCGATCCTCCATCTGTAAGAAATAATGGGTTGCTATTTTCAGCGCGAAATCCAAAGCGCAGGCTTACGTCAATGTCATCGCCATCATATAGACCGTATCCTCGCTTTTTCACAACAGCATGCACTTCTTCGATGACTTCGACCATGGCCTGCTTGCCATTCCTTATGTCCTCGAAGAATTTGTGCGAGAGCAGCTGACGTGCTGTGCTGCGCGAGCGTACATCCTTGACCAGACACTTTGCTACAAACTCTTGGAATTTGAGCGACCTGGCGTACATCGTAAGTTTCTTAAAATAGACATGCATAATACCAGGCCTGTTTATCCTTTAGTTGTGGGGGTGGGTCACGAAGAATCTTAAAGAGCACGCGCATGGGATGCACGTTGGACTGGGGCGGCCGGATTTCAGCTAGTTCGATCGCCGAGATACCCAGCGACCATACATCTGCCTGTGTTTTTTCCGATCCTCATTAGGACAACCAACAAAGCCGGGCGGCCCATTCGTACCTTGACATCGTACTTCTTCTTACTATCAATAACCTCGGGTGCCATCCAGTATGGCGTGCCCACAAAGGTGTTACGGCGCGAGAGCGTCTCGTCCAGCTGCCCCGACACGCCAAAGTCTGCCAGCTTGATGTCGCCAGCGTCGTTCACCAGGATGTTTCCGCCTTTGACGTCGCGATGGATGATCCCGCTCGCGTGCAGGTGTTCGAGTCCCTTACATCATGCGTGTTTAGGTTGGGTACACAGGGCAGAACAACTCTTGTACGTACCTTGAGAGCCTCGTGACAAACATAGGCGATCTGGTCTTCGCGAAGTGGCCTGTCCAGAATCGCGCAAATGTCTTTGACCGCACCTCCCCCGCAGTACTCCATGATGATCTGTGGTCGCACACTTAGTACCACACGCGGCACACTCTGTGCAAACGTACCCAGAGGTAGTCGTCCTTGTAGTACGAGCCATAGTAGCGCACAATATTTGGATGGTCAAACTTGCGGAGAATGTCGATCTCGCGTCGTATGTCCTTGAGGTCCTGGTCGTTCTCGTCCAGCGAGAGAATCTTGATCGCTACGAGCTCCTTGGTCGTAATGTTGCGGCCCTACGAGTGTGTGTGTGTGTGTGTGTGCGTGTGTGTGTGCGTGCGTGTATGTGTGTTTGTATGTGTTTTGCGATTCGACGAGGGGTCAGGACATACGACAAACACACACAAACAACAAAGCTATACCTTGTAGACGGTGCCGTAAGAGCCGCGGCCAAGCTTCTCAAGGAGCTCAAAGAGCAGCGAGGGATCCTCTCGCGAAAAGTAAGGCGCGTCAGTAGTCATGACGTCGTTCGTTTTTTCTAAAGTCAAAACTCGTGTCTTTCTAAAAAGTTCAGGCGAGTGTTGCCCTCTGCTTTGGCTGCTTAGTTTCCTGGTCTTTGTCTGTGGCTCTGCCCTGGGTGAAATCGCGATGGATCTGGTCGTACTTGACCTTTTCTGCCCGGGAGACGGAAGGTCTTGTCGTCTAGATGAAGTGGGGTCAAGGCGACAGAACAACGAAATGATAAAATGAATACCTGGAGAGCGTGTGTCAAATGGTCCATTGTGATTGTAGGACGCAAGTCGCTCGAGGCAGCAGAGCTCGGCAACGAGGAAGCGGACGTCGGTTCATGCTTGCTGGTTGAGGAGAGCACCATCTGATCGATTCGTTGGTGAAGGACACTCGCATCGGCGCTGGTCAGCGGAGGGGCCGGCTTCCATCCACGTTCCTTCGCGGCAGGGAGGTACACGGTCACCGAGTGCGCGAGAGATGCTGCTCTGGCCCCGCCGGAGGAGGAGGAGGAGGAGGATGGCACATCGAGGTCGAGGACATCATGGATCGCCTCCAAAGACGCGTTGAACAGGAGAGCTTGCAGGTCGGCGCCAGAGAACCCTTCGGTCGCTTCACCGATCTTGGCGAGGTTGACATCGGCAGAGAGGCGCATGTGCTTGGACTGGGCAAGCAGGATATCGGCACGATCGGCCGGGTCGGGCATTGGACAACAGAGTGCCTTGTCCAGGCGGCCCGGGCGCAGAAGGGCTGGGTCGATTAGGTCGGGCCGAGACGTCGCCGCGAGAACGTATACCCCTTGCAGGCCCTCAGCACCGTCCATTTGAGTCAAGAGCTGGTTGACCACGCGATCCGTTACACCCGTTGAGTCGTGCCCGCGACGGGGCGCGATCGCATCGAACTCGTCGAAAAAAAGGATGCATGGTTTTGCAGCCGATGCACGTTCAAACAGATCACGCGTCGCTTGTTCGGAGGCGCCAATGTACTTGTTGAGGAGTTCCGGTCCTGAAAAAAAAAATTTTTTTTTTTAAACACAAGAAAAAAAAAAAAACCAAAAAGGTTTTGAAGCAAAAACCTTTGATGCTGACAAAATTGAGGCCGCATTCGCGAGCAACCGCAGACGCCAGGTACGTCTTGCCACAACCAGGTGGGCCGTAGAGGAGCAGACCAGAGCGCAGTCGCAGAGGGCATTGAGCAAAGAGAGGCGCGTACCTGGTGGGCCACTCGAGCGTTTCCAAGAGCACAGCCTTCGTCTCCTTGAGTCCACCAATGTCGGACCAGCTTACTGTCGATTTGGTCAACTTGACACCGCGTAGCGATGACGGCGTGTAGTTGCATCGAGCATCCTCAAAATCACTTTGTAGAAGCAGGTCCGAACTAGTTGTTGCTGACGAGGAAATCCGGCGGTACACTGCGGCGTGGGTTGCGCGTCCCACCAGTCCCTTGAGATCAGATGCAGAGAACCCTTCCGTGTCCATGGCGAGCTAAAAAAAAAAATATTATTATTATTATTATTATTTTTTTGATTGGTTCATTCAGTACGTACCTGAGGAAAATCAACAGATGCCGAGTCCGCAAAAAGTTTGAGAACAGCAAGGCGCTCTTTGTGGCCCAGTGCGGGGATGCCTACGACTTCGCCAAATGCATGCTGGCGCAGCAAATGCGAGTGAACCTGCTCTTTTTTTGAGACCGTAGCAAGAACAATGGTGGGAAGCTGACTTGATTTCTGCACAATCCGACCTCAGCACAGTTGCTTCCAAAAATAGTTTTACCAGTTGTTCGAGCCATCCACAGACCAAGTGCGCCTTTTCGTCCGACTGCCGTTGCGCTCCCTTGTTTTCCTGTGACCCTTGCGGAACGAGCTGGCAATAAAAAAAAGAAGTAAAACATTTTTTTTTAAAAAAAAGTGACAAAATAAATACCTTGTCCAAATCATCCACGAGCAGCAACGTAGGGCCGTTGAGGATTGCACTGTGCCGCATCTCATCCAGCCGTGCGCGCAATGCACCAGTGCGAAGCTCTGCAAGCTCTCCTCCGGCGATTCTGATCACAAAGACCCTCACGTCCGGATCGCGCTGTAGTTTGGCTGCCAAGTGCAGGCTCAGCGACGTCTTGCCCGAACCACGGCCTCCAGTCAACAACATGTGCGAACGTTCCTTGGCGTGGAAAGACCTACAAGGAATACGTGAATGAAAGACAATGACAGGATTTCTTACTGCCAAAGGGCACTGGCCGAGAGCGACGTTTTCAGGTGAGCGGTGCACTTGTCGATGAGCAAATCGATGCCTCCAAACACAAAGTCTAGACCATTGGCGAGCTGGGCCTCGAGAGAGAGCTGCTGTTGCGTAGAAGAAGAAGGCCTCATCTGCTCAGCCGAGACCGAGACGAGCTTGGCAAAGTCGGTGGATCCGTCAACGATGACAAACCGCAAGGGCGTTGTTTCTTTGGAGCTTGCCCATGGGAGTGCAGCCACCCGCGACAACCGGACGTTGCTCGATCCCACGTCCGCAAGAGTGGAAGGCACAAACTGGCTGACGTTTACTGGAACGAGTGGGCACGCCTGGGTGGCGGTCTTGACAGTAGCCAGGAACGACTGGACGTGCGACTCCTTGTCCAGTTGGATGAGCGGTAGGGGGGGCGATGACGATGACGCACTTCGCAGCAAGTGAACGGTGACGAGGGCGAGCGGTTCGACACCGATTTGGCTCCTCAAGGACTCTGACAGGACGATGGACGATGCATCAGGTCCTGGCTCAATGTTGGCCAGAAAGGAATTCTCCGGTGGGGACTGCAGCAACTCACGCTCTGTCACGGCCGATTTGACAGCAGCGGTCTTTGGAAGAGACAGCATAGCCAGCGTTGACGGGAGCAGCTTGTGGTGGACAAACCAAGACTGTGGAACAAAGACGGTGTGCCAGGCGGTCGCAGTGGAGCTTGGACTCGACCACTCGAGGGGGAGAACGCGTGAGTGCAACGTGAGAACTCGATCGGGCATGGTGGAGGACGCATCGACCGCTCTGGCTGCGCTAGTGTCAACGGCTTGTTGTAGACGACGCAGCTTTGGTGCCACGTAGATCTCTGCGTCAAGCGCGAGGTGAGCAAATTTTGCGGCAGACGGTTGAGTGTCCACTAAAAACTTTGTCAGTATTTATCATCTATGTGCGCATGATACCAACTCGAAGCATAACGGGCGTCTGGTGATTGATCCACAGAGGGACGACTTGATTGGGATACACGATGCGGACCTGGTTGATCAACTGGCTCTCGACGTAGCCAGCGTTGGGCTCCTGCAAGCAAGTCAGTCGTGGGATATCTCTTTCGCATACCAGAATCTCCCAGTCGTCTGGTGTCAGTGGCTCGACATTGGCCGTTTGTGCGATCGGTCCCTTGCTCTCAAACTCGACCTCCACCCTTTGAAAGTCACGCAGTCCCTGTGCCTTTGCAAACACCGCATCGATCTCAATGACCTCGCCTGTGTTGTCGTCCTCAGCGCTGCTGCTTGTTCGTGCCTTGAAGGAATCTTTGATCTCTGCGGATGCGGCGGCCTTGGAGCTGCCGCCAGCCCATCCAAGGTACATGGAGCTGTTGCCGGCCCACTGGAGCCTCAACACGACATCGTGCGCACTCTAATTAATAATAAATAACAATAAGCAATACCATGCACAAGACATAGACGAAAACGCACGGGGTATCGATCGAGCAGCTTGTGCACCCACGACGGCGGCAGCTGCGCAAACGAATGACCGAGCGTTTCGAAGCGCACCGTCACGTGACGTCGTGAGGAGGCCATTTTACGAAAGTGTCGATGTCCAACAAAACACCCCTTCTGTCCACGGGCAGCAGCAGCGGGCTGCTCGCGTACGAAGACGACCCAGACATCCGATCGCCCGGCGAGCGCAACAATGCATTTACTTACGGCGACGGGATCAATGGCGACAACCCAGCCACAAAGAAGAAGAAAGCCGCGTACCAGATCTATTACAACGAGCTGGACATGCACTCGGTAACACACGCGGACTCGAGCGCGGCGCAAGGCGATTTTGATGACGACGAGGATGACGCGGATGGCGCGACTGATGTGCGATGCTGCTCCTTCCAGTTCGCGCCTGCCGAGAAAGTCTGGCTGAAGAGGGCCTTGGCTGTATACGCGCTCGTCGTGCTCTATCTCGGCGTGCTCTATGTGTCTGTCGACCTCAACCAGCGATTCAACCTTCCAGGCCCGGCAGACAACTCTACACCCGCGACCGCATTCAGCGAAGCCCGTGCGCTTGCATCTCTGGAAACACTCGTGGGAATAGCCTTGGATTCCAAGAACGGCAAGGACGAGTATGGCAACAACAACATTGTCGGGCGCATGACCATGCGGCCCTCGGGGAACACGACCGCGCATTACCTGCTCAACATCCTCAACACTCTCAAGGTGACCTATGGAACTGATCTCCAGGTCGACTTTACCCAGACCTCTGGCGCCTACGTGCAAACTGGGGTACATACAAAGCTTTGGTTGTCTTGCTTTCTTGTAATTTCTTTTTTTTTTCTTTTTCTTTTCTTCCGAAACAGTCCTCGTTCGCGTACTCGTACGAGAGTGTCCAAAACGTCCTAGGCAGAGTGGTCGGCGAGAACGACGACATCGCAGTCATGGTCTCTGCCCACTACGACTCCGTGGCCTTCTCGCCAGGCGCCTCAGACAATGGTGCGGCCGTGGCCGTGGCCCTGGAAGTCCTGCAAAACTTGCTCGCCCTCAAAGCAAGTGGTGAGGTGTTGCCTGTTTCTGTCATTTTTCTTTTCGACGATGGTGAGGAGGCCGGCTTGCTCGGTGCGTCTGCTTTCACCCAGCACCCTTGGTACCAGGACGTCGTCACCTACGTCAACCTCGGTAAATCAGAGGAGCAATTCAAAATTTCTTTGGCTAATGTCAAGATGGGGGCGGGGGGGGAAAACAAACAAAGACTCGAATGGTGGATGGGGTCGTGCGCTCCTCACGCAAGTTGGTCCGCAGACCGAGTGGCTAGCCTCTGTGTACGCGTCATCGGTCAAGTACGCCGAAGCGTCCGCTGCTGTTGCCGACATTTTTGCAATCCTCCCCTCTGGGTATGCGAATTCCGTGTGTACGCTTTTTACCAACAAAATTGTATTGCAGAACAAACTACGAGTTGTTTGCAAGTGACAACGTAGCGGGAATCGACATTGACCTTTACCGCAACGATTGGACATATCATACGCGACTTGACGGCCTTGATGACTATCAGAGCGGCACACTGCAGGCCATGGGTGAAAATACCCTGGACTACCTTGTTGGGTACACTTGCTTTTTTATTAAAAAAGTAATAATTGTAAAATAAAACCTGCACTGCAGAGTGGCCCACTCTGAACAGCTTGTACAAACTCCTCAACCCATCACCAGAAACAAAGTCACGGCTACCTTTTTCGACATTTTGCTCGGTGCTGTTGTTGCCTACGATTATCATCTCGCTACTGTTCTCGCTGGAGGTGTGTCATTTCAATTTTTTATTTTATATTTTATATTTTATTTTTATTTTTTCCTTGTAGTATCGGCGGCCACAAGCGTCGTGGCCACTTTGGCTGGCGGCATTTTGTACGCCGTCATGAAGGTACCACTTGTTTATACTGAAAATTGTTGCGGATCATGATGATTTTTATTATTATTATTATTATTATTATTGTTAGAGCAAATCAACTCTCGGCCAACGGGCAACCAAGTCGCTCATGCTCCTTGTAATCACGTTCACGTTTTTGCTCCTCACTGTTATTTTGGGACTCGTCATGCCTGGTCTTGTTGGGTATGTCGATTGCTGCTCACTACTTGCTGACTAAAACTCTGTTTATGTTTTTAGGCTGCTGCTCGAGGATTTGAATACGTTTGTGTGGTTTAGTCAGCTTCCCATTGCCGTGCTTGGCCTTGGTGTGTTTGCCATCCCCTTCTCGACCATGCTGATGGGCCTCCTCACGACGTTTGTCCGCTGCTTTATGGCCCCGCTGTATAAGCGCAACTTCAACGGGCCCGTCATCCCGCTCGAGGTCTCCATGGTCCTCTGCGTCAATTTTCTTCACATCCTCCTTCTTGCGATCCTGACCTTGAACGAGTTTGGCATGGCGTACCTGATCTTAATGTGGACGCTGTCGTACAATGTCGCGAGTCTTTGGGGCATCGGCTACCTCATCTACCGCTACCGCATGATTACGATTGAGAGCCTCTCTCTGGACGGCTACCTGTATGTTTCCTACAACACAATATCGATAGGCTTACCTGTATTGCGAAACAACAGGAACCGACGCTACGAGATCATCGAAGGAATCGTCCCCGCCGAAGTCAAGAATCGCGAGGCAAACATCAAGAAGGACATTTTCGCGATTGGCCTCTTCTATGCTCTCTGGACGATCCTGCCGACACTGTACAATATTTTTCTTTCTCTCTTTCTTTCTTTTGTTTAATAACTTTCTATGGCCAACAGTATGACAATGGATTTCGCTTGGCGGTTTACTCTGGGAATCACGCCTCAGCTCGGCCGCCTCGGCGTACCCAATGATGCACTCACTCTTGGTGCTTTCTGGGGAATCTTCCAAGGTCTCCTGGCCGTCCTTGTACTCCTCCCATGGCTGCCGCTAATCCAGCGCATGCGCCACCAGTACGTGCTCACGACGTTCTTCTTTGCCGTCGGCGTGGTTGCGTTTATCGTCGGCGCCTTCCTCGCTCCCTATACTGATGTCCGCCCACGACGAGTCGATGTTGTCGTCTTTCGACAAACAGAGCTCGGCGTGTCCAACACAACCATTTCCTTGTCGGCTCCGAACCCTGGTGCCATGACAGACGTATGCCAGAAGAATCAATTTTAAAGCCGGAAATTAAAACTTTTTAAATAAGGTGACCGACGCCATGACAGCATACCCCAGCGCGGTATGGAGCGAGTGTGAAGCTCCGACATACGGCTACACGTACACCAAGGGCCTGTGTCTTCAGGAGCCGATCGAAGTGGCCACGCTCCCGGCCGACCCAACCTTGACCGTTCAAGAGAGCTCCTCGATCGACAACACATGGAACGTGGTGCTGACGATCACCGCTCCTGGAGCCGCGCTTTCCGTGTTCAAGTTTTTCGATGCCAATCTCGTGAACTGGAGCTTGCCGGCATCCATCCCTGTCCAAGGAGACGCGGAAGGCGGCGAGGGCAGCATCTACGCACCCAACGGCTATGCAATCGTCCGTCGAGCACGTGCACCCTCCTACAACATCACTCTCTCGTTCGCCTCTGTGCCCGACCAGTCTGTCCGATGGGAGCTTTGGTCGAGTTACTATGCCACCACTCAGCAACAACAGGCCATCATCGACGACCTTCCCTCTTGGGCACAGGTTTGGGCCAAGAGCAACAACCCTGGCCCGATTGCTCTCAAAGTCACCGGATCGTTCGAGGAGCTGGACTAGAAAGCAAGAGAAAGAGGACGACGCATGAATGCAAAAAGGAATTGTTTTTTCAAATCGACTCGACGTAGCCCCGTCTGATTGGTCCGTCCAATGTATCCTGCTTGCTAACCCGCCGGGGACGACTGCGGCGCGCAAACTCTCACGAAACCACTGCAATACAGAGCTCTAGGGTGGATAAGAAAGAGCGGAGTGGATTGGCCCACGGATGCCCGACGGATGGGTCTCAGAGTGAACGAGGATTGAAGATTGGATGGTGATTTTTATTATGTTTTTTTTTTGTGTGTGTCTGGCGCGAGGCCGCGCGTTTGTTTTCTTTCAGCACGTGTGCTTGCACCTGCTCAACCACGCAAGTGGGAGCATTGTAGGCTCTGAGAGGTGGGGGCGATAAATCATTTACAGTGCTAATTTTGTTCTTGTGGTCGGTTGGTTGTGTTTTTGTAAGGGGCGCGTGATTGTACCGACCCCAACCTTCTTTAGCACCCCCCACCCCTTGCTGTGGGTGGTGGGAGGAAATTAACTGTGGAGTCCTCGCCGCAAAAGCGGACAAACGTTGTCGTCTCTATTCGTTTGTCTTGTGGTGTGGCTGTGTGTCCAAACTTTTTGGTTTCTATGAACGCCAACGTGGTGGGGGGGATCAAAACATTGAGCCTAATTCCCTCTTCTCTTTTTTTTTCGCCTCTCCGACCTAGGTGGAAAGGCCTTGTACAAGCGGGCGAGTAAGAGAGAAAATGTCAACAACGAGCGCACCCGCCGGCTCTGAGCCCGAACCCAACCTCGACGACATGATCAACCGTCTCCTCGAAGGTATCGTTATTTTTGTTTTCCTCTCCCGGCCACTGAACAGAACACCCGCCGTCTCTGATAATAGTCCGTGGCAGCCGTCCTGGAAAGCAGGTTCAACTATCTGAGAACGAGATCAAGTATCTCTGCACCAAGGCGCGCGAGATTTTCATCTCGCAGCCCATCCTCCTTGAGCTCGAGGCCCCCATCAAGATTTGTGGTGACATTCACGGCCAGTACTACGACCTGCTGCGGTTGTTTGAGTACGGTGGCTTCCCGCCTGAATCAAACTACCTGTTCCTCGGCGACTATGTCGATCGTGGCAAGCAGAGCATGGAGACCATCTGCCTCCTCCTTGGTGTGTTTGAACTAACTTGCATCCAGTCCAATCTAAACACTGCTGTTTTTCAAACTAAGCCTACAAGATCAAGTATCCCGAGAACTTTTTCATCCTCCGCGGCAACCACGAGTGCGCCTCCATCAACCGTATTTACGGTTTCTACGACGAGTGTATGCAGTGGGAATTTTTCTATTTTTTATTTAATTGACCTTCAATGTAGGCAAGCGCCGATACAACATCAAGCTTTGGAAGACGTTCACCGACTGCTTCAACTGCCTCCCCATTGCTGCCATCATCGATGAGAAGATCTTTGGTATTGTTTTTTTTTAAAACCGGTAATAAAAATCATCAATACTTTTTTTTTTTCCTTCCCAAAAGGTATGCATGGCGGTCTTTCTCCCGACCTCCAGTCGATGGAGCAGATCCGTCGTGTGATGCGCCCCACAGATGTGCCTGATACCGGCCTTCTTTGCGACCTCCTTTGGAGCGACCCCGACAAGGATATCACTGGCTGGGGTGAGAACGACCGTGGTGTCTCGTTCACCTTTGGTCCCGACGTTGTCACCAAGTTCCTGCAAAAACATGACATGGACCTCATCTGCCGTGCCCATCAGGTTGTTGAGGATGGATACGAGTTTTTCGCCAAGCGTCAGCTTGTCACCCTTTTCTCTGCGCCAAACTACTGGTACCAAATAGTTTTATTTGGGTTGGTACTCACACACTTTTTATTTTATTTAGCGGAGAGTTTGACAACGCTGGTGCAATGATGAGCGTGGATGAGACTCTCATGTGCTCGTTCCAGGTAATAATAATAAAAAAATTCCACTAAAATGTTTGATAAAAATTTTTCAATTCATTATTCATAGATCCTCAAGCCCGCCGAGAAGAAGCAAAAGTACTCGTATGCAGGTGGTGCACCCGGAAAGCCAGTCACCCCTCCCCGATCTGGCAAGAAGAAGGGGAAGGAAACTGCTGGCAAGTCCAACTAAAAATGCTACAACGAAGAGCAAGAAAGAGTTGTTTCCTTGTAGTTTTTTTAAAAAAAAACCCTATGCCACATCTTCATCTTATATGTTTCCCTCCCTCTCGCTTATTTACCTCTTTTTCGGCTAAAAACAACAAAAACAAAAAAAAAGTACTACGAAAAAATCTCTTTAACCTATAGTTAAAAGTCAAGGAGGGAGTTGCTGTTGCTTGGAGGTGCCGCCGCAGGGACAGATGCTTTGGCCGGGGCCCCAAATCCGCTAGGTGTGAGCGGGTTAAGGAATCCAAAGGCATCACTGCCCTTGCTGGCAGCGGACGCAGCTGCTTGCGGCTGGAAAAACGGATTTGGCTTTCCCGTTGCCGTTGTCGGAATTGGAGCAGCTGCGGGTTCTGCAGGGGCTGCCACTGCCGCCTGCTGCTGCTGCTGCGGTGAGAAGGGGTTTTGCTGGGGGTAGCCCTGCTGCTGTTGAGGGGGATAGGCGTGCTGCTGTTGAGGAGGATAGGCGTGCTGCTGCTGGGGAGGGTATCCGCCAAACTGCTGCTGGGGAGGGTATCCGCCAAACTGCTGCTGGCCCGGATAACCACCAAACTGCTGCTGCTGGTGTTGATGGAAGGCAGCGTTTGGATCCGCGGCACCAAAGCCATTCTGAGGCGGCGCACCGTAATGCTGCTGCTGCTGGAAGGTGGCATTTGGATCGGCTCCTCCGAAAGGATTCGGTGCACCGAAGGGACCCTGTTGCGGGGCTCCGAAAGGCTGCTGCTGTTGCGGGGCTCCGAAAGGCTGCTGCTGTTGAGGGGCTCCGAAAGGCTGCTGCTGCTGTTGCGGGGCTCCGAAAGGCTGCTGCTGCTGTTGCGGGGCTCCGAAAGGCTGCTGCTGTTGAGGGCCGCCAAACTGCTGAGGGCCGCCAAACTGCTGAGGGCCGCCAAACTGCTGAGGGCCGCCAAACGGCTGTTGCTGCTGAGGGCCGCCAAATGGTTGCTGCTGCTGAGGGCCGCCAAACGATGGCGGTTGCTGAGGAGCACCGAAAGCAGAACCAAACGGTGGCGCTTGTTGTTGAGGAGAGGCACCGAAACCGGCGGAGGCAGCACCAAAGCCAGCAGGCGAGCCAAAATCGTTGTGACTAGGAGCAGCACTGAACGGTGACTGCGACGAGCCAAAGACAGACGATGACTGACCGGACGAGCCAAAGATGGACGTTTCTGTCAGGGTGGATCCACCAAATACGCTGCCTACGCTCGAAGCAGAGGCAGGCTCGCTGGCGCTGACGTCGCGGAACGCGGCGTACGGGTCACTTGCGGCCGCAGTGGGTGCAGGGGCGGCTGCCTTGGTCGTCTCGGTCAAGGGGCTTGTGGGTTGCAGCAGGCCTGCACCGAACGGTGACGCAGCCGACGACGACGGTGCGGCGGTGCCGAATGTAGTTGTGGCGGCGGGCGCAGAAGCAAACGAACTGCCGTCGAATGCCGAGAAAGGGTTTGCAGCTGCAGCGGGTGCAATAGCTGGTGCCGCCGAGAAAGGATTGGACGCTGTAGCAGGCGCCGAGAACGGGTTGGGCGCTGCTGCCGTGAATGTCGACGGAGCTGTGGAGATGCTCGCGAAATCGTCTAGAAGCGATGCTGCGGCCGACACCACAGGCTTGGACGGCGGAGCAGCAAAAGGAGACGACGACGAGCCAAACGCATCAATTGTTGAGGGCGTGGGAGTGTTTGACGATGTTCCAAACGCGTCAAAGGACGCTCCAAAGCCGGTGGTCATCGTCGTCGTTGTCGTTGTCGTCGTCGTTGTGCCAAATGCAGCAAATCCGGAGGGGGCCGTGGACGCAGGCTCACCAAAGGTAGCAAAGCCAGCAGGAGCGACGGTTGCAGGCGCGCCAAAGGCAGCAAAGCCGCTGTTGGTGTTGAAGGCATCGAAACCAGCATCAAACGACTGCTGCGGCTTAGCGGGCGCCGCTACGACGGCAGCGGCGGCGGCCGCCGCACGTCCTTGGGAGGCAGCGGGTGCAGCGGAGGCAGCGGGTGCGATCGGTGAGGTCGGGTTGGCACCGTACGAGTATCGCTGGTCCGGCTTTGCAAGACAGCGAAAATTAGGCTCTTTTGCTTTTTTGAGATTTCACGTACAACTTGCTCGAGCCAGCGCTTCTCAACGTACTTCTTCTTGAGGAACTCTCGCACAGCCTTGGTATCGTTCTGCGATGGCTCCGGCGTGTCACGAGGTGTCCAACGAGCTAGCCACTTTTGGTTGCATTTCTGTAGAAGAAGACGAAGAAGGAAAAGAAGAAGAAGAAGAAGAAGAGAACCGTTAGCTTGTTCACACTGTCGGCATTAGCACACCTCGTTGCCTCCTTCCTCGAGGCTCTTGACCTCCTCTGGAGTAAACTTGGACATGCTGATTCCTTTGACTTTGTGGTTGAACTCGCGGCTTAAAAAATTACCCAAGAAGTCAGAGAGAGAACACACACACACACACACAAGACAGCTTAATACTGGAGGCCAGAGCACGGCGTGCACACAAACGAGCAGAAGGGGAAGACAGCATTGTTTGGAGCCTATTCAATCAGGAAAAAAAAGAAAAAAAAAGGTTGAACCCATGTCTCTGAACGATAGACTCACCCTGCCGGAACAGTCTATTAACGCAGCACGTTAGATCTTATACAGCAAGGTGATCACAGCCTTACCAGCACACTTTTTGTTGTGAGGGAGCTTGATCAGGTCGTGCAAGGTTTTCTATGTTCGCACGTGCGGAAGGGGATGTCCGACGAAAAGATAAAGAAAGCGACAGACTGTGAGACTCCCTTTTTGCAATGGGACCGATATAGAGTTACCAGGTGCTTTTCTTCAAGCTTCTTGTCTGCGGCGGTCGCCATTCTCAAGCAAGGCGCAAGACTGATGGTCTGGTCTAAAAATCCGGGCCATTTTACCAAGTATCCCCCCTACAATGACAGTGGAGCCTCTGTTCTCCTGGCAGCAACAGCTTTCGTCTCACGACGACATCTTTACGTGTAATGTGATGGCGCCCGCACGCGCTGCCGGTGCCTGATCGTATCTAACCTTTGGTTTAATCAAATACGCAGGGGCGATGAATGTTTTGGCGGTGACGGCAAATGGCGACAGGATGTTTGTTGCTCGCGGCAAGGCATTGTTGATGTTTGAAGTGGCGCCTGGAGGGATTGACAGCGAGCCCAGTATGATTTTGCACGGGCACCGCACGGTATGACCCCATGGGCAGCTTTTACAGATGCTTCTAAACGCCGTGCCAGCATAATATCACTGCCATCAGCGTCGGTATTGTCGGATCCGAGGAGGTTGTTGTCTCTGTCGACGAGGGAGGTGTGGTCGTCGTCTACTTTACGCAAAACCTGTCGAGGCCGCCAATTGTGATAGAGTAACAACATCGTCTCAACAGTGTTCTGATATTTTCTTGACCCCACCACCCCCTCTTCTAAGCAATCATGTGTCCACTTGGGGCATCGCACTCAACGGGCCAAAACGACGCATCGCCGTCAGTTCCAACAGCCACAAGATTAGAGTGATTGATCTTGGACAGGAGCAACCCACGGCGGACGATGACAATGACAACAACAAGCAAGACGAGCAGCCACAGCAAAACAGGAGCTGGGAACTGATCGGTCACGGCCACAACATTCCGTGCATAGGTACACGATCATGAATTCATGTCCTGTACTCATTTCTTTTCTCCTTTGTGTGTGTGTGTGTGTGTGTGTGTGCGGGGATGAAAGACATCTCGTCCTGCGGGAACTTTGTCGTTTCCGCTAGCATCGACTCGTCGTGTCGCCTCTGGGATCTCAGGACGAGTAAAGTGAAAAGCCGCACCATCACAAAGTCATGGGGCTGGGCTGTTCGGTTCCTCCCATCAAACTCGGCCCGTCTGGTCTCGGCGGACACGCTTGCCGCAAACAACAAGATTTTGGTGCCGCTATCTCAATTCAATCAGAGTTCCGTGGTGGAAGGTGCTTTCCCCCGCCCAGCGTACGAGGCTGACGACTCGGCGATGCATGTCGACAACGAGGAGCGAAACGACGACATGAACTCTGAAGACGACGGCGCGGACGAGGAGGACGAGGTGGAGGAGGAGAACGACGACGACGACGATGAATGGGGCGATCCGGACGACGATGAGGGCATGGAAACGGGAAACCAGCCGCAGCAAGACTCTAGTCATCTGCAGCAGATCCGCCAACATGGCCAGCACCTGCTCCGCATGCTTTGGGGAAACCAGAGGGACAACGCCAGCCTTGAGCAAGAGGTATTGGAACAGGCAAGGCGTGGTGCGACGGGCGATCTTGCCGCCGAATCCCTCCTCCTATTCATGACCAATCACCTGATCATTTTGATGGATTGCAATACATTGACCGTCATGGTTTGTTTGTTCTCCTTGCACGCTATTACTTACTGATCAAGTAATTCAGACGGTCTACAAATTTTCCGACTTTGTCCACCGCGGTGGTCTGTTGGCCGAAGCGAGACATCGTCTGTGTCTGCACGTGTACATCCCTGAGCTGTCCTTGCTCGTCATCGGCTCTCAGGGCATGTCCTACATCGTACTTCTCGAGTTGCTTCGGTAATACTAAAAGAATGCCGGTGGTTAATAAGCAAAGCTCTACTTGTGCGCAGGACGGAAGACAGTCCTGGCCTATTCCGATACCGACTGCAGCCGTGGCCAGAGCAAGTCTCGCTGCTGCCAAACCGATGCCCACATTCGATCCTGAGCGGACTTGATGCTTCGGTCCAGCGATGCGCCAATTCAAGTGCAATCGTCGGGGTGCGAATTTTCATTCTCTATCTTTCCGGCGAGATCTTTGCGTTTGACGTCGACGCTCCCCGCCAACACGAGCCCTCCTCCGATCTCGGGGGTCTTATGTTTTAGTGTGCTTTTTGAAATAATTATTACGACATGTAACTGTGGCTGTACTTTTTTAAATTTTCTCTGTACAAAACTTTCAGCCTTCAGCGACCCCGACCTCCGCGACTGCCACCACGACTGCCACCGCGACTGCCACCACGACCGCCTCGCCCTCCGCGGCCTCCTCCAGCTCCTCCACGCTTGCTGCCCTTGCTGGCCTTGCCGCCGCCTCGTCCTCCTCCAAACTTTTTCCCTGCTCCCCGATTGAATTTCTTCTTGGCCGGCAGCGCAGACTTTTTATATTTCATGGGCTTCGAGGGTGCGGTACTGCTCGCGTCATCGCTTTCCGACCAGGCCTTCTTTTTCCTCTCCGCTTCTTGCTCTTCTGCTGCAGTTACGTCGTCATCCATCATAGTCACAGTCGTGACCGACGTCACCTGGTCGCCCAAGTCGTATGTCACCTTCCGCTCTTTGCTGTCCTCAGCGTCGTCCTCCTCATCGTCATCGTCATTGTCGCTGTCCTGGAGGACGTTGTCCAGTGAACCTTTCGAGTGCAATGTCAATCTGTGCGCAAACGATGTACTAGCCATACCGACGAGGACGCCGGCCTCGCGCGCATTCCGCTCCAATTGCTCCATCTGCAGCTTGCGTTCCTTCCGCACCGCAGCGCGGTCCTGCCGCCGTTGCTCCTTCTTCTCAACTTCGAGCTCCAGCCGTGCCTTCTCACGTCGCTCCTCCTTGCGTTTGTGGAATCCAGTCAGAAAGTCCCTATCGAAAAAAAAAATCAGTCACCCAAACCGAACAATAGCCACATGATACACGCGTGCATTCTCGTCAAAGGTCACGACCATGTCCTTCTTAACCTTGCGCTTGCGCGTTGCACCGGACGCCGCCGAGTTCTTGCGACCACGTGGCGGCAGAGGGGCCATGGTGTGGCAAAAAAAGTACTGTGCACCCCAGGTCGGCCACATGGTGTGCTCTTACTTTCACTTCTTCTGGCACTGCCGACTAGCGTAAATGGGCAAGAGGAAAGCCGCCGAAGTTGTGGAGGAGGAGCAGGTGGAGGCACCCGCCGTGGTTGCAGAAGTCGAAGCCGACGCTGACGCGCCCTCAGCGGTATCCGAAAAGTCACACCTGTTCTTTGAAGCAGTGCCTCAAAACATAAAACCTACCCAGGACGGAAAGAGCGCTGCACAGATCTATGCCGACAAGATCAAGAACGTGAGCGCTATTGCGTCCCCCCTGGCCTCGCGCAAGCTCACCAAGAAGGTGCTCAAGGCTGTGAAGAAGGGTATTGCCGCGCCATATTGGTTTTTTCAAGTGCTTAAAATTGCTGCAGCGGCAAAGTCAAAGCACCTCAAGCGTGGTGTGAAGGAGGTTGTGAAGGCAGTGCGCAAGGGCGAGAAAGGGTACCGTGTCTTGTACTCATTTTTGCTATGTTGCTAAATATCGTCACTTCTTATTAAGACTCGTTGTTATTGCCGGCGACATCTCCCCTATCGATGTCATCACACACATCCCGGTCCTGTGCGAGGATGCCGACGTGTCCTACCTGTACGTGCCCTCCAAGGAGGACCTTGGCCTTGCGGGTGCTACCAAGCGTCCAACGAGCTGCATCATGATTGCACCCAAGGACAATGCTGAGCAGAAAGCCGCCGTTGAAGAAATCAAGTCTGAAATCGTCGGCGCAAGTGCCTGATTGTTTGACTCATATTGTTGTTTTATAAAACCCGGGGGGAAATCATGAATGAACGACTAGCCAAGAACGAAAAAGAAAAAATAGCAGGCACAGTTTACTTCATGCCGGAGAGGCGACGATCGCGCTCGAGTTCATATTGCCGTTGCTCCGCCCTTGCCAAAAAGTCCTTCTTATCCAAGTAGCTGTAGGAGTCGTTATTGTCAATTAAAACAAAATAATAAATCGATCAACATATTTATTTTACCCGTCCTTGTTGTGTTGCTTGAGTTCGTCGGCAATGTCTTCCTTCTTCACAAACGCATTCCAATCGAGCTTGGACTTGTCCAGGACACTCAGCTTGTCTGTCTTGCCACCACCAAACTTGTTCAATAGACTGTCGAGACCTTTCTTTGCTCCAGGCGCGACCACCGCCTTCGATGTCGAGGTCAATGTCTTTGACAGGGATGCAGACGCGACCGACGATGACGATGATACTGGAACACTGCATGGAGCGGTTAAACTAGCCTCGTCGTCATGTGCTTCCACCGTACAGCACGTCCTGTCCCGCAAACTTGTAGACCTTCACCTCTTCCTTGGGAGCTGAAGCCACCGTCAACTTGGGCGGCATCACATGCGGGTCTGGGGTTGTCGATGCTGCTGCCGCTGGCTTTCTGGTGGCGACAGGACTCGCAGCATTCATTTCTTCCCAAAGCTTGTCCATCCTTGCCTTTCGTTCCTCTGCAGTCTCTGTCGTCATCGCTGTACTTGCCTCGTTCGCATCATCCATTTTGCTGCAGCGAGGTTCAGAGAAACAAAGCAAAAGCGCACACGTACGCTTGTTTGCTATTGCTCGCTTCTTCACTGTTTGCCTTGCGTTTCTTGGCTGAGGATTCACCGCCGTCGCTCACGTTGCCGTCATCGCCGCTGCCACCGTCTTCTTCCTCCTCTTCCACGTCTTCTTCGGGTGCGTAGTCCTCGTCGTCGTCCTCCTCCTCCTCCTCTTCAACATCGTCCACATGTTTGCCGACGCCAGACATTTTTTCTTCAGGCTTTTTTTTTAAAAATAAAAAAAAATATCCGTCTCCTAACTTTGTTTTTACACAGCCTCTGCATTATCGAGAGCCACCGCGGCCCTTTCCTGAGCATCTACACTTTCTCCTGCTTTGGCGTCGCCGTCCTCATCTGATTCACCGTCATCGACAAACGACGAAGCGGGACGCAGGGAGTTGTAATGCGCGCCGAGGGCGTACAAATGCAGATGGTAGGAGAGTACGAGAGGCGCGCCGTTCTGGGCAAACTCTTCTCCAGTGCGCAGCGGTGCCGAGTTGGCCAGGAAAACGTTGATGGGGAGCTCGAGGTAGCTCGATAGAGCCCTGATCTCGTGCTGCCCACCCCAGGCAGCCGTCTTCTCCATGGTGTCGCAGTACTTTTGGAGCTCGTCCTCGGTCATCATGTCGCCGCTCTCGTTTGTCAAAAACGGCAGAAAGTCGTCTGGGTGGGACATAATCCAGTTTGCGGCTGCCTTACGCAGGGTTGCCTATTTTATTTTTTTTCTCACGTAAGAAGTCGCGCAGTTTCCTGGGAAAACAGGGATGTTACAGCATCGGTCTTGGCAGCCGGGGCATGAAAGTTGTACTGGTCGGCAACGGCAGAAAACAAACTATTGAAAAACCAAGCACCGTAAACTCCTTATTCCATGCTCTACGAAATACCAGTCGCCATTCGAGGGAACATCAAAGATGCGCAGGTTTAGAGCTTCCAGAATTGCAGCGAGCTTCTCAGTCTCGTCGCGTCCAAGGTCTGGCATCGATTGTGCTTCCAACGCTGCCTCCTCTCGCAGCTGGAGCATGTCCTGCTCTTTCCTCTCCTGATAAAATGGTTTTTTTTTGCTTTTAATTTAAAAGATGTGCCTGTGGCTACGACAATGGCAACGTACGCGACGCTTCTGCGCCTTGGTCTGCTTCTTCAAAGCAAACACAGCGCCCGTCGACTCAGACTCGTCGGTTTCTACGACGGCGTCGTCCGACTCTGCAGCCTCTGTGGCGACAGTCGCACCAGCAGCAGCAGCAGCAGCTACTGCTGCTGCTTCAAACGCAGCCAGCTCGTCCTTGTGCTTCTGGAGCATGGAAGCCTCCAGTGCCTCAATCTCGGTCTGCACCGTCTTGAGCTTTTTCTTGTCGCCTTTGGTGACCGTCCTGCATTATTGAACCTCAGTCGGGTGGGAGTAACCACATGCTTATACTTTTTCAGGCGCGTAATCTCGTTCTGCAGAGCCCTAGCCTCCTTGCGGTGGGCCTCCCTCAGCTCCTCTGACATGGCTGAGTTGAAAATTTTTTTTTGCCAGCTCGGCCCACGTGGCCTGTTTGTGCGCGACTTTCCGAAACGACCATCATGACGTCTCGTCAGCCCGCAAATCAGCTGCTAAGACAGAGCGCGCCCCCGGTCGTGCCGCTCGCAGCCTACGTGTCTGCGTCGGTCGTGTTTGTCCTGGCTACGTGGGAGGGCTGCATGGAGAGCCTCTCGTCGCTCTCGCCGACCGGGCTTGTGCAAGCCATGATGAGCCAATCAGCTGAGGCCACTAGTGAGGACGAGCCGGCGGTGCAGCAAGTAATAGTACGCTGGTCACAAGTCTTCCTCGAGACGGTCCAGGATAACCGTTTGGCTGTCATGGTATGTTGCATGCCTGACTGGAGTCGTGACTCAATTGAAACGAAATGCAGTCGCTGTTAAACGTCGTCCTGTGCTCTTTGATCCTGCTGGGACTGGTTATTGTGCGATTGGTGTTCCGCTCGCTGCGACCAGTAGAAACCCAGGTAAAATGCGAGTGCTGTCTTTTGTTTTGTTTTAGACGCTTTGTCGCGCAGATGATGGCGGAAAGGATTATAAAGCATGGACTGTTCAAGGTCGTGTTTGTGGGCGCAATTATCAAGCCTCGTCTTGAGGAGATCTTCTTGTGGACGAGCTGGTTCATGGTCATGGGCTTTCTTCGCTTGATTGCATCGACCGTGCGCGACCGCGTCGAGTTTATGACCTTCTCGTCCGCAAACACGCGGACGACCTTTGTCCGCTTTTACATCTTGCTCGCGTTGCTCGTGGCCACCAACGTCGCCCTGGCTGGCTTGGCTGTGTCGATTTGCTACCCTGCGGGTCTCTTTGCCGTTGCTCTCGTCTTGCACGAGGTACCCTTTTTTTTTTTTTTCTTATGTGGTTTTTTAACGAGTTTTTTCTTTTTTTCTTTTTTTCTTTTTTTTCTTTTCTGGATAGAACTTGGTCAGCTTTATCGAGAGTGTCCAAATTCTCTACCGATTCTCGATGCATCTCAAGTCTCTGCAAGCAGACGAGCAAGGTCTCCGATACGAATCACGCGATCACATCCTCTCTCAGTTGGACATTGCCTCGGAAATAAGCGTTCTCGGACTCGAACTGATGCACTTTGGCATCATTATCGTACGTTTTTTCCGTTTTCAATCCGTTTAAAAAAACAAACAAACAAACCAGTACCTCAACGGAATCATCTTTTCGAGTGTCGATATTATCCTTCTTCTTTACGTGCGATACTGTGTTACAAGCCTTTTTGCCAAGCTCATCCAGTACTACGAGTTTTACTCCACCATGAAGTCGCTCGATTCAACGTAAAAAATAAATAAAAAAAGTTTTTTTATTGGATAGTCTGGTCAACCAAAATGAAATACACATAGATACGCCGACGCTTCTCCAGAGGACTTGGCTCATTTCGAGGACAACTGTGCTATCTGCCGCGAGGCAATGGTTGAAGCCAAACGGTTACCTTGTGGGCATCTATTCCACCTGTACGTGGACCATTCGTGACTATTTTTTATGTTTATTTTTTATTTTTTTTTATTCTTCTTGCAGAGCGTGCCTGAGGGCGTGGCTCCTTCAGCACGCGAGCTGCCCTACGTGTCGGTGGTCTCCAAATCACGGGCATCACGGCTTTACGGCAGCACAGCTCGCTACCCTACTTTCCGCAGCGTTCCCAGAAACACATGCCGATGACTTGCGCCATCAGCAACACGGCGACGGTCATCAGCCTAGGCTGCACCCCGAGCAACAGGTCGAAATAGACGGTATCCAAGAGCCCTTGGCGACTCTCGAAGAGGTCTTTGTTCCGCCGATCGTGCCAGAGCAACCGCGAGAGCAGCAAACACCAAAACGGCGAGACGTAAGGCAACCTGTCTTGACCTCGCCTCGATTAACACGATCGGGAATATCACGGCGCCTAAACACCCTTCAGCTGCGGCTTCCTCATGTCTCGACCAATATCCTCGAGGCCGCTCTATTGGACTGCGATGGCGATGTCGACCTGGTCTTTGAACGACTCTCCAACCACACTTGATCCTCCGCAGTTTTTTTTAGGGCCTTGTAACCTAGCAGATGGTTGCACTTCATTGGGCTGGCCGAATCACATCCCATAATTCAGCTTTTTCCGAAGCACCACGTGGCCGAGTCTCTTTCATTTGCCCTCGCGCTTATACAATGGACAAGACTGTCAAGGTACGAGAACAAGACAATTGCTGCAATGGGAATAGGGTCGAGGGTGGGGAGGGGGGAGCATACGAGAACGTGCACGAATTTTGGAGGCGCGCGGTCCAAGTGCTGGTTTTTTTTTTTTACAATTACAAGTGTCCACCAGAAAAGGGATTGGAGGAAAAAAAAAAAAGAAAAGAAAGAGAAAAGAACGGGCGTGCAGTACACGCCCGGGCGGTACGGTTCGCGTGTGCGTCGCTGCTGTTGCTGGACTTGGGGCCTGGACTATTTCAGTTTCTTGAAAGTGGACATCAAAGCGGAATTGGGAGAGAAAAGAAAGGCTGTGCTCACTCTTTTTCCCCAATAGCTTGCTGAAGTCAAGAAGGTTCTCGGCCGCACTGGCTCGCGTGGTCAATGCACCCAGGTCCGCGTTGAGTTCCTCGACGAGACCCACCGCTCGATCGTCCGCAACGTCGTCGGCCCCGTCCGTGAGGGCGACATCCTGACCCTTATGGAGACTGAGCGTGAGGCCCGTCGTCTCCGTTAAAAGAAGAAAAAAAAGGGAACCGACCCAAAAAGCAAGCAAGCAACTATGCCCTCCTCTTTTTTTAGTGTGGCTCTGTGTGTATAACGTTGTTGGGGTGACCTTTATTTTTCCGAAAACACAATTTTACTGCGCTCTTTTTGATCAGCAAACTACAGCTTGGCAGAAACAGCGTTGGACTCCATCAGTGTGCACATGTCGTTGAGGGCGCATTCGATCGACGAGGCCATATCCTAATGAAATGGATAGATAAATAAATTTTCCATCTGCCAATATTCAAAGGGACAGGATATCCTCCTGCTTACCTTGGCCGACGCCCACGACTTGAGGTTAGCAATATTGACGTGGATAGCCTTTTCGTTGATCTGTCACGACGAGTTTTAGAAATAACTGTAAAAAAAAAAAAAAAAATAAATAAATGCGCACCATGTAAGCTAAGCCAAAGCCGTCGGGGCAGACCTGGCCCCAACCATAGCCGTCGTAGAACTCGCTCGAGATCTGGGATGTGGAGAGGTACCAGTGTGAGGATTCGGAGAGGCTCTTGTCGTCAAAGAAGGGGTGATTCTCGTTGGGCTGACGGATGAGCTTGAGGCCCAGGATGAGACGGTCACAGCCAAGCCCTTCAACGGCCTGGTTCATGTAGGCTACGTGGCTGGTCACGGCCTTGCGCAGCTTTTCGATTTTCTCTTGAGGCGACGCCTGGGGATCCTGCATCGACAGCACCCACGCAGCAGACTCGGATGAGCACGAGCGAACAACCTCGGTGCGGCCTGCCACAAACTTGCGCACCTGTGCCGACTCGTACGTCGCGCGGAAGCGTCCTTTGTATCGGTAGTAGCCAAGCTGGAGAGCCATCTATACAAAAAAAAATAAAAAGAAATAAAAAAACCACATATTTTTATATTTTAGGCAAAACTACGAGCGTACCTGGACAAAGGCGTCGGGGCTGAGTTTGAATTTCTTGATACGAGCTTTGCCACAGGCATCGTATTCTTTTTATTTATTTATTTTATTTTAGAAGGACACGCTATTTTTTGAAACGAGTCCAAGCCGTACTGAGGACGTGGTGATCGTGACGCGCAACATCGGCATCAAATCGGGCGGCAGCCTTGTCGAGAGCCTTTTCAATGCTGCCATTAAGCTTGAAGTCCACCTCGGTCGGTGCAGGGAGTTCCGACGTAGCAGCAGCCGTGCTGCCGTGATCCACAGTGCCTTTGAGAAGGCTCTCTGCAACAAACTCTGCACAGCGGTTGGTCGGGGTACCGTCCATCAGCGAGTGCTGATACCAAAGGGAAGAGAAAAGGGAAAGGGTTATCCGATTTTCTCATTTCAGGAATTCAGTACCTCGCCGTTCAGACCAGCCTTGCCATTCTCAAAGACGATGAATTGGACGTGCTTGTCAAAGAAACGGTTACGGCCGTCGCCGTGCCAGATCGCACGACCAGCATCGTTCCTCGAGACAGGGCTAGTGTCGTCCAGGCAAACCGCAAAGATCGACGACTCGATCGCCTCAAGCGCTTTGATGTTGCTCGGGTGCGCATCCAGCACCTGCTGCAGGATCTTGGCCGACTCGTCACGCTGCTCTGTCGTCATGAGGCCGAGCGCAGGGAAGTGCGGCTTGGCTCCGGCAAGTTGAACAATCTTGTCCAACTGACTAAAATTTTTTTTCCTTTTAAAAGAGAGAGGGTAGCTTGAAAAACGTACTGCTTGATTTGAGAAGTTGTGTAGGGCACATCCGAGTTGGGCGGGTAAACGGGGAGCGAGTAGATCTTGTTCTTGCGCAAAACGACGATGTGCTGGTTCTTGTCGGCGGGGTAGAACTTGGTCTTGTGCCAACGGGATTACTCTGAACTGCCAAAAAAAAAAGGAAAAGAAGAGCTTACAATGTCTGCACCAGGATGGGCACGACGGCTCGCGTTAAACATAAACTTGAATTGCTCCATGTCGAGAGGGCTGTCCTTTGCCATGTCTGGTTGGAGTTGTTCCCTTTTTTTTTAAAATTATTTATTTACGTATTTATACAGTTTAGGATCGCACATTTGTGTGCAGGGTCTTACTTGTTCACAAGGTTGCGGAACTTGAGGGCAGCCTGGATGATGGCGGCAGCACGGGCAGTCTGGCCCTGCTTGGCGTACTGGTCGTCGACAAACTGCAGAAAGTAACTCACGTTGAGGACGATCGGGTCACTGCGGCAGGGAGCGTCACACAAAAGCAAAACAATCCTATTTCGTACCGGTAGCTCATGTACGCCCAGTCGTTCCACCAATTGATCAGCCAGCTGCGCGGCTCAACCTTGGCCTTCTCCAACAGTCGCTGGTGGAGCGTCTCGCCGAGGCCACCGGGCTTGGCAAAATCTTGCACGTACGCCTGCGTCTGCTTGAACTCTTCCACTGTAACGAGGGGCTGGATCGACTTGAGGTACATCTCAAGACCCTTGTGGAGATCTTGAACGGGCAGCTTGGGCAGCTTGCTCTGGTGTTGGTACATCGGCTTGTTGCCGACGGCCACAGACGCCGACGCCGACGCCGACGTGGCATTCACGGACAGCATTCGCTTGCTAATCATCGCAGGCGGGCAGCGCCTCTATTGTTGTTGTTGTTGTGCGTGTGTGCGGGGAGGCGGTCAATGGCACAACAAATGCACACAAACATACGACTGCAGCCAACATCGATTGCGATTTTTCTTAAAAATGGCCGCCGAAAGGGAAGTGTCGGTCCCAATGACCGAAAATGCAAGTGGTGGCTCCATGGCCGAGGACGTTGTTTATTCCATCTTCAATGCTGGTAATCTGGAGGATTGTTTTGCGTCCACCGATAGCTCACTCTGCTGGTCACTAGGCGTGAACAAGAACGTAATCATCATCATGAACGTCTCGTTTTTTCTCCTCATCTGCTCCCTAGTTGCGCTCGGTTTTCTTTGGGTAGCTGGCTCGATAAAACAGAAAAGGCTAAAGAATTACCGTAGGAGTGGAACATCCACGTCTTTGTCCTTCTTACTGCAGCCATCGGTTTAACCGCGAGCACACAATGGTTTGTGTTCTCTATTGTTTTTTGCACATTGTGTAAAATGACTGCTTCTAGGTTCCTTTTCAACCTGGCTCAAGTGCCGGTACCTCCACCGAAGAAAGACGAAGACGAGGGTGACGACGAAGACGATAAAGGCCAAGCCAGCGGAGCTGTGACGAAAGAATCCAAGAAGAAGAAATAGTTATTTTGTTCCAAGTCACCAGAAAAAAGCTGTACATTTTACAATTGAAAGAGAACCCAACACAAAGCAGATCTGGGTGAAGTGTCAGAAAGAAAAAAAAAGAGGAAACGAAGACAAAAAAAAAAAGACAGCTATGTACAGAAGAAAAAATATTTTTATTCCTCCTGGCTTTTACGAACAATGCGCTGAACCTTTTTCCGGAAAGCGGCACGGTCTTCGCGCCACAGTTTGGCAGCTTCGATATTTGCAGGCGACTCGTCGTTTGGTGACGACAGCATTGCGATCACAGACAGGAGGATTGTCTAAACAACACGCACACACACACACAAAAAAGTTTAAAACCTTTCTGCTTCCTCCGCACCCATACCCGCGTAGAGTGCACTGGCATCCATCGCTCGGCAGCATCTTCGTAGCCGTACTTGTCTTCTCCAGGCTCGTGAAGGATGGAGATGCACACGCCGCCGTCGGGATACACTGTGCCACCGGTGAGTGCAAAATTTAGTCTCACGCAGCGCACAGTGTGGATTACCATTCGGATGGTACATCTCCGAGGTAAACTTGAGCTTTGGAGGCATCTGCGGGTAGTCCTTTGGGAAGCTTAGCCGAGCCTTAAAAAAGCCGCCCTCACTGGACGCAATGAAGTGGCATTGAGTTGAAACTGCAAAGGAACAGAGAGAGAGAGAGAGAGAGAGAGAGGCAGAGCACATACTACATGGTGTCGGTGGGGCCCATGATCAGAATCTCCCACTCGTACAGATCGTTGTCGTCCACTAGCCCTGCTGAGAAGCCCTCCACCGGGCTCTTGTGCAGCTCTACAAACACGGCAAGATTAGGTCTTACGCACCATCACCTCTCGGCGCTTTTAGTATCATTACCTTTGAGCTCCTTCTTGAGCATGAGCGCCGAGGACGCAGCAGAGGTCATAGTGATGCTGTTTGCTTGACAGGGGAGAGAGAGCGACGGAGAGAGAGAGAGAGCGCGCGCCTGGACGAAAACGTAAACAGAGGTTAGGAGACAGGCGCGTAATCACAAAAATTATGTGGGTGGGTGACGAGAAGGCACGACAAGATAACCACAAACAGCTGCCCCCCACCTTGAAGGGAGAAAAAAGGGGGTGGAACACCGTGTCGGTGAAAAGAGGGCGGCGCCAGTTGTCAGCACGTCGAGTTTTGACAATGACTAGTGATGACGCGCGCAAACTCTGTCCTTTTTCGAGTTGACCCCCAAGCAAGCACCCCGAACGAGGTGTACAAGCACGCGCGAACACACAAGTAATACGCAGTCACAGGGCAAAAAAGTTGTGCTGGCGTCAAACCAGCACGTCAACCAGGTCAAACATCGGAGTGGACGGAATCGAAAGGAAAAACTGAGAAAAAATTCCACTCGTCAGGTACATTGCTTTCAATCGTTGCCTGGCTTCCCATTGTTCTACCCATTCGTCTTGGTCAGGTGCAACAACATCGACATCAGCCCACTTGTTTTTTTTTCAAAAAAATCGCGCCACACAAAAAATGAACGACTTTGACGCCTTTGTCGGCCTGTTCCCTCGGCTGAAACAAGACATACTGAGCGAGCTGTCGTCCTATGGTACGATACATGTTGCATGGCACACAAAGCCCTAAGATCGTGAATTCAGACCTGCCCAAGGACGCGTTCGACTGGTTCGAAAAGTGCATCACGCACAATGTCATGGGCGGCAAGATGAACCGCGGGCTGTCGGTCATTGCCAGCTACCGCTCGTTTGTGAGCGAGCGCGCGCTCAGCGAAGACGAGACGCTCAAGGCATTTGTGCTCGGATGGTGCATCGAGTGGCTCCAGGCCTTTTTCCTTGTCGCGGACGACATCATGGACCAGTCGCAGACGCGTCGCGGCCAGCCCTGCTGGTACAAGGTTGCGGGCGTTGGCAATGTCGCCATCAACGACTCGTTTCTGCTGGAATCGTGCATCTACAAGCTGCTGAAAAAGGTTTTCTACTATTTTCGCTACAAAAAAAAAAGACATGACCACCACGCACAGTACTTTAAAGCAGAGCCCTACTATGCCGACCTGATCGAGCTCTTGCACGAGACAACCTACCAGACCGAGCTCGGGCAGCTGCTCGACCTCATCACTGCGCCCGAGGATCATGTCGATCTCAAACGCTTCAACATGGCCAAGTACAAGTGGATTGTCAAGTACAAGGTAGAAAGATGGATAACCCTCACCGTGTCGTCTCGTCCTATAACTACATAATCAGACTGCGTACTACTCGTTCTACCTGCCGGTGGCGATGGCAATGATCATGGCCGGTCAAACCAAGGACTCGTCGCAGTTCAAAAAGGCCGAGGTGATCCTTCTCGACATGGGCGAGTACTTTCAGATCCAAGACGACTACCTCGACTGTTTCGGAGACCCCAAGGTCATCGGCAAGATCGGCACCGACATCCAGGACAACAAGTGGTACCCGTTCTTTCAAAGTTTTTTTATTCAGAAAATAAAAACGAATGAACGACATCCATTTGCAGTTCCTGGCTCGTCAACAAGGCGCTCGAGATCGTCACTCCTGAACAGCGCCAAATCCTAGAGGAAAACTATGGCCGCAAGAACGAAGGGTGCATTGCCAAAGTGAAGGGTACGTGGTTGTATGATCCTTTAAAAAACTCACCGCCTGGAAATCGTAGAGCTCTTCAACCAGCTCGGCCTCAAGCAGCTCTTTGAGGCCTACGAAGAGGAGAGCTACCAACGTCTGTCAGCAAGCATCAATGCCCTCAACGACGCCCAGTTGCCCCCGTCTGCGTTTACCAAATTCGTTGACAAGGTAACCTATTTAATTTACTTGATTGTTGTTTATATTGCTATTTTTATTTTTAGATCTACAAGCGCTCCAAATAACAGTCCATATAGTCCAATAAGGTTCTTGTGAGTTCCAGTTTACAGCTCATAAAATCCCCTAAAGCATGGACTTTGGTAAACTACTGATGCGGCCGCCAGAGAGAGCGTACACGGTGCGAGACTCTGCCTCGAGAACGGCAGCACGCGCTCCAGACCACGCACCGGGACCAGTAAGACGGTATTGGTACGGTGTGACAGGGCCGCGGTGTACTTTGTGCGCCAGCTCTGCATCCACCGCCTTGAGTTCATTCTCTGAAGGCGGCATGCATCCAATGATCTTGGCCAGTTCGTCCATGTAGGGCTATGGTTAACAGTCATTTTTAGCAACCCAGCGGAAAAGAGGAAACGTACGACATAGTCCACTTGAATAGTGTGACGAGCACTGGCGAGGTAGCGTGCGCGCATGGCCTCTCGCTTGAGCGTGATGTCGACGTGCATCTCGGCTATCGTGGGCAGATTGGTTTGCTTTGTCAAGACCTGGCAGATCCACCTCGCCTGCATCTCTGAAATGGGTCTACAAGTCCCGATTATAATTTCAATTTTTTTAGTTTCGTTATTTTTATTTTTATTTTACAGGATGGAGCCGATGGGCTGGATGAGACCAACAAACGAGAGCGTGCCCTTCTGTGATGTCGGAGGAAACACGAATTTGTACATGGACACCTCGTTGTCATGCACAACGACACCGCATGAAGGATCCAGGAAGGGAAATCCGATTTCGTATCCCGTAGCGTAAATGATGACATCGCAAGGGACCTTTTCAAAAAAGTATTATTTTCAATAGGAGATGCGCTTGTTTTTTTTTTTTTTGGTTGGTTACCTCTTTGTCATTGTCAAATACGACCGACGTTGGCTTGATCTGTTTGACGTTTGGGACGACGGCCAGCGTACCCGTGAGGATGCGGTTGGGAACGTCACCATTGATGGAGATATGCGCAGCCAAGTACCGGTGCTTGGGCTGGAGTCCGTACAACTCCAAGTTGATGTTTTCTTGTGCCTTCTTGGCCAGCAGCGTGTCCAGCTCCTCCCAAGGACGCGCCCACACGTCTCGTCGCACGCCGATAAAGTCTGACGGCAAGCCAAACTTACCCTGGCGCGATGCGATCCAGGTGCCGTTCCTCGTCGACAAGTACGTCTGTTTGGCAACACGGCTCAGCTCTACGGCAACATCCAGCCCTAGGATCGTTTTTTTGTTTTTGTTTTTGTTTTTTGATAAGGCGAACCCAGCAGATTAACAAACGTCGATACCAGAGTTGCCAACGCCGATGATCACCACGTTCTTCCCTTCAAATCCGTTGTGATCCTTGTACGAGTGTGTGTGCAACTGGGTGTCTGATAAAAAAAAAAAGTGGAAGTGTAAACAAAAAAAAAAGAGGAAAAGGTTGTTTCGTGTACTCTGGAAAGATGCCTGGCCGGGAAACGAAGGCGTCTTGGGCTTGGAGTGATGGCCAGTGCACACGATAACAAACCCGAATGTCTTTGAGTGCATGGTCGGGTCGCTGCCGACGGTGTAGTCTGCCTGGTAGGCGCCCGTGCTCTCAAAGTCGTGTGCTGGCTTGACGCAGTGGACGCGCGTCTTGAGCTGGATGTGGCCTCGCAGGGCAAAATGGTCCACGTACAGATCGATGTATGTGACGAGTTGTGAGTGGTGCATGAAACAAGCCATTTCCTTGGGCGGAGGGAACACCGAGAACGCCGTCATCTCCTTGGAGGTGTTTATCACTGTCGACCTGTAAACAGAGGAGTGCGACTCTTCGGCGGTGAATCGCCAGAGCCCGCCAATCTCGTCCGCGCCCTCAAAGCACACTGCGTCCAGGCCGTGTGCAACGCACTCGCGCAACGCAGCAACGCCCGAGGCGCCCGCGCCGATGACAAGCCCTTGCTTCATCGCGATGTGTACTTTGTTGGCCAACTAAATTGACATCCGCGGCGAGTGAACTCAAGACGGGATGACAAGTCTGTTCAGAGGAGCCAAGCCTCCCCCGGTTGACATCGGTGGTAGCTCCCCCCCCTCCCCCCCATGTACAGAGCTCTACTAACGCCTCCTTTTCTTGTGTGTAGGGCAACAAGACACCGCGCGGAGGCGAGAAGGTTTGTGGGTGCTCAAAAATGTTTTTATTTTTATCTGGCGTTCCTTTTTCAGTAGACGGAGGCGACTCACCGATCGGTGGCGAAAGCGAGCCCCTGTATCAACAATTGCAGCAGCAACAACTGGGGCGGCTGGCGTCGCCAGCGCTGTCCACATCATCTCAAGAGCACAATGACGATGCACTGTTGACACTGAAATCGCCAGGCCCGTTGGAGACGGGGAACGTAGATCCGCTGGCATCGGCTCTGCTACAAAGGACGGGTACACCGCCTTCTGATGAAGCGAGCAAGAAAGCAAAAAAGCCCTTGCTGGTAGGTCGGCACACATGGTTGTATCTTTTTCCAAACCCTCCCTCTTTTCCCCCTTCTCCGTCTCTTTAGTTTCGTCTCTTGTCGCAGCAGTCGTCCTCCTCTTCATCGACGACACCAACAACAACTACCGCCACCAACGACACACCGTCCGTGATAGAGCCAGCAGTGTCGACTCCTTCAACGGAATCTGCGCCTGCTGGAAACAAGTCGAAAGACTCTATAAAGTGGAAAGATCGCTTAAAGATGAAGGCGTCGACCACTTGGAGGAAGGATGCCTCGGGAGTCCAAGGGCAACAACAACAACAGCAGCCTCAGCAAACGCTTTTGCCCGTTTTGGTATTTCATTATTTTTCATTTTTAATTTTGAGAGAGAGAGAGATAACACTTGGTTCGTTGGAGGTGTTGACGGCGGACCAGATCGATGAACATGTGGATCGGGCATCTATCGACAGCAGTACAAGCCCATCGACGAGCTCGATCGCCGACAAATTTGACGAGAAGGATCACTCGTCGTCTGCCATTATGTTGGCACCTGCGCCGTCAAGGATACGGTCAAATAGCACTATGAGTGCAAGCTCGGATATCTCGGGTCCTTCTGCGCCGCATCCCAAGTCTCCTGCTGCTTCCAATGTGCAAGAATCGCACCACTCGGGTGACAAAGACGATGACACGCACAGTCATGGTATCTCAGTTTTTTTTTTCCCTCTTTGTTTTTATTGTCCTATTGAAATGTGTCAACTCAGTAAGCGGCGATTCTGGAGGCGTATGGAAAGGTGGCAAGCAAAAGGGTTCTGGTATGAGTGATACCGACCGATCGCAAGAAGATGCCAAGTAACAATTTTAAGGGGAGAAATCGTTTTGTTGAGACTGATGTGTTTTTTTTTTCTTTCTCAAGGCTTGCGGTCTACCGTCTTGCCTACGAGCAGTACAAATTGTCCTCAGACGAGCTTGCAGACGTGCACTCTTCATTAGAGCCGATCGTTTCCAAGATGCCGTCGGCCATGGCCAAGCTGGATCAAAAGCACTCCAAAAGCAATAAAAGAATCACAGCCGCCGCGGCAACGATCGACGCCGAGCTCGAGGAGCTCAAGGCAGCTATTGCAACGATGGACACGGACATGACGCGCGTCAGCAAAGAGCTTAACACGATCCAGGACCGTTTTGAAGATTACGGTGTGACGATAAGCCGCAACTCTGATATGGTATAAGGGGCACAGTGTGATGAGGACAAACTAACACACTGCAATTAGATACACAGAGCAGAGGATGACATTCGAGTAATTCAATCGCGCCGGGACGCAAACATGTGGGGCGAGATGTTTTGGCTGATTGTCTCATGGCTGCTCGCATTTGTGGCACTCGCCATCTGGCTCGTAATCTACATTCTTCGCATCATCCGCCGCTTCGTGACTGGGCGCAGTTTGAATGAAACCAGTGCCACCACGGCATCTCTTTTTGGCACGAATGCAGAGCAGCTACGTGAGCGTTGGTACACATCTCTCAAGGGCAGCGTCAGCAGGCGGACAGGTAATGCGACGAAACAAAAGAATAGGAAAAGAAATACCTAACGATGACAACAGGGAATTCATTCTCATTGGACTCAAAACCCGGTTCGGTACACTCGAAATCCCCCACCTTTCGTCGCACAACTCCAGCACTGCATGAACATAATGAGAACATTGGAATGCAAGCGACCACGTCTGGCCCAGCGATGGAGGATGGCGGCGGCGTCCTCGCAAGTACTCCCAGGACTCATGGTATTGCTCACTCTGACGGGGCTTCATCAGTTGGGCCGTGGAGGTATGAAAGAAAGAAATACTATTTCTTAATCGGATAATATTAATTTTTAAATTCAGCCTTGATGACGAACTCTTTGGAACAAATGGCTCCCAGTCAAGCGATCAACAGTCCATGCCAACGTACAAGCGCCGAGGTCGGGGAAGTACACACAGCGCAAATGCCTCTACGACCGACCTGGACCTGGAAGAAGAGGAGTCTGAATTTTTCTTGGCGTCCAGCGATTAACATTATAGTTCTTGATGATCTCGTTTGGTACAGGCAATTCGAAAAACAGAATATTAGAAAGAAAGAAAGAAAGAAAAAATTAAAAGAAACAAAAGCGTCAATGCTGATGAGAATGATGGATGATGGTCTACGTTTGCTTTGTAAAGACGAAGAAGAAAAAGGCTTGGGGGGGGGGGGGGGGGGGGGGGGGGGTGTTTTATTTTTTTTGGGGGGGGGGGGGGTTGTGGTGGGGGGGCGGGGCGGGGGGGGGGGGGGGCGCCGCGGGGGGGGGCCCCCG
>Ga0302233_10000181_pt1 | contig 58977 bp, 57 predicted proteins | sample II_Palsa_N3_1_FD_193516 | JGI IMG/M metagenome (GOLD analysis project Ga0302233, IMG submission 193516) | Peat permafrost microbial communities from Stordalen Mire near Abisko, Sweden - II_Palsa_N3_1 | ecosystem: Environmental > Terrestrial > Soil > Palsa > Peat permafrost | place: Sweden... | reverse complement strand
ATATATAGAAGTATTCTATAATCGTCAGCGGCGTCATTCTACTCTAGGCTACTTATCACCAGTGGAATATGAGGGAAAGATGATTGCATGAGAAAACTGTGTCCGTTGAAACGGGGTCAGATCAGTTTTGATTATTGCATACGCAGGAGAAATAAAATAATACTCGCATAAACGATGCTTCTTTCCTAGTTCAATATCCACTTGCCATGCTGCTTAATCTCATCGTGCATTGCATCTGGTGCAAGATCAATACCACCTGGCCAAGTTACCACGCCATGCTCAAGATAAACTTGGTTAAATAGTTGCGTATCCTTTAGACTTGCGAAAACACCTGATTTACGACTCATAATGCGATGTGACATTTCAACAGAGCCGCAAGTCCCATCAATAAACTCGACCTCAAGCGTATAGTTGGTAAGTGGCGTCACTTTGGTTAGTCTCCATGGAGCAGTACAAATTATTCCAGGGGAGAGATCTTCTTCGGTGATTGATTTTCTTCGCATAATTTCCAATCCTCAAGTAATTCAACACGGTGTGCAGAAGCCCATTCCAACACCAAAGCTAATGCCCTGCGCGGCATAGTGCCTTTTATAATTTCAAGGGTACGGATATCAATGATAGCTTCATACTTTGCATACAATGCATGAAAATGTGGGGGAGGGTGATCATCCCAAAACATTTGGATAAGTATTCCATAAAAGGTACTAATCGTTGGCATTTACAACTCATTCATTTTTATCAACACTCGTCTGGAGCATAATATATTGAGAAATATACTTCAATATGCTCACCGACTAACTTATTCATTGATAGCAGAAAAGCACTGTGGCTGAATATCATTGTTTAAAGTCTCTAGCACGCCGTCTTTTAAAAGCCTACCACAACACCCAGGCCTGCTGTAAAAGAATAATTAAACGGAGCATTGGGGATAGGAGCTGCCATATCAGTTTGGATCCTCAGCGTACGGCTATTGTCCAATCGGAGCCAGCCCCTTAATTTTATCCATTCACTGAGATCTGCTTCAGCGCCTAGACCGGCACGGAGCAAAGTTCTTGATTTTCCAGCTACATTATTGAGAGTCGCAGCAATGGGATCTGTACCGACAGCTAAAATAGACAAAGAAGGCTTAACCTGAGCGGCCCCCAAAGAAATTAAAATATGGATATCGGGTATGCGACTTGGAAAGAACTTGTGTATATCTAGATAAGCACCAAATGTTCTCTGGTAGGCGGTGGTATTGATATTTGAGGCCAATGGATTATTAAAAAAACTCTTATTGGCCACTAAGGTATAAGGTTTTTGTCGGCGTTGTGAGGTATAATAACCGCATTCTACGCCCCATTTATTCTTAAATACTGCACCCAAAGAAAATTGAGCATTTGAATAAGATTGAACCAAAACCGGCTTCCAATCTTGTACCGCAGGCATACGCATACTTTGGATTTCAAAACCCAGATAAGGCATCCAATGAGAAGGCATTGCGGCTTGTAAGGGAAAACTCCAAAGGCCACCTAATAGCACTACCAACCACTTCATATTTATATCCTTACCCCTAAGCTCTTAATCTTTTAAAAACTGTAAAAAACTCCGAGGCTGGTGCTGTAAGTATTATTAAAAATCGGGCCATAATAATATCCAGGAACAGTACCCTGGATATTATCAACTGTTTGTTGGCTAAACCGAAGGCGATCGTAGTTTTCCCAACGCACCATGGTTCTGAGTCCCCAATTGTTATCACTGGTATATTCAGCACCAAAGCCACCACGCCACAATGCTTTAGCTTGCAGTTGACTGGCTGTGATCAGGTTGGCCGTACCGTTATTGACCGTTTGCCTCACTCGAAGACTCGGTTTTGCATAGTTAAGACCTGCAGTTGCAAAAAGTTTAACTCCTTTTATAATCGGGGCATAAGCAAAGAAATCCAAATACCAGTTTTGAAAGGTGAGATTGCTTTGAATAGTGGTCGTGCCGGTGAGTGCTGAATTAAAGAAAGTCGTTGGTGGATTGATGGTTAAACTTTGAGCTCGCGTTGTAGTACCCTCATAACCCAGTTCAACGCCGAGATTGGAATCAATAATAATGCCTAGGCCTAGGACCGCAACGGGATAGCTATTGGGCAAATAGGAGGCCCACTCACCATAACCATGCATGGGTAAATATTTAAAGTCTGCAACGACATAGGCCGGAAGATTTTCGGCTGTTGCAGAAATGGGCAAACCTATAGCCAAACCCACTATAAATAAACTTAGAAAATTAACTATTCCTTTCACAGGCTATCCTCCCTTCTACATCCTTGCAGTGTAATAGAGATTAGGTACTCCTTCCATTTTGCTTTTATGCATTATTTGCCTAGGGCTCTCAAGCGTATTGCATTTAGAACAGGGACTTGCACTCCTCAGATCAACGCCATGCCTGGCGCACTAAAAAAGGGCACATTTCTGTGCCCTTCAAGGTTCATAGAGGATCCAGTTATCAATTAGTAGGTTACAAAAAGACCCAATAAGCCACTGAAACTGCTCTTAAAGGGTTTTTCATCAATACCTAAATTGACAAAGCCTTGGCTACCTCGGACTTTAAGTGCTTTGGTGCCTTCCCACAATACTCGGCCACTGATACCTAGGTGATCAGAAATTTTGTACTGTAAGCCCACTTTGGCACGAGCAATACTGCTATGGCGACCTTGAGTAGATTTCAAAGCTTCAGCAAGAGTTGTATTTTGCATAGAACTTATCTGCATATGTGCCTTCATAGAAGCCCAACCGATACCACCGATTAACTCTAAGTCTTCTTCAATCGGCCAGTAACCATTTAAGTCAATATGGCCGCCTTCAAAACGAACTTTGCTGTACACGGTCAAACCAACCGCGCTGGTATTCCATAAGGTAGAAGCTGTGCCTGCATCGTTGCTATTAAAAAAAGACTGATCATAACCTGCTTCAACACCAAAATAGGTATGAAAACGGCTACCTGCATAAAAACTAAGGCCAGGGTAGTGATCAGGCAAGAAGCCCCAATCGCCGTTACCATGAATTTGAGTTTGTTTGTAATCAAAGCCCATAAATGGATTGATTTCTGCCATGCCACGAGCTTGAGCGTTGCTCATTGCAATCAAAGAACCGGCTATTATCAAGCCTTTTATCAAAGTATTCATAAAAATTTCCCTTCCAAATTAAACGGCTCTGAATGCGAACGTTGAAGAAATAATGGTAAGATCTGTTACCCAACTTATAAATAGATAGCTTAAGCTTATCTTGTTCCAGTTTGATTTTTGAATAACAATTTAAGCCTAAAATTAATATTGACAGAGTTTCTAACCCTATTAGATTTCAGCTGAGATCATCATCTAAAATTAAACTAGAAGCAAAACCTAAGCTGTACTGCTTATCCTTATCATTACTGCCACTTATACCTTAATATTCTAGCACTTCTTTAAAATTCTGCTACGGTCACGCGTTCTAAATTGGCTAAATCTACCAGGGTTTTGATCTGTGAAAAGCCTGCATCCCTAAGCATGGTGCGTAGTTTCTCTCCTTGCAGAAAGCCATGTTCTAACAGCAAATATCCCTTTGGAAGTAAATAATGACTGGCTTCTTTAACGATGTGACTTAATGCTGCATAACCATTTTGGCTTGCGACCAAAGCCTCACGAGGTTCAAAACACAGTCCTTCTTCTAAAAGATGGTTATCGTCGGAACTTAAATAAGGTGGGTTGCTAATGATGGCATGAAAACGTTTATCTTGGGGAAGATGAGAAAACCAATCACTGCATAAAAACTCAAGTTGCCCTGCTTGTAACGCCAAAGCGTTTTTTTGAGCTTGTTGTAAAGCGGCCTTTGAATAATCTACAGCCAAAATCTTCCATAGAGGGCGTTCTTTACTCAAAGCAATCGCTACAGCACCACTGCCAGTGCCTAGTTCTAAGATATCCAGCCTCACATCTGCCGATAAACACTGAAGGGTTTGCTCTAATAAAATTTCTGTTTCAGATCTTGGAATAAGCACATCTTTACAGACTTGAAAAGACAAAGACCAAAACTCTTTGTAACCTACTATATAGGCTATCGGTTCACCTGCTAAACGGCGGATCACTAGATTTTTAAACTGGGTTATTTGTCTTTGTTCAACAACCTGCTCTGGCCAGGTTAATAAACTTAAGCGGGTTTTTTCTAAAACAAAACTTAATAAAAGTTCCGCATCCAAACGTGGTGTGCCGTTGGGATAACGACTGCTGAGAAGTTTTTCGGCTTCCTTTAATAACCCCAATACCGTGTTCACAACCCATACCCCTTTCATTTTGTTTTAGGCATTGTTGCTCATTCGGCCATCAAAGCCAATTGATCTGCCTGATGCTCGCGCATTAAAGGTTCAATGACAGAGTTTAAATCGCCTTCGAGTATTTCTAAAAGTTTATAAAGCGTTAAATTAATTCTATGATCGGTAAGCCGACCTTGAGGAAAATTATAAGTGCGGATCCGTTCAGAGCGATCACCACTGCCCACTAAATTACGCCGCTCTTGTGCAAGAGTTGCCTGCTGCTTCTCTTGTTCTTTAGCTAAGATCCGCGATTGCAGTAAAGCCATGGCTTTGGCTTTATTTTTATGCTGTGAGCGTTCATCTTGGCATTCCACAACCGTGTTGCTGGGAATATGGGTGATACGGACTGCAGAGTCGGTACGATTAACGTGCTGACCACCTGCACCTGAGGCCCGATAGGTATCGATGCGCAAATCACTGGGATCAATATCAATGGAGTCAATCAGCTCCACTTCTGGCAATATAGCTACAGTACAAGCTGAGGTATGAATGCGCCCTTGAGATTCTGTCGTCGGCACCCTTTGTACTCGGTGAGCCCCAGATTCAAACTTTAACTTAGAATAAACACCGTTACCGATAATCCGCACGATGACTTCTTTATAGCCGCCATGTTCACCAAAGCTTTCATGAACGATTTCTACCTGCCAACGTTGAACCTGAGCAAAACGACTATACATCCGAAATAAATCACCCGCGAAAATCGCCGCTTCATCCCCGCCAGTACCTGCTCGGATCTCCAAAAAGATATTGCGGCCATCATTGGGATCTTTGGGAATCAACAAAGCATGTAATTGCTCTTCAAAACCCTCAACCAAAGTCAAGGTTGCATGACGTTCTTCTTCGGCCATCGCCCTCATAGCCGGATCTTTGTCTTCAGCCAGCTCTTTTAAATTTTGTAAGCCTAACTGTGTTGCTTGATACTGCAAAAAACACTGAACCAAGGGTTCAAGCTCAGCATATTCTTTTGATAAATTTACAAATTTTTGTTGCTCACCCATGATCTGTGGCTCACTGAGCAGTCGCGCAAGCTCTTCATGACGTTCTTGAAGGATTTGCAACTTTTGTTCTATTGAATTTTTAAGCATAATGACTTCTATGTTGATATCTACAAAGTTTGCAGAGCTGCCAGACTTGCCTTAAACGGGATTTAGCTTGGCAATAGCCATCGAGCATCCGCCCCAGCGGAGTATAAACGCGTTTATCAAGAGTTGAAATGATTCAAGTTAAATAATCTCTGCACCATGCCTATTAAGGTATCTTCGCCATTGAAACTGGCTTGCCGAATGCCTTTGGTGGGCTCATGCATCAGGCGGTTGGTCAAATTATGAGCCATCCGTTCTAGCACCCATGCTGGAGCTTTGCCTTGATTCAGGTGCCTCAGGGCTTCTTGTAATACCGTATCGCGAGTTTCCTCACATTTTTCTCTAAAGGCACGGATCGTGGTCACCGAACGCTGAGCTCTTAACCAACCCATAAATTTTTCTGTTTCAAGTTCAATAAAAAGTGTCGCTTCATCCACAGCTTTCAACCTGTTTTGGCGGTTTTCTTCCACCAGACGCGATAAATCATCGATATTATAGAGATAGGCGCCTTCTAATTCAGCGACATCATCGGCAATATCCCGCGGTACTGCTAAATCGACCAAAAACATCGGCTGCTGTTTTCTGGCAATTAAAGCCTCGGCTACCATGGTTTTGGTGATCCATATCGTCGGACTGGCACTAGAAGCAATAACGATATCAGCCTCTTTTAAAACACGAGGCAAAGCGTCTAAAGTTAATGCTTCACCACCTAGGATCATCGCCAACTCTTGAGCTTTTTTGAAAGTTCTGTTGGCAACCATCAGGTTTTTGGCACCCAAGGCGGTGAGATGCTCGGCGGTTTTTCGAATCATATCCCCCGCACCCAATAACAGTACCCGTGTTTCAGTTAATTCACTAAATATTTGTTGTGAAAGGCGGGCTGCGGCATAGGCCACAGAAACTGGATTTAAACCGATGGTGGTTTGCGAGCGCACCTGTTTTGCCAAAGTAAACGTATGCTGAAATAAGCGTCCTAATATTTTACCAATTTGGTTTTTGGCTTTGGCATGGTTGTAAGCTGTTTTAAGCTGGCCCAAGATTTCAACTTCTCCCAGCACCATTGAATCAATGCCTGAAGCAACTTGCATAATATGTTTTACAGCGGCCTCATTTTCGTGACAGTAAAAATAAGGCTGCAAACCCTGCCACTCTGGAAGGATCTTCGATAAATAACCCATCATCTCAGCAGGCGTCGCATCAGCCCAATACCATTCGCTCCGATTACAAGTGTGTAGGCTTAACCATTCAGGCAGGGGTAATAGCGGCTTAGCATCATTGACATCATTGCTATGCGGTAGGCGCGCCAATTGTTCACGTATGGCTACTGGCGCTGTTCGATGACTGATCCCTAGTACTCTCACGCTCATCTATATCGCTCTCTGGCTAAACGAGGAAATATCCACGGCAATAAAGTCAACAAGTTAGTTATCAATTGAGCTAAACTCGGTAAATAGAGCCCTACTATATAACTTCAAAGCTGGCAATGAGCATGGCACAATTTAACAACATAAAACAAATCACTGGCGTATATCTCACCGCTATCACGCTGATATCGGGCTGTAATTCAGAAGCCAGTTCCACTCATTCATCCTTTCTGGCTTATGCAGATAATAAGACCTTACCTTTATACAATATCGATACACCTTTGTCTCTGCCAGCCGCTTCGCTTACCGAACAGCAAGCTCTTTATTTGCTGTTGGTCGCAGAACTATCTGCTCAGCGTAAACTGCCCCAGCAAGCGATGCAATATTATTCGCTAGCAGCAACATTAACTCAAGATGCTGCAGTCGCCCAAGAAGCAACCCAAACAGCAATAGAATTTGAGAGTCCAGCCTATGCTTTGCAAGGCTCACAACTCTGGGCCAAAGTCGCTCCTCAAGACAACCAAGCACAAATGGTCGCGGCAACTTTGCTTCTGAATTCAGATCCTGAGGCCGCCAGCCTTTATTTGATTAAAGCGCTTCAATCGCCAGCGCCACAACTTCATGAGTACTTTGCCGATTTATATATTCGGCTTTCAGATGAAGGCCGAAAAAAATTTAGCCGCATTATTAAAAAATTAGCCAAAGAGCAGCTGAAGCTGCCCTATGCGCAACTGGTTGAAGGCCAACTCTATGCTCAAGAAGGCAAATATCAGCATGCCGAAGAGAGTGTTGACCGGGCCCTCAATCTACAACCACGCTTACTTGCCGCTTTACAACTCAAAGCCCGACTTTTGCGTTTAAAACATCATTCCGATCTACAACCTTTGGATTTTCTGTCTACGACCTTACAACATTACCCTGACTTTTTTGAATTGCGGCTCTTTTATGCAGAGGCTTTGATCGATGCTCGGCAATTTCAAAACGCCGTGATTCAACTCAAAACTTTAGTAAAAAATAACAAAATGGTTATCCAAGCGCATTTATTACTCAGTGAAGCTTTTTTTAAGCTGCAAAACTGGGCTCTGGCTAAAGATAATCTCAGTCAAGTATTAAAAGGGACCGAATTTACGGACAATGCTAAATTTTTAATGGCTCAAATATTTGAAGCACAAAAACTACCCAAAGACGCTATCGACTGGTACATGAGTATCAATGAAGGCCCCTATCACATCATCGCTTATTTAAAAGCTGCCTCTTTAATGGCTTTGGATGGCAAATATGTGGAAGCTTTAGATATCCTTCACGCAAGCAGCCCATCGACAATGGGCGAGCAAAAAGAATTATTATTAAGCGAAATTGACATTCTATTGGCTGCCAAACAAATGACTGAAGCTAGCCGTATTGCCGATTTGGCTTTGGCAGCTTTGCCCAATGATGTTGATTTACTCTATAGCCATAGCTTGGTGGCCTCCGAGCTCAAAAATTGGCCAGCCGCTGAAGCTGATTTAAAGAAGCTATTGGACATCGATCCCCATCATCTACCCGCTTTAAATTCCTTGGGGTATATTTTGGTATTGCAAAATCGCGACTTAAATAATGCCAAATTGTATCTCACCCAAGCTCTCAGCTTAAACCCCAATAATCCTCAAGTACTGGATAGCTTAGGCTGGTTATATTTTCAAACCAAAGATTTTAAACAAGCATTATATTATGCAACTGCCGCAAGCAAACTCAGCGATGACAGCGAAATTGCCACCCACCTTGGCGAAATTCTCTGGACCCTGGGCGATAAAGATCAGGCCATGATCATCTGGAAAACAGCCTTGTTAAAAACCCCCAAGCATGCAGGCTTGCTGGGTACCTTAGACCGTCTTAAAATACCTCAGTAACCAATTCTGTATTTGAGCCTCGATAGCTTGAAAGATACCGTATTAAACGGTAGTCTTAACTGATCATCGATCCCTGATAAGCAAAAATGTTATGAACACGCCTAAAATAGATACCTTCACGGTACGTCCAGCAATCCTTCTCGACTCTGAAGCCCTGGCTCAAATACATTTTGAAAGTTATCTCGAGGCTTATGCTTCAATATTGAAAAGCGAAGATTTATCTTTTGGTAAGTCACTCGACGACAGAAATAATTATAGAATGAAATTTTTAGCCCAGTCTGATGCCTGTACTTTTGTCATTGAAGCTTCAGGGATCGTTGTAGGTTTTTGCGATATTCACTTGACAGCAGCTTTTCCAGAAAACAGCCGACTCAGCTTTAATAGCTCACTGATTAAATCGGAAATTGAAAACCTTTACATCATGCGGCCTTATCAAAATCTGGGAGTTGGCAAAAAGCTTTTCAATACTGTCTTAGCGTGGTTACAAAGCAAACAATTAACACCATTGATCCTTTGGGCTTTAAAAGACAATCACCCTGCCCGCCAATTTTATGAAAAAATGGGCGGAGCTCTAATAGGTGAAAGGTCTACCCTGATTGGCCAAAATTATTATAAAGAAGTGGCGTATATTTTTAATTGAGCTGGAAATAATTTTTCTCAGCGTATTAAATAATGTTATTTGTGCAACCGACGGTTGAAGCTCTATATTGATAAAATCATCAGGGGTCAATCTTAGATCCCTGCTTCCTTATTAAATTTTACAATGAAGATCTGATTTGACGGTTTAATGAAACTTTAATTCGACGGTTTATCGAATTCAGAGCCTGATCAAAGCGATCTTTCTCAGCGGGTTCAAGCAATTTATCATCCTTTTGCACATCGTCTATCGACAAGCCTTTCGGAGCATATGAAAATATAATAGGCTTTCCAGCAGGGAGAGCTGCCAACCTTGTATAATCTCCTATAAACGAAAGCTTTACGGGCTTCAGTTCAAGGGTGTCTTCACAAGCACCCGTCATCACGGCCAATATACCGGGATCTGCATTGACAAATTGCAGCCCACACTCGGTCATATTTTTCCATTTATTCACCAGCCGTTTCAACCCTACGTAAATGGAGTCATTTTGCCCCAATGCATCTTTTACTTTATCTACCACAGCATAAATGCTTTGAAGAGTTTCAGCTGAAAGCTCTTTATAAAGCTTGATGCAAACATTATCCAAAATGATTGTTTGATCTTGACTGTTAATTTTTCCTGCAGATCTATTGATAATTTCTTGAAGGACCTCAGGTAACCCAGCCCTATCCTTGCTCAGTAAATGTTCGCCCCAGTTTTCAATCAGCACCTTTAAACTTCCTAATGAACTCGCCCTAGACGCAGCCTTAAGACTTTTAAAAAATTCAGCAGCGTTGAGTTCGCTGGTGCTAGAAGTGCGTGTGGCGGTAAAAGTTTCATACATGTATGCTTCTTTAAACGCATTCAAAAGGTTGATCACGCTTTCCTGAGAAAGCTGTAAATCAATTTCATATTTTTTTAAAGCTGCTCTATATGGATCCGCTGCTTTAAAATTATTCTTAAATGGTCTTTTAGGGAATATAGCACGAAAGTTAAAACCCCCAGATCCTGCAAATACATGTTGTTTAAAAATATCAGGATCTCTTTTATGAAGATTTAATAGCTCAAACACTGGCTTCAAGGAAATAACCAAAGTATTTTTATTGACCTTGATGAATTCAGAAATATTTTTATTAACGGTCTCGATAGGTTCTCTTGGCCGCTTTCTTGCTATTGCTATTTCTGCTTGAGTCAATACTTCAAAGCCTTCTTCCTCAAAACCCCTTTGCGGCCCATGATCCGTACTGCAGCCTTCGATAATTTGAATTGCAATATTGTCAGAAAGAAGCCCCTCCGCCTTGAATTGTTCAATCAATCGCTGCTGACGTGCATATTTCAAAGGGCCATGCCCTTCACCGACAACAAAGCAAACCCTACGCTGCACAATGGGGTTTTCTGTTTGCGCAAGCAGCTTCAAATGTTGAAATAATTGTCTTTGAGCCTGTACATCATCAGGCTCAAGGTCGGTACAAAATAGATAACTTTCATGATTTTTAATGAAATCCAATGGCATCGTGTATCCCCTCAACTTAATCTTGATACTTTGTGAAACATGGGTCAAGAACGACTACAATTTTGCCCTGATTCTGAGTGTATCATTGCCCATGTTAGGCCCACCTTCGGGAACCACTTTTTCTTGATCGCTTGTTCTCTGAACAATAGTTTTCTGAGGACTAAAGATAAGTTTTGGCGCAGGCAAAGTTGCTACAGGGCTGGGTTTAAGTAAAATTGATGGTAGCGTGGGTATCGACTGAGCTGGCCTCTCAGCAACGGGCTTTTTAGCCTGCCATTCTGTTAACAGATCAAGCACCCGTTGATTGTTATTATTTTTCTTTTTTATCGCTTCAATTAATTTTTCTGCTATATGGGGGTCTGCGCCGGCTTCCAGCAAAAGGCGAGCACAGGTAATATGCCCATTAAACACTGCAATTTCTAAAGCGGTTGGCAGCTCCTCTCTCGGTTTGTCATCGGGCAAGGCACCATTATTGAGCAATACATTGACTACCGCGGATTCTCCGCGCATGCTGGCACTAAATAAAGGATAATGCTTGCTAAAAGGACTTCTCACCAACATCAGAACTTTTACGTCAGCTCCCTTGCTCGTGAGTAAGTCTACCATCTCAGCATCCCCCCTATCGACGGCTAATGACATGGGGCTAGCATGTAGAAAATCATTACCTTTTGGCATTAAAGTAAACTTAGCATTGACCTGCTTTTCGGGTTCAATTTCGAGCAGTTTTTTGGCAGCGGCAATTTTTTTGTTCAGGCAAGCAAAGCCCAAAGGGGTTAATTTATTAAATATTTCCCCAGCCTCCAGATACAGGAGTGCTTCCCCACCATTGCTAAGAATATAGCCGACAACCTCATCATGACCCTTCTGAGCTGCCAAATGAAGCGCAGAAATATTTGTCCTTGCAGCCGTGGCGGTAATCGGCAAACCTTGGCCAACTGCAAATTTCACTCCAGCCAAATACCCGGTTCGTGCCGACGTCATTAAAACCAAAAATAGACGCTGCTGTATTTCTTCTTGATACCAAAATTTATACCAATAATTCGTTAAACTTGCTTCAACATTGCAAAGCTTGCCAAGCAACTCTAAATCTTGACTTTTAATTGCAGCTCTTAACTGATCCATGATTTCTTGACTCAGCATCTTACTTCTCCATATTTAAATTCACATCCCTACCGACCACTTCAGCGACGGAAAGACTTGACCCCAAGGGCTACAATTTTGCCTTGATCTTAGCGGTAGGCTTATCAATATTGGGTCCCATTTCAAAGCTACCGCTATAAGAATAACTTCCGTTAACGGATATTGTGCCATCAGGGGAAATGGTGACCTTGCCTCCCTGGTCTTCTATAAACGCTTTGGCTTTATTGCCTACCAGAGTTCTGCCATCTCGTAGAATGAAGCGCATCTTAGGCTCGCCTTCAGGAACAGGAACCTTGGTTTTCGGTTCACTATCTATCTGATCGATAGTTGTTGGATCACTAAAGATAACGGGTGCAGATGCAGATAAAGTTGGTATAACTTTGAATTGAAGCTGCCTCGCAGCAGCTTCTGCCTGCCGCTCTGCAAAACGAGCACTCATCTGGGGATGATTGGATTGTTGTGCCAGCAACAAAACTTTTACATCAGCTCCCTTGCTCCTGAGTAAGGACGCCATATCAGCATCATTCAGATCGACGGCTAATGACAAGGGGTTGAGTTTCTCTATGCCGTTCTTTGTCTTTAAAGTAAAAACAGCATTGACCTGTTTTTCAGGAAAAATTTCTAGCAGTTTTTGAGCAGCAGCAAGTTTTTTGTTCAAGCAAGTTAAGCCCAAAGGCGTTAATCTTTCAAACATATCCCCAGCCTCCAGATACAGAAGTGCTTCCCCACCATTACTGAGAATATATTCAATAATATCAACATAACCATGTTGAGCCGCCAGATGAAGCATAGAAACCTTGGTCCATGATGTTTGTGCCGTGATCGGCAAACCCTGAGCGACTGAAAATTTTACCCCTTCTAAATACCCGGTCTCTGCTGAAACACATCCCACCAAAAATAAACGCTCCAGCCTGTCACTCACACTCATGGGTTCCCAGAATCTATGCCAATAATCCGCTAATGTTGATCCGGCATGAAAAATCTGGGTGATCAAACTCAAATCTTTACTTTTAACTGCGGCTTTTAACTGATCCGAAATTTCTTTACTTAACATCTTTCTGCTCCATGGTTAAATGTATATCCACACCGACTGCTTCGGCGACGGAATGAAAACCATCGCGACGCAATAAATAATCCAATTTTTGTTTGAGTTCCGGCACCAAACCTAGCCCTTTATAAACCAAGGCTGTATAGATTTCCAACAATGAAGCTCCAGCACTGAGTGCTCCCCACAAAAACAAGAATTATTTGACGGTAAATCAATTAGATAGACATGCACGGTTCCTTATGATCTAATTTGTTTACTACCACTCATCAGAGGAAAGAGACCGTGCATGCCTTACCATTCTTACATAAATTTCTCTTTAATACATTACCTCAAATACATTTCAAGCGCCTGGAAGCCTTATTTTCTGTAGTGGCCAGCTTGTTAAATAATGGGAGTCTAAGCCTGACGGCTTTGGGTAAAAGTATGATTGGCCCTGCTTTGGTTAAGCATAAAATTAAACGGGTGGATAGGCTGTTAAACAATCCGCACCTCTATAAAGAAAGGTTTTATATTTATGAAAAAATAGCAGAAAAACTATTTTCCTCCTTAAAAAAAGTAGTGATTTTGGTAGATTGGTCTGGTTGCTGTTCTCAAAAAAGCTGGATTTTACAAGCTTCCGTGGCAGCTCATGGCCGTTCCATCCCTATTTATAAAGAGATACATCCCTCAAGCAAATTGGGCGATGAATGGGTAGAAAAACAATTTCTTAAGCAGTTGTCTAAAATAATTTCTGACTCTGTTCATGTCACCGTGGTGACGGATACTGGCTTTAAAACCCCTTGGTTTAGGTCAGTCAGAAAATTAGACTGGCATTTTGTAGGCAGATTAAGGGGAAGAGTTTATACCCAATTAGTTCAAGGTGAATGGCAAGAACCCAAAGCATACTATGCAAAAGCTACCAGTAAAGCCCGTTGCTTGGGAGCAGGGCTTATCGGTAAAAGTGTCCGCTCGATAAAGGCTTTTTTTCATCTCTACAAAGGATTGGCTAAAAGCTCTAAGCCTCTAAAAAAGCGAAAAGGCTATGGTGCTTCTTCAGACCTTGAAAAACGTCATATAAGCTCCTCTCAGGATCCCTGGTTCATCGTCACTTCTCTTTCATACACACCCCAACAGGTGAGCAGCTTGTATAAAAAACGCAGGCAAATTGAGCAAAACTTTAGGGACGATAAAAGTGGCCGTTTTGGTTTTGGTCTCAGAACAAGCCGAACTCAGTCCATCAAAAAGCTGGAAATGCTACTTTTAATTTCTTTTATTGCTACTATGCTGTTGTGGTTAATAGGGGCGGCAGCGGAAGCCAAGAACTTGCACTGGGGATTTCAAGCAAACACTAAGAAGAGGCATAGGGTGCTATCCTTGTTGAATTTGGCTAAACTTGTTTTGCAACACTGTACGGAAAAGATATGCTCCCAAGATCTGCTGGAAGCTTTAAGCACTATCCATCAATACCAACGACCTCAGGAGGTCTGATTATGTGGGGATCATTCAGAGCTCCAGCACGGATGCGCTCATATGCATCTTCACCCGATTCAATACCACCCACGCCGATCAGCGGAATTTTTCCATAGGTCAAACGGTACATTTCACGCAAGGTTTGCAAAGCAGCTTGTTTAATCGGCAGGCCACTTAAACCACCGATTTCGGTACGCTATTTGCTTTTTAGGGGGGTATTGGAAACCACCAAACCATCGACCCCACAGAGCAAGGCAATCTCGGCCCTATGCTTTTTGGTCGCATTACTCATATTGGGCGCTAACTTTAAAAGCAACGGTGGCAACTTGCATGAGCCAAATGGCGATCCCACTCTTCTTTGACGGCACAAACCATTTTAGCCAAGGATCATTGCAAATTGTTAAAAACCAGTAAACGCTAGAGTTTGCTTCTAAAAGGAGAATTTTTAGGCTGCTCGTCAGTTTGGGTTGTCAAGCCCCGGCCCTCGGCAATGCCCGCAATGAGCTGCTGATAACGAGCCAGGTTCACCCGATCTAAGATTTCCAACATCTGTTTGCGATTCAATCGCAGCACCGCGGCTCGTGCATGCCCACCGCCATCCATCATCAGATTTAATTTTTGGCAAGGTCGCAGAACATCTCGAATCAGATCAACAGAGGAATCTCCAGCTCTTAAAGAAACTGAATTGATCTCTGCAAGATCGGCAGGCTTGCTGATCATGGCAATAGTCGGGCGCTTTTGGGCCTGTAGTGCGGCAACAACCAATGGCTCAAAAGTTCTGCCGGTGTCTTGAATATAAACCGGCAAAAATAAAACATCCATCTCTTTGCTGTGTAACGAAGCAATCAATACTGCCTCTTGAAGCAAGGCGGTTTGTCGCTTTAATTGTTCAAGAAAAATCGTTTCAACAGTTTCAATTTTTCCTTCAAACTCAATTTTCATATCAAAAATTATCTTAAAGCCTTCTTGCATCAATTTATCGCAAAAACTTTTAAAAACAACGACGCTATTTCTAAAATTATTTTTTTTATGAACAGATTTGATATATTCATCTATACCGCAACATAAAAAATAAAATAATATGTTTTGGCTGATTTGAGCATTGTTTGAAATATTTGCCAGCTTATCTAAAATCTCAAGTTGTCTACTGTTCAAATATTCAGTTGCAGGTGAAAAATTCTTGATAACCTTGGGATTGGATGTAGCTGTTAAGAGATCCATGGTCTGAATGAAAGTCACATAATTGGGCGCGATAGCATCAGGATAAACAAACTGATGTGCCAACCCGACTCCCGAGTTCTCTGGAGTCAACCTTAAATCTAAGCGTTTTTGATCTATAAATACCTGAAGACTCGGTTTTTTTTGGGAAATTTCCTGGATCGCAGTTTCATGGTGATCCAAAACCACCAGCTGTAAATCGGGTTTCTTCCCTAAAATATCTATTAAAACTTCAACCTCGGGCACCACATCTACAAAAATAATCAACAAGGCTTCTGCCAAATGCATATGGACAATGGCAAAAATCTCATCACGCATATTTTCTGGCGTACTGTAGTTTAAGCCTACATAAGTGACATTGCCTCCAAAACCATAGCTGTCGCTTAAGATAGCGCAGCTTGCCAAGCCATCGGGGCAAGGATGGTGAGCGAAAATAATTTTATGCAATTAAATCCCAAATTTACTAGAGATAGACAGCACCACTTCTAGCACAATTAACAGAATAATGGTCCACTCCAATTGGGCCGAATGCTGATGATTCAACTCTGAGCCGAGCATATCTAACAGTTCTTGAACAATGACCAAACGTTGGTTTAAAACATTGACCCGTCGATCTTTATCTAGATACACCGCAACCAAGTGATACAAAGATTCTAAATCAGTATGTTCCCAGAAAAATTCTGGCGTATCTAAGAGTTCTAAGAAATTAAGGGCACTTCTATCTAAAAATAGACGGCCCATCATGCGGCGGATTTGTTTGCGAGATAAAGGAATTTTACCTTGAGTCGCTAAGAACTCAGGAAATTTTTGGGTTAAGTGAATGGTTTTTTGAATACGTTGCTCTAAAGAGCCCAGCTTCACAGATTGTGCAATACCATGAGAGAGCGCCAATTTGGTTAAGATATCTGAAGCAGGCAAAGTCATTTCATCATCTTCTATTTTGGCTTCAGCACCATAGGAGTATGAAAAAATATCGTCTTCCAAGCTTTCTTGGGTTTGTTGTTCAAAAGGACGAATTTCATTCAGCATGCGCCGTTCTTGATCATCCCTAAGACCCCAGCAGACCACGGCGCCATAAGGAAAGAAAAATACATCGCCTTCTTTGGCATCTTCTTCTAATTGCTCAGAGCGAATATGAATGACATCGCGAAACCGCAGGGGGGTATAATGATTTTTGAGGTGATTGAAAAGGCCCGTGATGTCAAACGAAGGGGTGGAACAGTAAGCAGCGCAACGCATAAATCCACATTAAAAATAGAAAAGTTAGTGAAAACTATACCATAGAAACTTTATTTCACCAAAATAAAGGATTTAGTCAATTAACTCCACCAATGCCTGGATCCAGGCTGGACTGCTATTTAAGCAAGGCAGATAGTGGAAAGAGCGGCCGCCCAACTTTAACCACAAAGCCCGAGCCCGAATATTGATTTCTTCTAAAGTTTCTAAACAATCGGTGACAAATGAAGGGCAAAGCACCACCAGATCACGAACCCCTTGTTGGTAAAGGATGGCTAAATAGGGCTCCGTATCAGGTTGGATCCATGGCAGACGGCCTACACGAGACTGGAAGGAAACCGAATAACCAGCAGCTTCAAGCTTTAACTGGCTGGCCAATAAGCCTGCTGTTGTAAAACACTGGGCCCGATAGCAATATCGATTGGCCGGAGTGACAGCAGGGCAGGCCTGGTCTCGGCAAACAGCGTAGCGGCACTGGCTTTTTTGAATATGTCGTTCCGGTAAACCATGATAGCTGAATAACAGATGATCGTAGTCTATACCGGTTAACGAACTTTTAATATGTGCAACATAAGCCTTGATAAAAGCTGGATGAGCAAAGAAATCAGTGATCACTTTAAAAGAGGGTAGATTCCATTCAGTCTCCAAGGCTTTGAACAAAGCCACCACTGCAGAGCCGGTGGTCGCTGATGCATATTGGGGATAGAGAGGCAGCACGGTGATCTGCTCGACACCTTGTTGTAGCAAGTTTTGAACGCCACTTTGAATGCTCGGCTGTTCATAGCGCATGCCCACCGCAACTCTAAAGCCCTGGCCAAGTTCTACTGCTAAATTCTGCGCCAGAGCCTGGGTCTCAGTCACCAAAGGACCCGCTGGGTCTTTCCAAATGGATCGATAAGCATGGATCACAGCCCTCAGTCTGGAAGGAATAATAAAACAATTAACCAAAATAATGCGCAGCCAACAGGGAAGATCGATCACTCGGCCATCGCAGAGAAAACTGCGTAAATATCGGCGAATATGGCCAGCTGTTGGGCTTTCCGGACTGCCGACATTGATCAGCAAAACCCCTCTTACTGGGTCATTCAACTCTCTATTAAGCTGTGTCATTGTGGAAAATTGCCTCCATTCAAGGTAAGCTCGACACACACACATCTCTAGAAATAAGTGAAACAGTTTTATGTCGAAGCAATATATATTTTCCATGCATCGAGTCGGTAAAATTGTAGCTCCCAAACGTAAAATTTTGGAAGACATTTCTTTGTCTTTTTACGACGGCGCAAAAATTGGTATTTTGGGCACCAATGGTTCTGGTAAATCCACCTTGCTTCGCATTATGGCAGGTGTTGAAAAAGATTTTATTGGCGATGCCGCTCCCCGGAATGGCATTAAAATTGGTTATCTACCTCAAGAGCCCGAGCTGGATCCTTCTAAAACTGTCAAAGAAATTGTCGAAGAAGGTATCAGCGGTGTCATGGCCCTGTTGGGTCGCTTTCAACAAATCACCGATGCTTTTATGGATCCCGAGCTCTCACCGGATGACATGAATACCCTTTTAGAAGAACAGGGCGAGCTCCAGGGTAAAATTGATAGCTGTGGTGGCTGGGAAGTAGATAGAAAACTTGAAATTGGTGCTGATGCTTTAAGGCTACCACCCTGGGATGCCAAAGTTGATACCTTATCGGGGGGTGAAAAACGTCGAGTTGCACTGTTGCGCCTGCTGTTGTCGACTCCCCAGATGTTGCTGTTGGATGAACCCACCAATCACTTAGATGCTGAAAGTGTTGCCTGGCTCGAACGATATCTGCAAGAATTTACCGGCACCGTGGTGGCCATTACCCATGATCGCTACTTCCTTGATAATGTGGCCGGTTGGATTTTAGAATTAGATAGAGGCCATGGTATTCCCTTTAAAGGCAATTATTCATCCTGGCTTGAACAAAAAACTGCCCGCTTAGTCCAAGAAGAGCGTCAAGAAAATTCCCTGAAACGCAGCTTAAAAGCAGAATTGGAGTGGGTACGTTCTAACGCCAAAGGCCAACGCAACAAAAGTAAAGCACGTCTGGCACGCTTTGAAGAGCTTAACTCTCGTGAGTTTCAAAAACGCAATGAGACTCAAGAATTGTATATTCCGCCAGGACCTCGTCTGGGCGATTTCATTTTGGAAATATCCAACGTTTCCAAATCATTCAGCGATCGCTTGCTGATAGACAATCTCAGTATACGGATCCCCAAAGGCTCTATTGTGGGCATTATTGGCCCCAATGGTGCCGGTAAATCCACTTTCTTTAAATTATTAACCAAACAAGAAGAGCCAGATCAAGGCAGCATTCGCTTTGGTGAAACTGTACAATTGGCTGCAGTCGACCAATCTCGTGACAGCTTAGATGGCAGTAAAACTGTCTGGGAAGAGATCTCCCGCGGCCAAGACATCATGGTGGTGGGACAATTTGAAATGCCTTCACGTGCTTATGTCGGTCGCTTTAATTTCAAAGGCTCAGACCAACAAAAATGGGTACGCGATTTATCAGGTGGAGAGCGCAATCGCGTCCATTTGGCTAAACTGCTACAAAGTGGCGGCAACTTCTTATTACTCGATGAACCCACCAACGACTTGGATGTAGAAACACTGCGTGCTCTTGAAGAAGCGCTGCTGGCTTTCCCAGGTTGCGCTATGGTTATCTCCCATGACAGATGGTTCTTAGACAGAATAGCCACCCATATTTTGGCTTTTGAAGGCGAGAGTGGTATCACATGGTTTGAAGGCAACTATACCGATTATGAAGAAGACAGGATCACCCGCTTAGGCGATGCCGCTTTGCAGCCTCATCGGGTTAAACATCGGCGCTTACAAACTTTAGAAACTTAAAAAAAGGATCAAATAAGCATGGATGCTTCTTTGGAAAAACGTCATTTCAATCGCATTAGTTTTGTTGCCGAAGCCGAACTTTTAGCTAAAGAACAGCGTTGGCCGGTGCTTATTTTAGATCTTTCTTTAAAAGGTGCTTTAATTCAACGCCCCATGGATTGGCCGGTCAATCTCAAATCTTTGTATACTTTGATATTAAAATTAAATGATCTTAAAACTTGCATCCAAATGGGTGTTCGAGTCGCTCACATCAGCGTTGAGCACGTGGGACTGGCCATCGATCACTTAGACTTCGATAGCTTCAGCCATTTAAAAAGAATTTTAGAACTTAACTTGCATCATGAGCTCATAGCCAGAGATCTCAGCAATTTGATTCAGATCACCGAAGGATAGTATTGCTTGTTTATTTCTTGAGTGAATTCATTTATGCAAGGTATGTTACATCGCTAAAAACTATCGGTACCAGCAATTGGAGAATAGCCTGGCAGATAATAAAGCGTGATTGCAAGATCTTTTGCAAATGCCTGTATCCTCTTGTCACGATGATAACCCACTCTATCCCAAATCAAGTGTATTTGATGTTGCCCAGGGTTAGATCTTCCCAGGGTTAAATCTTCTTAGCTCAGATAAAAAAGCGGCAATGCTATCCGCATTTACGGTGTCTGCTTGTTGATAGATAAAGGGTATTTTGGATATCACGGCTGATCATGCCATCGGCATATAGGGCAATAATTTTGTCATCGAAGCTGTCAAATTAAGCCTGGTGTTTGGGAATGATATGCGGCTCAAAACTGCCGTTGCGATCTCGAGGCGGCTCCAATACTGGGCTTGGCTGATTTTTTGTGTGATTCATAGACATCCTTTCAATTTTCTTAGTTGAGTTTCAAAGAAGTAATTTGTGTTTTGAATATGCTCTTTTGAAACGTCATAAAGTTTCACGACTTCTTCCTGTAGTGGAGTTTTATCACAGATCGCAGCATCAATTTGGGAAGAAGTCTTACCTTTTAAAGGCCCATGCAGCCTTTGCCAATGATAAAAAATTGCCAATAACCTAATCCTTCTCTCAGATTTTCAAAATTTGATAGATCTAGGGTTGGATAAAATATTTTGTCGTTGGAACTGCCCCTATTTTTTTTAAATTTCTTCGAAGATGGTGCGAAATAGTAGACAGCAAGGGGCGCTCAAAAGTTTTTATATCTAGATAAAGTTTATCTCGAAGTTTTTCGTCTTTTGTAACTATTCTAACTGTTCCATATTGATTTTTATCTCCTCCTATTTGTTGGTTTTTAAAACCGCTATCCACCAAGAACATAACAGAAGCGCCACGGGTCCCAATAAAAGAAGGTAGATATTTTTTTACACAATCTGCGGTAGAGCTGGTACAGTCCAGTATTAGAATTTTACCTTTTTCAATAGTCAGGAGGCCATTTTGTTTTCCACTTGTTATGCAGGCGTTCAAGTCATACAAAATTATATTTGCTTCGCTTACCTTCTTCACAACAGTTATGGTAGGCAAGGAATAAAGATCTCTAATTAAAGGCAAGCCAAGTGGCACCTCATAATAACTATTATCTAAAAATATCCGTGCACGGTTTAAATGCTTAGCTGCAGCGATAATTGAACACCAAATGGCTCGCATACCATTATGGGTGATTAACTTTTTAGAAAATAAACTTTTAACTTCATTTTTCTCATCGATATCCTGTTCAAATTCGCCTTCTGAGTCACTTCCGTATCCATCTCCGCAGTCACTCTCATCTGCAGCCTCAATAGAATTAACAAAAATCAACTCATTACATAATTCTATTGAATAGTACAAGTCATCAAGCGTTTGAGCAGCACAACAATATTCTAAACTGCTAATTGCTTTTCTTAAAGTTGAATTGTCTATCTTCTTCATAGATTTTATGACTTGTTCAATCAACCCCCAAAACCCTGGATCTTTGAGAGGTTTAATTCGAGGAGTAAACTCCCGTTCATACTCAAAAGAGTCCGTTTGATCAAAACTCAGACTAGATTTGTTAATGTATAACTGACTGATAGCCCAATCAATGCCTGCTAGAAATGCATCCCGGTGTGTATTATTATCTTTTTTGCTTAATTGGTTGAAAACTGCAGCAGAAATTCCATTGCGCGCATAGGAAGTTCTAACTATATTTTGAACGGCTGTTTTCCCGCCTTTTTCAATTTGTGCCCATAATAATTGAACGGCATTGTCGATGGCTACAGGCGGATACTTGTTCCCTAGATAAGCCTTGTGCTCGTGAGAACCATAAAATACCTTTTTGGACAGGGGCGGGCATTTGTTTGTAGATAAATTATTTAACACCTGATTTAAAGTTGTTAAGGAATCTATCAATATATCGGCATACAAGATAGGTATCAGCCCAACACTGATACGCATACTGTCACCTGTTGGCGCTACCGTGGGGGTGATAAAACCAAAGCTGGATCGCCTCTCAAGCTCAATACATAAATGACGATTATAAGCATTGTAGTTTGTTAACCCTATAAAGTAGCTCACCAAGAAATTGACCCACTCTTCAAAAGCTGGACCGCTGGGATTTTTTGTATCTTGAGCCTTATGGATAGTTTTTTTATCAATGCAAACCATGATACATGGGTAGTTATTATAATAGCCTACTTTTAGGTTGGAAGCATTCTGAGGCAATTCAAGGTTTTTTATAATATACTCACAAATCCCTTTTTTGTATGTTAATAAAGCATCATACAATTTAGAGTTACCGCGGCTGGTTTGTAGCTTTTCCTTTACTGGCTTAAAATTGTCTCCCAGCATCTGGAAAACATTTCCATACCCACCCACATAAGCATATTTGCCATTATTTAAATCCTTATTATTCTTATAAAGCAAGTGGCCGTCCTTGCCTCTTGGATGTTTATCGCTGCGATAGTAGGTTCCACTCGTTTCAAGTTCATCTCCTTTTAAAGGCGATTTCCGAAAGAAAAGATTAGTAGGACTTAACCTCTCTCCAATTAGCTGCGCTACATTATTATTTTTTATTAGCTTTTGTTGCAGTTTCTGTAAGGAAAGGGCTATATATTCGGAAGTCCATAAGCATTTTTTTTGTTTTTTATTTAGATAGATTTTTTCTAAATCACGCTTCAAAATCTTGTCTTTCCCTTTAGAGGCAATTTTAAGAGCGTCCTCTCCCTGCTGGTTTTTTAGCCTGAGATCCGCATTGCAACCAATCAAAAATCTTGCTTGCAAACCCGAGTCTTTTCGGACAGCAACCAATAAAGGAGTGTCCCCATCCTTGTCTCTGGCATCAACTTGAGCACCAGCCTTAATTAGAAGGCGACTTATTTTTAAATTTTCTTCTTCATCCGAGGTTGCAGAGAAATGTAATGGGGTTGCCCCTGTATCATTTTTTGCATTTAAAATTTCAAGCAACTTCTTTCTCTGGTTATTCACAGTAAAACAGCTAATAAGGGCCTTAACTATCATGGGCAACACAGAATGAATAGCCCAATGCATAGCCGTCCAGCCACTTTCATCTCTGGCAAGCGGGTCGGCGCCCCTTTCAACTAGTAATTTTACCGTGTCTTTATGTCCATTTGCCGAAGCATCATGTAAAGGTGTACCTTTATCACACATGACTGCATCAATATCTAAGCCTTTTTTAAGCAAGCTCAAAATGACTTCGTTAAAGCCTGCTTCAGCTGCTAGATGCAACCATGTTCTTTCAAAGCATTTTTCACGAAAACCCAAGTCCACTTGTTGCTCTCGTATTATTTTAAGACACTTTGCCTCATCTCCTTCTGAGAAGGCCTTCAAAAGAATGCTACTCATTTTATCTCCCGCAAATGCTACTTATAAGTATCCGCTTTGTACAGGACAAAACTCTAAAACCCTATTAAAACCTGCATAAAATTGCGTCTTTTCAACTACTCTGTAAAGTCATTAGCCAAAAGCGCAACTTTCCTTGTTATAGCCATAGTTATTTCCTGTAAAGTGCCTAAACCCACCCTAAAAACACTTTTTGCTAACCTATGGTGATTTTTAATTTGGCAATTAGGGCGAAACGTAACCAAAAAAGATATTAATAAACTGTTTGAACAAATTTAACCCGCGATGATTATAACGATATTCAATTTCTTTCAGGTACATAGGGAAATGGTACTTTGACACCCCTCGATCATTGTACAAAATATGTTTCGCATAGCTCCAAAATCCTTCAATACCATTTATATGATTTTTAGTCCTCTTGTCAACCAACGACTTTGACTTGTAGCCTATAAAAAACAAGCCCGTCGCAGTCAAGGCCGCTATACCGTATTTAATGCAGTTTCCTGAAGAAGATCTGTGTTTTACTTCTAATTGAGCGCTTGTTAATGTTGCATGAATCTCTTTTTTCAATTTCTCAGCTTCTATCAAAAAATTAACCAGGGTGGAATCATTAATTGATAGAAAGAACTTTGCCTGAATAGCATTATTTAAAGTTAGCTCATATTGGTCTATTTTTTTCTCAATAAAGTTTTTAGCCATCATAAGCTTACACAACCGTTTAGGATCATGCAGGCTTTGCAGACAAACTGCCTTGAAAAATTCTCTCAATTGGGTGGGAACATCATATTCAAAATTTTTTGCAGTGCGTTGTCCGCAGATTGAACTAGAGCGGCGTAAATACTCAATGGGTGCCCTTTCAGCACTTAATGCAGTTATGGTTTTTACTTTTAATAGGCTGGCCATATAAACAAAGTCGCCAAATGGGCAGTTAGCGGGTAATGGTAAACTTACCGTAGGAGCATAGCATTTAGTCCATCCTAAGCTGGAAAATTCCAGCAAGTTCGGCAAATCACAAGGGCTAACTGCTTGGTGAGGGCTATGGGTAATAGCTTTAATGACATTTAGGCTTTTTTCTTTATCTCGATTTAATGCTGCAGCATTAAGTCTTTGGCTTTCATCTTCGTATGCCACGGAAAAATAAAACAAGCAAATTTCTGCTTTGGTTTTTATCATTCGTTCAATAACATCTTTAACAAAGTCTTTGTCTGTATATTTATCGTCGCCATCTAACCAGAGCAAGTACGCATTTCTATCTAGTTTTTTAGACCATGCAATTAATGCCTTTCTGGCATCGAAAATGCCGCAATTTTCTTGGCGAGCATTCAACAGAATTTTAGAAGGATTTTCTTGTACAAGCTTATCTATGATTGCATTGGTGCCATCTGTTGAACCATCATTGAGAATAAGTAGTTTAAGGTTCAAATAACTTTGTGATAACACTGAAAGAATGGAATCTTTGATAAATTTCTCAACATTATATACTGGCATTAAAATATGCACGCTTGGAGAGGCCATCGCTTAAGCTCCCTGATAATTCCTATATTTTCTTGTCTCAAAAGGACAATAACTTTCTTGAAGGTTTAGTTCAATAATTTTTGGTTTTGTGACTTCACCATCGAGCTTTTCTTATCAGCTATTGTTAGTCAGCTATTGTTAGCACGCCCACTTTGATAATAAATATACGAGATATGAGGCTGATTATCAACTTTGCGTTTACTTTAGATAGCTGACGACAACCTTGCTGTTTCGCGCAAACCCCTCGTTACCAAAAGCAAGGCGTTAGGGGACAAGGAATAAGAAATAACCTTTAGCATGGGGTTTAGTTAAGCCATAACAAGAAAGCTCACCAACTTTTCTTTTTATAAAAATAGTCATTTTATGATTTATTTCATCAATTTTTATATACTACAAACAGGTATATGGAATGAGCACGACTTAAAAAAGCTTAGGAATTGTCTAAGACAGGAGTAAATATGACAAAATTTCTATTGATTGGCCTACCTGGCACTGGTAAAACTACTAGTTTTCTTGAGTGTGTCAAAAATTTAAACAAGCGTGGTATCGACTGTATCTGTATTTCAACAGACGGCTTTATTAACACCAGGATAAAGCCTACCGATCCAGTTATCATAAAATATGAAGAAGATCATAGCATTCGCATACCTCCAGTTATTTTTGCAGCATCTAATCCATCTGGTGCTTTTATATCAACTTATGGTGAGGAACCAGCTTTTAGAGATTTAGAAGAAAGATTTTTAATAGATATTATGAGAACCTCTTCTGAAAGAGAATGGTTTGACTTAGGTGGAAAAGCATTTATGCGCGCCGGAAGCGTAAAAGCAACAGAAGATAAAAAAATAGTCCCAATTTTCTTGTATGCTGAACATGACACTATTATTTCAAGGTTAGAAAAGGATGAAGGTTGGCGCCAAAGGCCTAATTATGTTAACGCAGCCTCTAAGAGCAAAGACGGAAATGGTTGGATGCTTTTAGCAGAGCAACATCGGAGCGAAAGATTAGAGAAACATATTTCCAGCGCTAAAATTATAATTGCAGTAGAAAAAAATGTAGAAGAGACATTTGAATCCTCTTCCCAAAAGAAGCATTACAAATCCGCTTCTGAACTAGCACACGAAATATTTTTTCGTGTCAGGGAGCTAGAATTGGCATCTTTAAATAACCAAACACAATTTGGTACAACATGCCTGAAATATTTTGAAGCCAAGTCTAAACAAAATATTTTTGATAAAGCCAAATTTAACGAAAGAAGTGTGTGGTTGAGTAATAATTTAAAAATAAAGCCCCCAGTTAAGTGAAGTGGCGGATTTTGGTAATCTTAAATTCAATCGCAGGCTGAAATTAAAAACAAATTTAAAATATTGTAAAGAGATGGGGGCTATTGATTTGGCCAAGACCTATAGTCATTCCATTTAGATTTTAGGCGTTGTTGCCTGCGGGTCCTTGCAATCCTCATTGACTATTATGTCAACTCCGGTTGCTCGGCCCTTGGCGCCTAGCCTAAAACCAACCTGGAATGACTATATACTCCTTCCATTTAGATTTTAGGCGTTGTTGAGCACTCATCATGCTTCCAATATGATGAATAACCTCAGCGGCTTGTGGCATGCCACAAGCCTTGTCGCTCTAGCGGATAATGACTCGTACCATCCTGGTACTCGCCCTTCGGGCGCTTTGCGTCCAAAACGTTCCATACGTTTTGTCGCAATCCTCATTACGAGCAGCCCTAGTCTCGCTTTGCTCCTAGCCTAAAACCAAACTAAAAGGAGTATATATGGATGCCAGTTTTGTGAAGACAAAAAAAGGGGCTCAAAAATTGGCAAAACCAAAGCCGGTAAAGGCTCTAAAATCATGGCAATTGTCGACCATTCAGGTATTCCACTCGCTTTATGCGTTACCTGTGCTAAACCACATAAGAGTCAATTTGTTGAAGAAACGCTTCGGCAAAGACATATTAAAGACAAGCCTATCCGAATGGTGGGTGACATAGCTTACGACAGTGATACCTTGGATGTTGGACTTGCAAAGAGACTTCGAATTGAAGTTGTTGCGCCCAATAAGTTAAATCGAAAAAGAAGAACTCAAGTTATAGCAAAGTTTTATGATTGTTGCCGACCCACCCATAAACACCAGAGCTTTCTTTCTAAAATAGAATGAATTACAGCTATAATACCCAATATGCGCATAAATTAAATTTGGAAATTTGCAGTCAGTGACTTCATTCTAAATTCCCACTCCTCTATTGCATAGGTCAATATAGATGACAGACGGCTCAGAGAAAAATTCTGGATTTAAACAAATGCAAGCAAATGCCCTTGCACAAATGGCCCGGGGTTTATCCACAGAGGATATCTTAAAATCATTACAAGAAAATCGCGAGCGCCTCTTGCATAGATATAAAGATTTTCTTGAGATCCAAACGGCTCTTTTAGATTCTGAGCTTCAAAAAAACCACTCACACTATGAAAGTTTAAATCTTAAGCTCGAAAAATTAACAGAAGAACTCAGCGATAACCTGAATTCTTTTTCTAGCCAAATAGACATTTATTGTAAGGTACTTGAAAAAAGGATTACCAAAGGCTGGAAATGGGCCAATGAAATGAATGAAAATATAAATAACAATCAAAAACTTATCAGTGATATTGAAGATAGTTTAGTGAAAAAAACAGCGAGGCCCAGACCATAAGCAACTTTGTGCACCCATACGGGTTCCAAATAAGTTAAATCTCTTCAATGGCCTCTCTTAATGTACGAACCGCAACCACTTCCATATCCGCAATTGGATTTCTGGGAGCATTGCCAAAAGGTATAATGGCTTTTTTAAAGCCGTGCTTGGCGGCTTCTTTAAGACGTTCCTGGCCACTTTGAACAGGACGAATTTCTCCAGCCAAACCTATTTCACCAAAAGCCACCCAATCCCGGGCTATGGGTTTATCTTTAAAGCTGGATATCACAGATAAGATTAAGGGTAAATCAGCAGCGGTTTCATTGACCCGCACCCCACCGACAATATTGACAAATACATCCTGATCATAAGTTGCCACCCTGCCATGCCGATGTAATACTGCCAAAGCCAAAGCCAACCGATTGGCATCTAAGCCCACCGTCACCCTTCTGGGCATGGACAAATGGCTTTCATCGACCAAAGCTTGTACCTCAACCAGCAGAGGCCTAGTTCCCTCCCAGGTTACCATCACCACACTACCAGCAGTGGCTTCTGGATAGCGAGAAAGAAAGATGGCTGAAGGATTGCTGACTTCTTTTAATCCCCTATCTTCCATCGAGAAAACACCCAATTCATTGACAGCACCAAAACGATTTTTGACCGCCCGGATCATTCGAAAACGGTTATCGGATTGACCTTCAAAATAGAGCACCGTATCGACCATATGTTCTAAAACCCGGGGTCCTGCAATGGTGCCCTCTTTGGTAACATGGCCCACCAAAAATACCGAGGTACCGGTTTGTTTCGCATATCTGACCAATTGAGCAGCGCCCTCGCGAACCTGGCTGACTGAGCCTGGGGCGGCCTGCAGCAATTCGGTATAAACCGTTTGGATGGAATCGACCACCATCACCTGAGGCTGTTCAGTTTGGGCGACTTCGATAATGCGTTCCACATGAGTTTCTGATAATAACCGCATACTGGCTGAGTCCACACCCAACCGATGGGCTCGCAGTTTAACCTGTTGCAGAGATTCTTCACCGGTGACATACAACACCTGATAGTTTTGGCTCAAATGGGCCAAAGTTTGCAACAGCACCGTTGATTTGCCTATACCCGGATCGCCGCCCATCAAAATGGCCGAACCACTGACCAAGCCCCCACCCAGGACTCTATCGAGTTCCGAAAGACCCGTGGAGATCCGCGCTTCTTGCAACAGGGGCAAAGAGCCTAAATCGATGACCTGAGCCACACTCTCGGCAGCATAGCCTTTAAAGCGCGGATTATTATTGCTGACAGGGTTTTTAGGACTAGCGACAATTTCTGTCAGGCTGTTCCAAGCTGCACAACCATCACATTGCCCAACCCACTTGGGGTGGATCGAACCACATTCGATACAGCTATAAGCAGATTTATTTTTGCTCATGGTTTTCAAGTTTCCTTAAGAGCCGCCGATAGATTAAGTATGATAAGCTTAACTCCTGAAATATTACTCAATGCTTCACAAGTTACCCATGGGGAATATGGGGAATCTTATGAATTCGTCCTAGATCAGGATCTGAATGTTATTGAGTGTGTCAAAATTGCCTCGGTAACGCAAGGGGTTATCTGTCCTATCAAAGATGTGGCCATAAGTCTAGATGGTTTGCTTTTTGAATTGAACCATGTCCGAGTCAACCCACGTCTAGATAATACCAGTATTATTCAAAAATTGACTATAGCCTTTAGTGAAATCGGGGTAAAAGTTTCCAATGCTCCGGAGTCTGACTCCATTGCAGTGTGCTTTAAGCCTTTGGGAGAGATGAGTGATAATATTCGCTTTTATTTAAAAAATCGCGGCAAACTTGTCTTTCTATCGCCAGCAATGCGCCCTAAATTACTCAATTGTATACCAAACAAAATTCAGAGCCTACCTTCTCAAAAACTGTAAAATAACAGAATTTCTTATATTCCACCGGTTTGTTTTATTAAACTTCCACAATAAGGCCGCAAAAAAAAAGTGAGCCTAAGGGCTCACTTTTGGAGTCAAGTTATGATTTAAACCTGCTTTTCCACTTTTTTATGTTTTTCTTTCAGATGTTTCATATGTTTTTTATGATGTGGCTTTTTATGGTGTTTATGCTTAGCTTTATGATGTTCTATTGAAGGCTTTTCACTTTTGGCTTTGTTTTCAGCAGCGGGTTCTGGTGCTACTACTGCTGCTTCGGCCATGACATACCCTGAACTACAAGCAAAAGCTCCTAATATCAAACCTTTCGCCAGCACGGCGCACATTGAACTAAATTGACGACTTTTCATACTTCCTCCCCATTGAATTTAAATATGCCTATGGCGGCCGGTCAGCTTAAAATAGTGAAGCTTATATTGAGGTTAGCACAATTCTCAGCCCTATACTGGCCTTATTGTCTTCAATTTATAATATTTTGTGCAAGCAGCCCCAATCTTTATTGTGAACAATGAGACCACCCAAGGCCCTACTTTCTCTTTATGGAATAATTCATAAAAAGTTAGAAGTCATGTCAAAGTTCAAGACTCAGGGGGTTATTAAATTCTCTGCGAAAAAATAACACCCCCAAGCCGACGCTCTAGTTATGGAGCCTGAGTAGTTTCAGGTTCTTTCTTCATACGATTTTCGTGATGTTCGTCACGGTGTTCTTCATGCTTATCTCGTTTCATACGACCTTTATCTTTTTCTTCTTTATTTTTACGATTTTCGTGATGTTCGTCACGGTGTTCTTGTTTCATACGGCTTTTATCTTTTTCTTCTTTATTTTTTTCAGGAGTCGCACTGGGCGCAGAGGCATCAACAGGTGCCGCAACAGGTGCCGTGTCAGCCATAACAATACCTGCACCACAAGCAAATGCGCCCAGTACAACGCCTTTTGCAACAAATGCGGTCATTGAAGTCAATTGACGAATTTTCATAGTCCTCTCCAGTTTTTACCAAAATATATCTTTAGTACGCGGTCGTAAAAAGATTTACAGTTAAATTAAATAGTGCAACTTATTTGAAGGTAGCACATTTAAATCCTAAAGATGACTGTAAATATTTTAAAAGTTTTTATTTACTTAGAGAATCAATTTCAATACGCCTGGTGTTGACGGGCAAGCAGCTTAAAACTCCTAGCATAAAATAAATTCAGTGAAGATCTGGGATCTTGAATAAGCTAATAGATTGTAGCTACACCTAAACAACAGACTTTAAGACTATCAATCAGACTGAATCAAAGCCCTGCACTTAAGATAACGACCTTAAGTTAGTTATTTATGATAGATTGACTCTACTCACCACTATACAAACTTATGAATGAGGGCGGGGCAATTCATGGACTCTTTTGATTTTAATGAATGGGCAGAATTATATAAAAACGATCCGGAAGCTTTTGAAATAAAGCGACTTGAATGGATCGAAACTGCCATCGATCATGCAAACCCAGAGCGTCAACTGCGCCTACGGGGCCTACAGTTTGAAATTGATAGCAAAAGACGTACTGCACACAGTGTCTTACAGGCTTATTTTGCGATGAGTCAACGCATGTGGCAATCTGTGTCTATATTGCGGGATGTCTTAGAAGGCCAATTGCCTCCAAAAATACCTGTTTATAAGAATAGCCGCGTATTGCCTTTTGAAAAAATCGACCGTTAAATATGGGTATTATCATGGGTTAAAGCTAAAGCAGGCGGGTTATCGGCGCGCACATAACCCAAAGGAGAGGCAAAATGCCAATCTAAAGCCTGCGATAAATGATTTAAAATTCCCCGTGCTCGAAGACTACTACCTCTTTTATTGACTCTTGGGCTAAATGCCGCGACGCCACCACGCCCTGTGGCCACAGCAACCATCAAACCTGAAACTCCACTTTTGGCAGGCATCCCTGTTCTCACCATATTCATACCCGATTCATCGTATAAACCGCAGGTCGCCATAATCGAAACCACGCAATTACTGGTATGCTCAGAAATAATACGTTTACCATTGGGAGCAAGGCCACCATTCGCAAGCACTGTGGGCAAAAATGCCGCTGTGGTGATATTCGCTTGGTAAGAACAGAGCTTGAAATAGGTATTCAGTATGTCATCCACATCACCGGTTAAAGTGCCGGTGCTTTTCATTAAATAGGCCAAGGAGCGATTTCGATCCCCGGAAATTCGCTCTGATTCAAAAACTGCCATATTGGGTTTAAGCTCGACGCCAAAAAGCCTTTCCACCCAGCCATGTAGCCAGTTATCGCGTTCATCATCGTTACCGGGTATATGGCCACAGAGTGCAATGGCTCCCGCATTCACCAGAGGGTTGGCTGGAGTGGCACCAAATTTTTCCAGTTGTGAAAGAGACGCAAATGAATGCCCTGAAGGCTCAGCCTTGATCCACGAAAACAACCGAGAAGCACCATATTCTTCCATAAGACCCGTTAAAACAACCAGTTTAGCAACACTTTGCAAAGTGAATAGACGCAAAGGATCATCACCCGCCACGACTTGAATGCCGTCAGTTAATAAGATGCTTGCGGCTAAATATTCCTGATCTACGGCAGCAAGCTCAGGAATATAATCTGCAACCTGGCCTTCTTGATTATGACGTGCCTCGTTGATCGCCGTATTCAGCGTACGATTAATATAATCTAGATACTCTTGACTGGTCATGGCTTGTTTTCCTGTTCAACCTTCACGCAATAACGTGATTCTAATTGTCGCTGTTCTTTTAAGCGTCTTTTCAAACTTGCATCACGCCTCACAGGATAGCCACCTCGAAAGGTAGCCTGTAAATGCTCAATATTCTCTTGCGCCTTAGCACATCTTTCTTCAAATCGTTTTTTCTTTTTTAAAAATTTCTGCTTATTTTTTTCTAATTGTTTGTTTTTACGGCCTAAAGCCTTAACTTTGTTGTCATGTTGTTTTTCAATTTGTTTCAATTCTCGCTCTTGCAGCAAAACCTGCTTTGGCTGAGTTTTTTGATATTTTACTGGTAAATATTCTTGCTGCGCATCAGCTCCACAGCGCTTATCTTGGTAATTGACTCGACCTTCACTATCCTCACAGCGGTATACCCCTGAAAATGCTGCGTTTGGCACGAGTAATAGAACTATAAAGGTGACATATTTCATAGTCTTCCCCTCTTGAAGTATCCCCTTGTGTTTTTAGAGTTTATTTTTGTCATGCCGACGTAGGCTTAGCGTCCAGGTTCTAGATCCTAAGCTTTCGCTGATGACGACACATTATTCAATAGCTGGCAATTGCCAATCAATCGGTATTTTACCCAAACGTTTCAGGTGATCATTGATCTTTGAAAAATGACCACAACCTAAAAATCCTCGGTAAGCGGAAAAGGGCGAAGGATGAGCCGCTGCTAAAACCAGGTGCCGACCAGTATCTATTGCTTCGCCTTTTTTATGGGCATAACTACCCCAGAGAACAAAAATAACCGGGTCCTGACGTTTATTTAAAGCTGCCACAACCGCACTGGTAAATACTTCCCAGCCTTTACCTTGATGAGAGGCCGGCAAGCCTGGCTCGACAGTTAAAACGCTATTGAGCAATAACACGCCCTGCCCTGACCATGAGCTTAAATCCCCATGGAGAGCTTGGGGGATCTTTAAGTCTTGCTCCAATTCTTTATATATATTTTTCAAGGAAGGCGGTAAGGCCAAACCTTGAGACACTGAAAAACACAAACCATTGGCTTGATTGACTCCATGGTAGGGATCTTGTCCTAAAATGACAACTTTAACTTGCTCATAAGGGGTGAGCTGAAAAGCACGAAAAATAGCGGGGCTGGGAGGATAAACTATTTTCCCCTCTTTTTTAATGTTTTTAAGAAATTGTCGCAGTTCTTTTATATAGGGTTTGTCAAATTCCGCAGCTAAAACGCGCTGCCAGCTTTCTGGCAATGGCTGTTTCGTTTGAGCTAAAGTTGATGGACTCTCTATAATTTCCATGTTATTTTTTAAATGAGGCTACAAAAGAATACCCAGAACCATCATGAATAAAAATCCCTCCTAGCAAATCACTATCTTTTAAAGTGGCCCAGCCCCGCCCTAAAGCCGGCATCATCTCGTTGGTACCATCCCAGCTAAAGTCTATCATACTGTGGCCGCTGCGATGATCCAAACGGTCATCAAGTTAAGCTTCCAAAATTGCAAAACAAAATCGATGCTGGTGTTTGCGCTAAATTCAATAGGAGCTTCACCTGTTTGATCCAGCTCTGGTAGATCCATGCCTTGGGCTTTGTAAATCCGCCATTGGCCTAAAAAAAAACATTTTTCATACTGTATACTCAGGGTTTCATAAGGATTGCGTGATAAGCTTAGCACAATGAAATCACCTATCCCACCCCTCAATACCGCTGAGCTTTTGCACAGAGCTTGGGCAGTCGCTGGCCTTAATCTACAGGAGTTGGCCCTTCGCGCCAACTGGACCTTACCCCCAGGTTCTTTGGTCCATCATAAAGGTTGGGTGGGAAAATTGATCGAATGGCATTTGGGAGCCACCGGTGAAAGCAAAGCTCAAGCAGATTTTCCAAAGCTTGGTATCGAACTTAAAACTATTCCTGTGGATCAACAGGGCCGACCTTTAGAATCAACTTATGTTTGCACGGCTCCAGCTCTGGCCTCTCTGCATGAACTTTACTGGGAAGACAGTTGGTTAAAGAGAAAACTAAGTCATGTACTCTGGCTACCTTTAGAAGGCATGCGTGACAAGCCGATAGCAGAACGACGTTTGGGAGCCCCACTATTATGGCGACCCAGCCTAGATATTGAACAAGTTTTGCGACAAGACTGGGAAGAACTTTTAAGTCTGTTATTTTTAGGCGAACCTGCTAAAATTCGTGCCCATTATGGCCGCTATTTGCAACTGCGCCCTAAAGCCGCCCATAGTCGAATCGTCAACACCCATTATGATAGTGAGGGCAATCTGCAAGTGAGCACTCCTAAAGGTTTCTACTTAAGGACGAGCTTTACCTCAGAAATTTTGCAACACCACTATGGTTAAAAAGCTTTATTAAGCCTTTGAGCCGTTCTTTTGGCTGACAGCGGCCACAAAGATAGCTTATAATGCCCCAAGTCATACCAAGGAGCATCTGGATGGACGTGCATACCGCTTATCTCGGGCTCGCCATTGCTTTTGGCTTTTTAATGGCGTGGGGCATTGGTGCCAACGATGTTTCAAATGCGATGGGCACCTCAGTTGGCTCTGGCGCTATTAGTATTCGCCAGGCAATTTTAATTGCTGCCGTATTCGAATTCTTGGGCGCATTTTTAGCCGGTGGCCAAGTCACTCAAACCATCAGCAATGATCTTCTTGATATCAGTCAATTTCAAGGCCAAGAATATTTATTGGTGAGAGGCATGCTCGCCTCTCTCTTAGCTTCTGCGGTATGGCTATTCGTCGCCTCGCATTTCGGCTGGCCGGTTTCTACAACGCACACCATTATTGGGGCCATTGTCGGCTTTGGCAGTTTGAGTTTGGGTGTGCAAGTTGTTGCCTGGAAAAAAATCTTTTTAATTCTATTAAGTTGGATCTGCTCACCTCTTTTAGGTGGCCTTTTGTCTTTTGCTCTTTTTAAAAGTTTGCAAAAATTTATTTTTGATAGCCCTTATCCCAGCCGCCAAGCCAAACGTTTTGCGCCTCTTTATGCAGCTTTCGCAGCATGGTGTATTGCAACCATGACTTTACGACAAGGTCTATCACATTTTGGCTACCATTTAACACTGAAAGAAAGTATGGCATGGGCCTTATTGGTAGCTCTGATCGTATCCCTATTGGCTTGGTATGCTATCGGAAAAATTTTACTAGATCCTAAAAATGATGCCAAATTTCGCTTTGCCACTGTCGAAAGAATTTTTAAAATTTTAATGCTCTTTACCGCCTGCAGCATGGCTTTTGCTCATGGCTCTAACGATGTCGCCAATGCCATAGGGCCAGTGTCGGCTGTGGTCAGCATTCTTTCTGGCAATAGTGATTTTTACAAAGAAACAGCCATTATTCCTATGTGGGTCTTATTGCTCGGTGGTGGCGGAATTGTCATTGGTTTGGCCACCTATGGTCACAAGGTTATGGCAACCATTGGTACCGGCATTACCCAATTAACACCCAGCCGAGGTTTCTCCAGTGAACTGGCTACAGCCGCCACTGTGATCTTCGCCTCGGCCACAGGCTTACCTATTTCCACCACCCACACACTGGTGGGCGCTATTTTAGGTGTCGGCTTAGCTCGCGGTCTTGATGCTTTAAATTTACATGCGATCCGCAATATATTTATGTCTTGGATCATTACCCTACCTGTAGGTGCAGGCCTTGCTATTCTATTTTTTGAAATTCTAGAATTTATCTTTACTTAGTTTGGGGTTCAAGTCTTTACCTGATACATGAAAGTTTTCATAGCAAAACGGCGGGTTATCCCGCCGTTTTGTTTATACCATCCATCTATCAACTGCGATTAACTCACCGGTTTACAATAGGTTTCTTTTAAGGCCCATAATAAAATGAAAGACAACAAAAGAGACGCGGGTAAAGACACCAGGGCCGTTCGATATTGTTCTAGGCTAAAAATAGCTTGGCCCACATGTTCACTGCCAACAGCTTGCAGATCTAAAATCTTACCGACTATGGGCTGTGCTATGGCACCACTAAAAGTATTGATCGCATTCATAAAACCAATGGCGGTACCGGATATGGCCACAGGATTACTTTCACGGATCACGGCAAAGGCCAAAATAAAAGCACTGGAGAAAAATCCCAGAGCAAATAACAAACTACTCATCACGGGCAGCGGTAAATGATCACTGTATATAATGATGAGGCAAATCAGCAGAGCAGCCAGTGCGCCGACCATCATGGGAAGATTACGTCTGCCCCAATAATCCGAAAGCCAGCCAAACACCGGACCACCACAGGCAAAGCCTACAAAAATCAGCGAGATTACTTTACCTGCCACCTCCGGTTCCAAACCATGAGCTTCTACCAAAAATGGCAGGCCCCAAAGACCGCCAAAAGCCAGTGTCGGCACAAACATCAGGCTGGCAAATAATGCTGCAATCCAATTTTGAGGCCGCTGCATCACATGTTTTAAACCTTGCCAAATGTTTAAAGTCTTTAATTGAGCAACATCTGGATAAGCTGTTCGGCTTTTCTTTTTATCACGAACCACTATCCACAATAGCGCCGTCATGATTGCGCCAATCAACGCCCCACCTTGCATGGTTCCACGCCAACCGAAGTCACTCACAACTTCAGTCATAAAGGCCAGACCACTGACAGCACCCAACATGCCGACAGTGACCATAACGCCTGTCAATAAAGCAAAGCGCTGCACGGGGAACCACGCTGCAGCGATACATGAACAACTGACGACCGCAAAGGAAGCGCCAACACCCATAAAGATGCGACCCATTTTCGCCATCCAAAGGCCATCGGCAGCTCCAAACAGTAAACTGCCCAAAGCACAAAAAGCTGCAGCCAGGGTCAGCAAGCGCCGTGGGCCAAAACGATCAATCAATAAACCCACCGGTATTTGCATCAAACCATAGGCATAAAGATAATATGCAGCCAGGCTGCCAAATTGCTCTGCTTCAGCAGAAAATGCCATTGAAAGCTCAGGTTTCATAGCACTGGGAGAGACTTGCAGCAGATAATCATAGAAGTAAAAGACGGTGGCCAACCCCCAGCCAAAACAAGCTCGCCAACCAACAAAAAGATTTGCTGCTGGATGTGCAGCCAAAGACGCCGTACGTGTAGTCACGCTTATCCTCCTTTAGAATCATAACTTTTATAACTACTGAGAAAGAGAGTTTGCATGAGTTGGCAGCTTGAGTAAAGCTTTTTTGGGACTTTAGCGCCGCCATAGATAAATATACTGAAATATTCAGCAATTATTATCTATGCAAAAGGTGTGGTTACGCATTTAAAGAGATCCTGATATTTTTCTCATATATTCAAGTAAATAGGTTTATAATAAAAATCGCCATTTTAAAGTAAAAATTTTAAAGATGGATGATACCAGGAGAAAGAGACTTCTCTTAGTTTGGTTTTGGGGTTTGGTTTTGGGGTTTGGTTTTGGGGTTTGGTTTTAGGCTAAGAGTAAGCAAGACTGGAATTGCTTAATAAGGATTGTGACAAAACGTACCAAGTGTTTTGGACGCACAGCACAGGGCGAGTATAGTCGTTCCAGTTTGGTTTTAGGCTAGGCGCCAAGGGCCGAGCAACCGGAGTTGACATAATAGTCAATGAGGATTGCAAGGACCCGCAGGCAACAACGCCTAAAATCTAAATGGAATGACTATATCAGAGGGGCCTGCTTCTTAAAGAAACAGGCTATCAAAAATACTAATTGCCCGCAGTACCCTCCATAATACCGCCTTTGGTCAAAGCCAAAGGATCCAGCAATTCTTTAAGTTTTTCTCGAGAAAGTCCAGTTATTTCTTCTGCCACATCGATGACTGCTCGTTTTTCTTTATAAGCTTTTTTGGCGATGGCAGCACCTTGTTCGTAGCCCAATATCGGGTTTAAAGCAGTGACCAAAATAGGATTTTTAGCCAATTTTTGTTCAATATGTTCTCTATTAACTGTAAATTCTGCAAGTGCTTTATTGCTTAATATTTGAATGCCATTGCTGAGTATTTCAATACTGTGCAACAATTTATAAGCAATAAGTGGTAACATCACATTGAGCTGAAAGTTGCCGGATTGGCCGGCTATGGCAATCGTCGTATCTGAGCCCATCACTTCAGCACAAATCATACACAGGGATTCAGCGATAACTGGATTGACTTTTCCAGGCATAATGCTGCTTCCAGGTTGCACGGCGGGCAAACTAATTTCGCCAATGCCTGATTCAGGCCCTGAATTCATCCATCGCAAATCGTTAGCAATTTTCATCAAGGCCACACTTAAAGTGCGCAGTTGGCCAGAAAATTCGACGGCCGTATCTTGAGAGCTTAAAGCGGTAAAATAATTTGGATGAACTTGAAAGTTAAGGCCGGTAACTTTACTGAGTATTTTGGCCATTTTTTCGCCAAACGAAGGGTGAGCGTTGATGCCCGTTCCTACTGCCGTTCCGCCAATTGCCAGTAAATGTAAGCGTTGGGCACTTTCATCTAGTCGAACGATAGACAGCCTGATTTGTTCGGCCCAGCCATTTAATTCTTGGCCAAAGGTGAGTGGCATGGCGTCCATCAGGTGAGTGCGGCCAGTTTTTACGAGATCTTTAAGCTCTAAAGCACGTTTTTGGATGGTGGCCATGAGTTGTTCTAAAGCCGGTTTGAGATGACGATGATATTGAAGGCTGGCACTTAAGTGAATAGCAGTGGGGATCACATCATTGCTGCTTTGACACATATTGACATGATCATTGGCATGAATGGGTAAACTGCTATTTCTACTAGCCAATAATGCAATGACTTCATTAGCATTCATGTTGCTGCTGGTCGCAGAGCCGGTTTGAAAAATATCGACAGGGAAGTGCTGATCCCAGGTACCCACAGCCACTTCAGCGGCGGCCTCTTCAATAGCTTTAGCGTGGTCTTTGGGTAAAAGCTTTAAATCTGCATTGACGATAGCGGCAGCTTTTTTAATCAGCCCTAAAGCCTCAATAAAGGCACGAGGCATTTTTAAAGAGCTGATGGGGAAATTAACGACTGCTCTTTGCGTTTGAGCCCCATATAAAGCATTTTTAGGTACTTCTAATGAACCCATGCTGTCTTTTTCTAATCGAACGTCCTTGTTCATAGCCATCTCCTTTAGTTTTTAAACGTTTAGGCGACTTTTGCTTTTTTGGCCAAATTTCTGATCACGTAATGTAAAATACCTTGGTGTTGGTAATATTCTAACTCTTTGGGCGTATCGATACGCACGGTAACCTCGAAGGTAATGACCATACCATTTGTGCACGAGGCTGTTACCGTTAAACGTTTGCGAGCTGTTAGATGGCTTAAACCTATTTGGAAAGTTTCGTTACCATCTAAGCCTAGAGTTTGTGCATTTTGTCCTTTGATAAATTCTAGTGGCAAAACACCCATGCCCACTAAATTTGAACGATGAATACGCTCAAAGCTTTCAGCAATCACGGCTCTCACCCCTAATAACATGGTGCCTTTTGCCGCCCAATCGCGTGAAGAACCGGTGCCATACTCTTTGCCAGCTAGAATAATTAATGGGCAAGATTCATTTTGATATCTCATGGCAGCATCATAAATTGACAGAATTTTTTGGGAAGGCATATGGCGCGTGACACCACCTTCAACACCCGGCACCAAAAGATTTTTAAGGCGAATATTGGCGAAAGTACCTCGCATCATCACTTCATGATTACCGCGTCGTGCTCCATAAGAATTGAATTCTTCTTTGGCTATACCTAAAGATATTAAATATTGTCCCGCGGAGGTATTGATGCCAATGTCGCCAGCCGGAGAAATATGATCCGTGGTCACTGAATCGCCTAACAAGGCTAAAACCCGCGCTTTAACGATATCTTGAATGGGCTTGGGGGTTGCCGTCATGCCCTGGAAATAAGGCGGCTGTTGTATATAACTCGATTTATCATCCCAGCCATAGAGTTCAGAGGCGGTGACTTTTAAGCTTTGCCAACGCGCATCACCTTTAAACACCTCAGCGTAGCGTTTTTGGAACATCTTCGCGTCAATACTTTTGGCTAAGGTTGCTTGGATTTCTGCACGAGTAGGCCAAATATCTTTTAAAAATACCGGTACACCGGCTGGATCTTTGCCAATAGCTTCTTTTTGCCAATCAATATTGACGGTGCCTGCCAAGGCATAAGCAACCACCAGTGGGGGAGATGCCAAGTAAGCATTTTGTACCATAGGATGAATGCGGCCTTCAAAGTTTCGGTTACCGGAAAGCACTGCTGAAACTGATAAATTTTCAGTTTTAATGGCCTCATTGATAAACTCCGGCAAAGGCCCAGAGTTGCCAATACAAGTGGTGCAGCCATAACCAACCAAATGAAAGCCCAAAGCATTTAAGGATTGCATGAGATTGGCTTTTTCAAGGTAGTCGGTGACAACTTGAGAACCTGGCGCTAAGCTTGTCTTCACCCAAGGCTGCACTTTTAAACCTCGAGCATGAGCTTTTTCTGCCAAAAGACCTGCTGCCAACATCACATCAGGATTAGAGGTATTGGTACAACTGGTGATAGCTGCAATCACCACAGCTCCGTGAGTCAGGTGATGATCTTGGCCTTTAATGTTCATCAGTGCTTTGGCAAGTGGAGTAGCTTGGGCGTTTAAAATAATTTCAAAACTTGCTTTGGCATCTTTCAGTGCAATGCGATCTTGAGGTCGTTTGGGGCCTGCAATACAGGGCTCAACTGTGGATAAATCCAAGCTTAAAGTATCATTGTATTGGGCTTCACGGGCAGAGCTGTTGCGGAACATATTTTGAGCTTTCGCATAAGCTTCTACTAAATTAATTTGAGACTCAGGACGACCAGATAACTTTAAAAAGCGCAGAGTTTCTTCATCGATAGGGAAAATACCACAGGTTGCGCCATATTCAGGTGCCATATTGGCAATCGTGGCTCTATCGGCAAGTGGTAACTGATCAAGACCTTGGCCATAAAATTCTACAAATTTTCCTACCACACCTTTTTTACGTAGCATTTGTACAATGGTGAGTACCAGATCGGTAGCCGTGGTGCCTTCTTTTAAAACCCCAGTCAATTTAAAGCCCACCACCTCGGGGATCAGCATGGTAACGGCTTGCCCTAACATGGCCGCTTCAGCCTCAATACCACCGACACCCCAACCTAAAACTCCAAGACCATTGATCATGGTGGTATGTGAATCTGTACCGACCACCGTATCCGGATAAGCAATTTTCTGGCCATGGCTATCAACTGAAAAAACCACCTGCGCCAAGTGCTCTAAGTTCACTTGATGGACGATGCCGGTATCAGGGGGTACGACTCTAAAATTATCAAAGGCAGTCTGGCCCCAGCGTAAAAAGCCATAGCGCTCTTGGTTGCGGGCAAATTCTAAATCGGCATTTTCTTGAAAAGATTGACCCGTGCCAAAGTGATCCACCATCACGGAATGGTCAATCACCAATTCGACCGGCGATAAAGGATTGATATGAGCCGGGGTGCCACCCAATTGACGCATCGCGTCTCGCATGGCCGCTAAATCTACGATTGCAGGAACACCGGTAAAATCTTGTAAAATAACCCTGGCCGGGGTAAAAGCAATTTCTTTTTCAGAAGCTTCTTTAGATGACCATTTCAAAATGGCTTCGATATCATCTGCGGTGACGCTGACGCCATCTTCTAAGCGCAATAAATTTTCTAACAAAACTTTAATAGAATAGGGTAAGCGGTCAACATCATACTGAGCATTTAAACTGTTTAAATTATTAAAATGAAAAGTTTCACCATTCACTACAAAGCTTGACCTAGTCTTAAAGCTATCCATCGTGTACCCCTGAGCCATAAATTGCAAATATGCTGGAACCTTGCCATGAAACGGCCTCCCTGACAAGCCCATATTGATGCGAGATGGCTTTATAATACCCTATATGGCCTAGTGAACCATTTGACCCAGCCTTAAGAGGGCTCCAGTCTTTTAAAGCCACTGGGAGAAGGGCAGTTAAGGCTGCCTGTATCCTCGGATGCTAAGGGCAAGGATGGCTGAAGGCTGCTGAGCTCTTGTTCAAATCGTCGTGCTTTAAAAAGTAAGCAAAGGGGCTGGGGTAGATAACTTAAAGTAGAGCTGCTGGCCCGCAGCAATAAGCCTTCGGTATTTAAATCAGCCAATATTCTTTGATAGGCGGTAAAATCATTGAATTTCCTTGCGGTTTCAAAAACAATACCTCTTTGAGAGAAAGATTGAGGATTTTTTTCTAAAGCAGGATAGAGGAGTCTGGCTAAGCAAAATTGTTTGCTTTCTAAAGCATAAAAAAAGCTTAAAAGCGCAGTCTGGTAACAAAATTCCTGGTGAGCACCCATCAAGTTTAAATGGGCAAGCAATTTTGCCGCCCAGGATCGGTTTGCACCTAAAGATTGCTGAGCAAGCTCAGTCACTAGGCTATAACGGATATTGAATGGCAGTTTTGGCGGCTCGCTGCAATACATCAGGGTCCAGTGCTGCTTTAATTTTAAGTAATCACTCTTGGTGAATAATTTTAAAGCCTGCATGATCGGTTTAAGTTGCTGATCACAGCGATAAAATAACTCTGCTAAAGTTGCACCAGGGCTGGGATCACTGGCTGTTTTTGGGGTCTGCTCTAAGGTTGCTTGATAGGCTTGAGTCAGAATAGCCTCTGCCCGATAGAGCAAGAATTTTTTTAAAAATTCCAGGATGTTGTCAGCCACGAGGCTGGGGCAAAAACTTTGCCAAATGCTTTGAAAAATGGGTGACTTTAAAACTTCTTTTAGCCAGGCCCCAAATATAGCCGGTGTCCAAAGATGGCTATAGTGTAATAACTGAGCTAAAAAAAAGTAAGTTAATCTCCTCAAGGCCGGTTTCAATAAGCCCAGGTAGGATGGTGCAGGATCAGCTGACGTTAAGACGGTATTGGCCAGGCTTTGGCCGGTGATGGGCCTTGTTTCCGCATCCATGCGCTACTCGCTTATCTTGCCACTTATTATTAAGTATATTCAGAAAACAGGCTTAGGCAGCGTCTCTTGCACCCAGCCTATACCTATGGTAAGTTGCGATCCTTGCAAGGATCCTAGAGGCGCGTAGCTCAGTGGTAGAGCACCACCTTGACATGGTGGTGGTCGGTGGTTCGATCCCACTCGCGCCTACCAATTTCGCTAGGCTTAGCCTTAAGCCCTCTGTTCAGCCAGGATACTTACGATGCCTGTTATTCAATTGCCAGATGGCAGTTTAAAGAATTTTGAGTCAGCACCGACGGTGCATGATTTGGCATTGTCTATTGGCAGTGGCCTTGCCAAAGCGGCTTTGGCTGCACGGGTTGACGGTCAGCTGGTTGATACTTCTTATCTTTTAAATACCGATTGTACAGTTGCTATTATTACCGAACGGGATCCCGAAGGCCTTGAGGTGATACGGCATTCTTGCGCTCATCTGTTGGCCCAAGCTGTGCAAAGTTTATTTCCAGAAGCTCAAGTGACCATTGGTCCGGTTATTGAAGATGGCTTTTATTACGATTTTGCTTATCAAAGGCCATTTACCACCGAAGATTTGCTGGCCATTGAACAGAAGATGGCAGAGCTCTCAGCCCAGGGCTTGAGTGTGCAGCGCTCGATTTTAAGCCGCCCTGAAGCCGTTAAACTATTTGAGCAAAAAGGTGAAAGCTATAAAGTTGAAATTATTAAAGACATTCCGGGTAATGAACCCTTGTCTTTTTATAGTCAAGGCGATTTTATTGATTTATGCCGCGGCCCCCATGTTCCCAATACCAGCAAAATTAAAGCATTTAAGCTGACCAAAGTAGCGGGTGCTTATTGGCGGGGTGATGCCAAAAATGCCATGCTACAAAGAATTTATGGAACCGCCTGGGCCAACAAAAAAGATTTAGATGCCTATTTGATCCGGCTAGAAGAAGCTGAAAAACGCGATCACCGCAAATTGGCCAAACGTTTTGATTTATTCCATATGCAAGAAGAAGCGCCCGGCATGGTATTTTGGCATCCTAAGGGTTGGGCCTTGTATCAAGTTGTCGAACAATATATGCGTCAAGTATTTACCAACAATGGTTATCAAGAGGTGCGGACCCCTTCGATTGTCGATCGCAGTCTCTGGGAAAAAACCGGCCATTGGGAAAATTTCGGCGACAATATGTTTACTTTGCAGTCCGATGATCGGGACTATGCAGTCAAACCGATGAATTGCCCTTGCCATGTATTAATTTATAACCAGGGCTTAAAAAGTTACCGGGATTTGCCTTTGCGGTTAGCAGAATTTGGCTCTTGCCATCGACGAGAACCTTCTGGTTCTTTACATGGGTTATTGAGGGTGCGAAATTTTGCTCAAGATGATGCCCATATTTTTTGTACTGAAGAGCAAATTCAAGCTGAAGTCTCCAGGTTTATTGCTTTGTTATACCAAGTTTATCGAGACTTTGGTTTTCATAAGGTGCTGCTGCGTTTATCGACCCGGCCTCTGCATCGGGTGGGCAGTGATGAAATGTGGGATAAAGCTGAGCTGGCCTTAGCCCAAGCCTTAGAACATCAGGGCTTAGAGTATCAGCTGTCCCCAGGTGAAGGCGCATTTTATGGGCCTAAAATTGAATTTTCTCTTAAAGATAGTATTGGCCGGGTTTGGCAATGCGGCACTGTTCAGGTAGATTTTTCGATCCCCGTTCGCCTCGGAGCTGAATATGTGGCCGAAGATGGTAGCCGACGCACACCGGTGATGGTACACCGGGCTATCTTGGGCTCTTTAGAACGTTTTATTGGTATTCTGCTGGAAGAAACAGCTGGATCACTGCCGGCTTGGCTTGCGCCGGTTCAGGCTGTGGTTTTAAATATTACCGAAGCACAGAATTCTTTTAGTCAGCAAGTCTTAGAACTTTTATCTCAGCAGGGCTTTAGAGTTGCTGCTGATTTAAGAAATGAAAAGATTGGTTTTAAAATTCGCCACCATACCATGGAGCGGGTGCCTTATCTCTTGGTTATTGGAGACAGAGAGGTAGCTAACCATAGTGTTGCGGTGAGAACCAGAGAAGGCGTTGATTTGGGGATCATGACAGTGTCTGAGTTCTCTGATAGACTTGCCAAAGATGTGGCAGAGCGTAGCTATACTCCAGAACCAGTTGAGCGGAGTTATAGCGATAAAGTGGAGGGGTAGGTTATTATCACCGGTGTAGGCAAAGATGCTCGATTTCGAATTAATGGGCAAATTCGTGCAGTTACAGTTCTTTTAATTGATGCTGAAGGTACTAAAATCGGCGTGGTTCCATTACGGGAAGCGCGTCAGGCTGCAGAAGACGCCGCCTTAGATTTGGTGGAAATTGCACCTACTGCGACTCCGCCTGTGGTTCGTATTATGAATTACGGCAAGTTTTCTTTTGAAGAAAGCAAAAAGCGTAAGAAAAAACAAAAAGAAACAAAGCTTAAAGAAATAAAATTCCGTCCCGGGACGGATGTTGGAGACTACGAGGTAAAACTGCGCAACCTCCGTAGTTTCTTAGAAGAGGGGAATAAGGTCAAAGTAACGGTCTGGTTTAGAGGTCGTGAAATGGCACATCAAGAGTTGGGTATTAAACTTTTGGAGCGGGTGAAGGAAGACTTAGCTGAATTAGGCAAAGTTGAACAATTCCCCAAACTAGAAGGCCGTCAACTTTTAATGGTTATAGCCCCCAAGAAAAAAGAGCGTGAAAAAGGTACTCAAATAGCGGAGTGAAGTAAATGCCTGTAAAAGCGAAAGCCAAAGGTAAAAAAGTGAAAATGAAAAGCATTAAGGGCGCTCTGAAACGGTTTAAGAAAACCGGTACAGGCGGCTTTAAGCATCGTCAATCTCACCGTAACCACATTTTGACGAAAAAAGCCAGTAAGCGGAAACGCCATCTGCGCGGCATGCAAATGGTGAAAGAAAGTGACACCGACGCCATTCGTCAAATGTTGCCTTATGTTTAATAAGTCATCTGACCATAGGAGAATATAAAGATGTCACGAGTTAAAAGAGGGGTTACGGCAAAAGCCCGTCACAAAAAAGTTTTAGAAGCAGCGAAAGGTTATTATGGTGCCCGTCGTTCGGTGTATCGTGTAGCTAAGCAAGCAGTTATTAAGGCTTCTCAGTATGCTTATCGGGATCGCAAACAACGTAAACGCGATTTTAGAGCACTCTGGATTGTCCGTATTAACGCCGCAGCGCGGATGAACGGTCTTTCTTATAGCCAATTCATGAATGGCATTCACAAAGCCGCGATTGAAATAGACAGAAAAATGTTGGCCGATATCGCTGTTTGTGATAAACCAGCTTTTGCTCGTCTGGTTGAACAGGTTAAAGTTGCTTTAGCAGCTTAATCATTTTACCGGCTATATATTTACCCCTTCCAGTTTGGTTTTAGGCTAGGCGCTAAGGACCGAGCAACCGGAGTTGACATGTCGGTCAATGAGGATTGCGAGGTTCCGCAAGCAACAACGCATAAAATCGAAATGGGAGGGGTAGAAGTGGAAGGGAGTCTCGACGCAGATGCTAGAACTCATGCCCATCCTGAAAAAGGCCGAACAGGCTATTCAAACTGCTTCTGATCTTAAAACATTAGAAGCAGTACGCCTGCAGTTCTTGGGTAAACAAGGCCTGTTAACCAGCTGTTTAAAAGAAATTGGTCAACTGCCAGTTTCAGAGCGGGCCTCAGCGGGTGCCACGGTTAATCTCGCTAAAGATACCATTCAAAATTGGCTACAGACAAAACGGCTGGCTTTAGAAGCCGCAGCGCTGAACCAAAAACTATCTTCAGAAACCATTGATGTTACTTTACCGGGCCGTTATCTGCCTGTGGGTGGCCTGCATCCGGTGAGCCGTACTTTAGAAAGGATCCTGCAGTGGTTTTCGCAGCTGGGCTTCCAAGTTGTTGAAGGCCCTGAGATTGAAGACGATTTCCATAATTTTGAAGCCTTAAATATTCCATCGCATCATCCTGCACGCGCGATGCACGATACTTTTTATTTTCCTGATGGCAAACTTTTGCGCACCCATACCTCGCCGGTACAAATCCGAGCGTTAAAGGCCGCTAAACCGCCAGTTCGCATTATCGCTCCTGGGCGAGTTTATCGCTGCGACTCTGATTTAACCCATACTCCGATGTTTCATCAAGTGGAAGTCTTGATGGTGGAAAAAGATTTAAACTTTTCTCATCTGAAAGGCATATTGGAAGCTTTTTTAAAAGACTTTTTTGAAGAAAATTTAGAGATCAGGCTTCGCCCTTCTTATTTCCCTTTTACCGAGCCTTCAGCCGAAGTCGATATCAAGGGCTTGAAAGGTTGGCTTGAGGTTCTCGGTTGTGGCATGGTTCATCCCAAAGTTTTACAAAATTGTGGTGTCGATCCTGAAACTTATTCAGGCATTGCCATTGGCATGGGTGTGGAACGTTTAGCCATGCTGCGTTATGGTATTCCTGACTTAAGGTTGTTTTTTGAAAATCATCAGGGATTTTTAAGCCAATTTTCTTAGACTCTCAATGGAAGGGGTATACCCCTTTTAGTTTGGTTTTAGGCTAGGCGCCCAGGGCTGAACAACCGGAGTTGACTCCTAGTCAATGAGGATTGTGAAGTCCGCAGGTAACAACGCATAAAAGCAAAATAGAAGGGGTATTATTATGAAACTTAGTTTATCGTGGCTCCGCGAATGGATCTCAGTCCCTCTCAACGACAGCGAATTGGCCGCACAATTAACGCTTGCGGGTCTTGAAGTTGAAGACTTGGAAAACCATGCTTCTCAACTTCACCCCGAAGGGGTTGAGACTGTCTTAAGTTTGAAAATTACTCCTAATCGCGCTGATTGTTTAAGTATTGTGGGTATTGCCCGTGAAATTGCAGCTTTAAATCATAGCCGTCTTACTGTTCATGAATTTCCAGCTGTACCGATCACGATTCAAACCATCCTGCCGATCACCATTTTAAATCCTGAATTATGTCCTCGTTATACAGGCCGAATTATTGAAGGGGTGAAAGCTGGCAATCCGACCCCTCTTTGGATGCAAGAACGCTTAGAACAATGTGGTTTGAAATCCATCTCTCTGATTGTGGATATTACCAACTACGTTATGCTGGAATTGGGCCAACCGCTGCATGCCTTTGATAAACAAAAATTAACCCAAGGGCTTTGGGTTAAAAAAGCCACCGGGGAAACTTTTAAAAGCCTGGATGAACAAATTTTAAAAGTCCAAGCACCCAGTCTGGTTATCAGTGATGCTTTGGGTGTGCAAGCTTTAGCCGGTATTATTGGTGGTTTTGAATCGGCGATCCAGCTTGAAACCCAGGATATTTTTTTAGAAAGTGCCCATTTTGATGCGGTGCCTTTGCGCCTCACTGCAAGACTTGCTGGGATACAGAGCCAATCTTCCTATCGTTTCGAGCGCTATGTGGATAAAGAATTACCTCTTAAAGCTTTGGAACGTGCCAGCCAACTTATTTTAGAACTGTCCGGAGGTCAGGCCGGCCCGGTTATTGTAAAAGAAGCCCTAGAATTTCTTCCCAGTATACCGACGACTCTGTTGCGAGCCCAACAAATTACCCGTGTACTGGGTCTCAACTTGGCAGCCTCCCAAGTAGAACTCCTGTTAAAACGATTGGATTGTACGGTGCAAGCTGCAGAGCAGGGCTGGTGGTTAACAGGACCCTCGTATCGAGCGGATTTGAATGTAGAGGTCGATTATATTGAAGAAATTGCCCGACTTTTAAATTATGCTTCTTTTGCCAGTACCTTGCCCAGTCTACCGCTTGCCTCGAAGGCTGAAAAAGAAAGTTTTATTCCGGAAATGATTTTCAAACAGCTGTTATTGACTCGCAGTTATTTTGAAGCGATTACCTATAGTTTTGTGGATCCAGATTTATTGGAGTCTTTTGGCTTAGCAGCGGGTTCTGCTGTGGTTTGTAATCCTATCTCGCGTGATTTGTCTGCGATGCGCACCTCCTTGTTGCCAGGCTTATTTAAGGCTTTGCTGCATAACCAATTTCGTCAAGAGAGCAGAATTCGTTTATTCGAACTGGGACGTACTTTTAAAGACAATACCGAAGTTGTAAACCTCGCAGGGATCTGCTTTGGGCCGCTGTTGCCCCAACAATGGGCTCTGCCTGTTAAACCCTTAGATTTTTATGATATCAAAGCTGATGTTGAAGCCATTTTACAAAAAGCCGGCAAAATGGCCGACTGCCAGTTTAAAGCTGCAGAGCATCCAGCTTTTCATCCTGGACAGACTGCCAAAATAATCTATCAATCCAAAGAGCTAGGCTGGCTTGGGGCAATTCATCCCCGTATTTTGCAAGCTTTTGATGCCCAAGGCCCAGTCTTTGCCTTTGAGTTACATTATACTGAGCTGATGAATCGCAGTTTGCCTCAATTTAGCCCTTTATCAAAGTTTCCAGCGGTACGACGTGACTTGGCTTTGGTGGTTGCAGAGACGATTCAGGCTGCTCAACTGAAAGAGGCTATTGCAGATCTGGCTGGAATGTGGTTAAAAGAAATGAAGATCTTCGATGTTTACCAAGGGCCCGGTATTGAGGCGGGGCAAAAAAGCTTGGGCTTAGGCCTGGTGCTACAACATCCAGCACGTACTTTAACCGATATTGAAGTCGATCAGCTTATCCGTGATCTGCTATCAGCCTTGGGTGAAAAATTCCAGGCCAGACTGAGAGATTAAGCTTTCTATATAAGGAGTTCAGTTAAATATGACGCTTACCAAAGCCGATATTTCGGACAGTTTATCTAATAGTCTGCAATTGAATCGCAAAGATGCGCAAGATTTGGTTGAGCAACTTTTTGAAGAAATACGAGAAAGCTTAGAGCAGGGCGAGCCGGTAAAATTCTCCGGTTTTGGTAATTTTGAATTGCGTCATAAAGAGTCCAGACCCGGACGCAATCCGAAAACTCTGGCAGCAGCGGTTATTTCAGCAAGGCGAGTGGTGACCTTTAAAGCCAGCCAAAAACTCAAACAGCAGTTGCAGCGCGAGACTGCCGCTGATCAGCCTGAAAATGATTCAATTAACAAGCCAGATGACTCATAGACGGCAGGCAGGGGCTTGTTGTATTATCCGGCCTTCGGGGCGTAGCGCAGCCTGGTAGCGCACATGCATGGGGTGCATGTGGTCGGAGGTTCAAATCCTCTCGCCCCGACCACCTCTCGTCACGCATTTCTTCATTTATATAAAACAAACATAGGGCGATAGCCAACAATGAACAACAGTAGCCAATCAACCGTTAATACTTCCTTGTGGTCTCAGAGGTCGCTCACTAAAATACCAAAACCCCAAGTGAAAAGTGTCGCTTGGCTGATGTGTGCCTTGGGCACCATTTTTTATTGCTATGAATATTATTTACGCATTGCCCCCAGTGTGATGGGCTCTGAGCTGCGAGAAGTGTACCAAGTTTCTGAAGCAGCCCTAGGGCATTTATCAGCTTGTTTTTATTATGCTTATGTCATGATGCAGGTGCCAGTTGGAGTCTTGCTGGATAAATTTGGTCCTCGTCGTGTTTTAACGGTTGCCTGCTTTCTCTGTGCTTTAGGGACTTATCTTTTTGCCGGCACCGATAGTTTTATTTTGTCTCAGTTGGGGCGCTTCTTGGTGGGCTTTGGCTCAGCCTTTGCCTATGTGGGCGTATTAAAGTTGGCTGATATCTGGCTGGCACCCCGTTACTTTGCCTTGATGGCTGGTATTTGCACTACCTTGGGCCTTTTGGGGGCCATGACGGGCCAAATCTGGATGACCAGCTGGGTAGAAGCTATAGGTTGGCAAAAGCTCTGTTATTATGCGGCCTGGATAGGACTGTTCTTGACCGCCCTATTGTGGCTAGGGCTTAAAAACAAACAAGCCGCTGATCTGCCTCAAGTGCAGCACCCGACCTTACCCATGGTCGGCTGTTTAACCGGCATGTTAAAAAGTCCGCAACTCTGGTTGACAGGTTTTTTAGGCTGTTTGACTTTCCTACCGGTTTCATTATTAGCGGAACTCTGGGGAATTTCATTTTTAGAAGCTCGTGGCTTAGAACGTCAAACGGCGGCCGTTGCTTCTTCGATGGTATTTTTAGGTTTTGCGATGGGTGGACCTGTTTGGGGTCTGTTATCCGATAAACTTCAAAGCCGAAAAATTCCCATGATGATAGGCTCCCTGTTTGCAGCCATTGCAGCCAGCATCTTAATTTGGCTTCCAGATCTGTCGGTTTATGCCTTGAATTTTACTTTACTGCTACTGGGATTTTTTACCAGTGCCGAAGTGTTGGTTTTTGCTATCAGCAACGATATGAGTGACTCTCGAATAACTGCTACGGCAGCAGCTTTTACCAATATGCTGGTTATGATGGGTGGCGCTATTTTGCAGCCTGTGGTGGGGATGTTGCTGGATCATTTGACCAACCCATTAGAAACCGCTCTACTGCCCACCGCTGCTCATTATGCAACGGCACTATCGGTGTTGCCCATTTCTCTGTTGATAGCTGCAGTGCTGAGCCTCTTTCTTCGTGAAACTTATCCTAGGCCTAGGGCTTAGTTTTTAGTTTAAAGGTGCATCTTAGTAAAAGGATAGCAGAGCTTTTAGGAAAAAAATAATGAGTCAAAAATCACGGATCTGCTGGAATTTTTTTTTAATGATGCTGGGGGCTTGGCTTTCAGAAGGTTCTTTAGCCTCGCCGCCTCTGGATTACGCGACCCAAAGCTCGCTTCCTTTCAAGGAAGCATTTCGAGTTTTTCCGATATCGAGTGAAATACAGATAGCCAAAATTAAACCGATGATCGAATCAGCACCGGCTGGACTTTATTTAACGGTTGGCGGAGAGCGGGGATTTAAAGCAGCCTCGATGATGCCACAGATCACCGCAGTTTATCTGCTGGATGTTTCAGATACCATTATCAAGTTTAATCTGATCAATCGCGAGCTATTAAAAGCGCCTAGCCGAAAAGAATATTTGAATTTACGCTGGCAAGCATCCTTTAAGGGCTGGAAAAAATATAAAAATATCCAGCTTAGTCCAGAAGACTTTCAGTGGTGGCAGCAAACCGTTAGAAATATACAAGATATGCCTTATGCACTGCCCGAGTATTTAAACCGCTACCAAAAATCCCCAGCCTGTACAGACAAAGACGTTCCGGATAAAGAGCGTCAAGTAAACTTAGCCAATATTTTAAACTTTAAAGCGGGTAGTTATTTGTTTGATGATCAGCTGTATCAACGCATTCACAAGCTGGCCATCAATGATAAAATTTGGGTTTCTAAAATAAATCTTGCCAATAGTGCTGAATTAAAAAAATTATTAAAGTATTTAAAAGACAAGGATCTTAAAATTGGCGTCTTAGATCTCAATAATTTATTTTTTGAAACCTATTTAAATCAATATGTGTATTTCAAGGTTGTGCAAGAGTTTCTGCCTTATGGCTTTCAAACTTCTATTTTACTGACCATGTGGAATTATAAACGTTATGCCTGCGCTGATCATCAAATCTATTTGGCCTTTGATTTTAACCAGATCAAGCGCTGGAAAAAAGACTTTAAAATTCAAGATTTTTTTAGAAGCATCGATACAGAAGCCTTCGATTTAATAGATGGCCATGTTTATAGGGATAGGGATCCACTGCCCAAATTTAACTAATTTTTGACTTTAAGATCTCCTCAATGCTCCTGCTGTTATCTCAAGCATCAGCGAAGGCTCTCGAAAGGGCTTAGGGTTTTATGTTCTTCCAGTTTTTCACGCTATAACGACCTAGCACGGTTAATTTTTTTAAAGATAATCATAAAAAGGCCGATTTCAATTAAGTACCCATCGATGGTTGAGGCTTCTCAATGCGCCTGTTGATAGCAGCAAGCTTTATATACAGTTTAATCTTAAATCCGGCCTTCGCTGTAGAAAACGAGGAGGAACCGCAATTTTTAGCTGATTATCAGGATGCTCAATGGCAGGTTGATAGTACACCGTTTATTTGTCGCTTAAAACAAAGTATTCCCCGCTATGGCCAAGCCGAATTTGTTCACGAAGCTGGTGAGGGCATCTTTTTTCAGCTGTTATTGGCCAACGATGTGACCAATAAACCTAAAACTGGCAAAATAGACTTCAAGGTTCCTGTGTGGCGCCATGATAAAGAAAAACAAGCCACTATCGATTTTGCTTTTAAAACGCCAGGAATTGTAGAGCTGAAAAGTCGAGATGCATTAAAGTTGTTGCAAGCCCTAGACAATGACAGGATCCCAACTTTTCTTTACCCGGATGAAAGCTTCTGGAAACCCATGTCTGCAGGCCTTTCTCCGGTAAGATTTCAAGACGCCTATGATGATTTTGAAAATTGTGAACAAAAAGTGTTGTTGCCAGTCAATTTTAAAACTGTGGCCAGTTCAAGAATTTACTTTGAATCGGGTTCTATTTTTCTTACCGATGAAGCTCGGAAATGGTTAGATTATGTGGTCGCTTATGGGATCTCGCCTGCGTTGAGAAAAATTGAACTCATGGGTGCAACAGATAGAGTGGGTACTTATGAAAGTAATCGCTTGCTGGCAGATTTGCGAGTAGAAGAGGTGAAAGATTATTTACTGGCTAGAGGTATTCCATTAGAAAAACTCAGCTTAAAAGTGTATGGCAGCTCGCACCCCATAGCGGATAATAAAACCGATATTGGGCGCTCTAAAAATAGACGCGTTGAGATAAGGATGTATCGATAGATAATTTTGAGCACCAACACCCACCACCTTTACACCAGCTTATAATGCATCTACCGCATCCTCTGGGCGTGTCATTAAAAATCACACACCCAGAGGATTTTAACTTACATTGGCAAATAATATTTCCCCGTTTCCCAATCTTCAGATCTCTCTACTAAAAGTGCTGTCATCAACCGTAAACAAGAGGCTTCATTGGTGAAAATCTTAACAACGGCTGTACGACGTTTAATCTCTCGAGAAAGTCACTCTAAAACATTGCTGGTACGAAGTCTCTTGCGATGGGCCTCTGGAAACTCAAACACGGTTAAGCTTTCAGGAATGGCCTCCTCCATCCAGATTGAGAGCTTGGGTGCTGATTGGCTGTATTTCTCGATATTTGGCTGTAATAACCGACTAATATTTTAGTAAGATCTTTAAGACGAGGCATTGTTATTAACTCCAGGATTTTAGGTGACATACATCCAAGTTCTAGATACATCTTCGAGCAGTAAAGCTTTATATTCAAAGTATAGGAAATTTGTTAGATAGGTATTTAATGAGTAAGTTTTTGAGGCAATTAATTTTGTTTTATATGACTTTTTGGGTTCACTAAGCCGTTAGAAGTGACGGCGGCAGGTTGCCAGTTTTACACTCTATTATTAAGGCAGGTATACTGGATTCATTAGAGAAATAAAAGTGAAGATACGCCAATGTATAAAGTTAAAATTAGACCTCATTCAAAGGCTGAAATGTTACATGTTCTAGGGAACAATGCTGTTAAATTTAAACTTAAGTATAAATGGTTGCAGGACAAATGGCACAATATTGCAAGTAATGGGATCGGTGACTGCCAGGAGCTGCGGTTAATCTCCCCAATCATTTTCGCCACTTTAACACCAGTTAACGCTTCACTTATCATTGATAATGTAAATTACTTTAAGGAGCATTATAAAGAAGAAAAAGAATGGGAAAAAACATTCTTTATTGCTTGCTTATGTGGTTCAGAGGAAGTTGCAAGTTTTCTTCTGGACCTTCTAGATCGGTCAAAGAAGAAGCCCGATCCTGGCGCTACCTTAGCCTATATTGCCGCCTCTCAAAATGGAGAATGGGCCCAAAAAATGGCTCGAGAATTAGCGGAAAAAGGAATAAAAGACATACTGAGTGGCAGCGGTTTTTATCTTTTTTGCGACGACATTAAGACTAAAACTGCAGTTAGTCAAATTTTTGAGGATAAAGCAAAAAAACCAAAGTTCACAATCTGAATAAATTGGATGCGTATACTCTGAGGGATCCCCACGTTTTTTGATAAAAAGTGCTTTAACTTCAAATAGTTGTGAGATCAATGATCATAACGTTGATTGTATTACTGCCTGGAAGCCATAAGCGTGTCATGCCAGCGAAGGCTCGTCGAGACTCAGGTGTTAGCCAATTCTCTGAAGACACCATGTCATACAAGCTCATCCAGTAAAAAAAGCTTAAAAAAAGCCTGGATCCCAGCCTTCGCTGGGATGACAAAGTGCACAAGATCTTTCATCAAAGATGGATGCCAGACAATGCGAAGCATTGGATGGTGGGATGACAAAAAACCAATGCAAAATTTCGTGGGGATACCTCAGAGGCGCCTCTCTTATCAGTCTGGCTGGAAGAAAATATTGAAGAAAGTTTAACGGTGTTTGATTTTCCTGAAGTACATCGCAAAAAACATATGCGCTTCACGCGATAAATCTTCTAGGGTTTTATGCTTAAGGCAAACAGCTTTAAATGCTTCAAAAGCTTCTGGGGTTTTAATAATTATTTGTAGCACTCCACCTCTATAACCTAAATTATCGCTAATTATATCCTCTTTTTTTAAATTAAAATCTGCAAGCTTAAGACGGTTTAATCTCCCTAGAGGGCAATACAGCTCTGCTGGGTACTCCCCTTTTTTCCCACAGTATGGAACTTTCACTTCAATCAGGGTGTTATCTTCAAGATCACCAATCATAGAGGTTAATTTTTTCGCAAGTGTAACAGCAATATCTGGCTCGGATGACGAAGCCGAATTTTCACTGATAGCAGGGGAAGATTGGTTACTATTACTCTGGAAGGAATAAAGCAAAGGAGGCTCTGGTTTTTTAGCGTTACTAGAACAAGGGGTACTAAGACAAGGGGTAGAGACTGGCACAGATATGCTTTTGGCTTTTTGTAGATTACTTGATTTGATTCCTGATCGTAATCTATCTCGAATCATCTCCAATTTTTCAATTTCAGAAGGTATGAAGTGGAGATCAGGTCCCATACCATCATTTTTGTAGAGTGTTTTCTCAATTCTAGAGGCAGCTGTATAGTGGTAGGGTACTTCCCCCCAGCTTGCATGATGGGTACCTTGCACTAGCTGGTGCGGGTCGGCTTTTCCTAAGGTTAACAACAATTCAACAATATCAATATGCCTATTACGCGCTGCAAGCATTAAAGCGGTATAGCCCGCGCCTTTGACATCATCATATACTAAGAAACCGTCAGGAGTAGGAGTTCCAAAAACAAGCGAACGCTCTAAATTGTAGCCTTCATCTATGTAATAAACATAACCAGAATAGCTAACGGTATCCACCTTGCAATTGGGCTGAGCCAACAACCATCTAACAATTTCAATGTGACCTTGCTCGCAAGCCAGCATTAAAAGAGTATATCCACCCTCGTTTTGAATATTCAGCTCTGCTGGATGTTTATCGAGGTATTGTTGTAGCTCTTGCAGTTTCCCTTCTTTTGCATAAAGAAAAATTACACTCATGGTTGCCCCTATTTATATTGACTGTCTCGTTTATACTGAATGAACTAGATCTTGCGTAAATTAAGTTTGTTTGTCAAATTTTTGTTCTAAACAGTCATTTTTGGACCATTGTGTATCTACAAGTTGTATGTTTGCAAATCACTATTGAGCATTTTGATCTTACCCCATTTTAATAGACACTAATTTATTAAACTTATGAGAGATAACGAAAAGATGTTCAAAATGGCAAATAAAGAAAGCAAGGTATATTAATATGTTTGGCGCAGGAGCTGACAAAAGCAGTTGAACTATCATTCACCCTCAATAGATTATGGATTAACCTAAAGATGGTCAATTTTAGGTTTCAATAAGAAGACTTATTGCTTATATTATGGCAGGGCCTGCGGTATGATGTGTAACGTCAAGCTGGAAAGCATACTTAGGGCAATATAAAGAAAGAGTTAGAAATCCTAAGGCCATGCCTAGCAGCCATCATAATAATCATTCAAAAGGGGCTCAGCATGTTAAATGCTTGGAAATATGCTGGCGATCGAATATTAAGGCTGGCATCCAGAACCGCTCAGAAACTAACCGTGTAAGCTCATTTAAATAGAGCTTTGTCACCCATTCAGAATAACCGCCAACTGCATATAGAAATTCGTAACCATTTGCAGTCAGATGCCTATGCAGCCTTATTAACTAACGATATTTCAGAAGAAGAACCAAAAGAAAACTACATAAATCGCTCTTTTGCTGAATTACAAACACAGTGCTTGAAGCCTGATTATTTTTATATGTATGTTCAAAAAGGGGTATTAAAAAAAGAAGAAGGGGCGCCACCTTTGCCTGGACATATTGCCAGTTTTGCTACTGACAAGCAAAAAGCTATTATTTCTGACTCCGTTATAAGCTTGCGTAGAAGTAGAAATATAAAAGATTTATACCAGGATAGAAAATTGTATTATAAGTTTGGGCATAAAAACGAAACCAAAGAGCGTGAGAACTTAATATCAAAAATTAAATTCCTATCGATTGAAGAAGAGCTTGAGAAGCATTTTTTTCAAAGTGCTCAGCCTGATCCGGAGGTTATTAGTAAAAGGTTTTTATTTGCTATTCCTTTATCCCAAGTCCCAGGCGGGATAGAGTTGCTGCAGCAGAGGGTAAGCCAAACGAAGGAAAGTTTATCTAGTAAAGATTACATTCTTTGTGATGGACTAATAAAATATACAGATGGCCGGCCAGATGAAGCCGTTGCCAGCCAAAACTGCGTGACAGCATTTTACCGGTCAGCAGGTGTAACTGGCACTGTTGTCAACCCTTCCCCTCAAATGGCTGCTTGGAGTTACCAAAAATTTCTTTTAGGGGAGGCTGAGAGGGATGAGTTAATTAAAGATTTAGAATTCAGAGTCCCTAGGATAGAACGTAATCAAGATGACGAGCTAATTGCCAGCGGTAGTAGTCATAAAATTAGGGTAAAATAACTTTAGAAAGGTCACTGAAATCTTAATATTGTTTTGATTGATTATTATTTGCAACAAGGAGCTAATAACATGCTTAAGAGATTTATACAAACAACTTTAAAGCCAATAACCAGGCAACCTTATGCTGCTAGCATTACTTCATTATCAGGAAGAAGCTTGTTTTTTAGAGGACTTTCCACAAAAGCATCAGTCCCTTTTGGGAAATCTAAAATATGGCTCGAAATGAGTGAAGAAAATAAAATTGCTTCTGCTATATCCTTTAGTGACCCACCTTGCGCTGAGATAGCCTTTTATAAAGGGAAGGGGTTAGAAGCACTAGGAAAAGACTATTATGGTGAAGCAATTACTGCTTATGAAGAGGCAGCAAGATTTGATCCTAGCTATCAATCTATTGCAACGCAAAGCATTAAAAATATTTATCAAAAATTAAATAAAAACCAAAATACAATAGAAGTGACTGAAAATGCTACTATGCACTTGCAACAGATGAAGCAAAATGGGATTCAAACCCCTCCAAGGGTTGAGCGGCAGCAAGAAGCCAAAATTGAAGAACAACCAAACAATCCATTTAAATTGGTGCCCGGAAAATAATGATGGTGCCAGGGAAGGTGTTTTGATGGCTAAAACTGAACTTAAAATCCCGGTGGTGCTGGAGATGGGCGGCTCAGCCCCTACATTGAGCGAGCGCTATCTTGGGGGCTTAAGTGTGGCCTTCTTGCCTCCTATTCAAAAGACTGCATCTCAGCACTATATTGAAGCCG
>Ga0302233_10000176_pt1 | contig 59315 bp, 56 predicted proteins | sample II_Palsa_N3_1_FD_193516 | JGI IMG/M metagenome (GOLD analysis project Ga0302233, IMG submission 193516) | Peat permafrost microbial communities from Stordalen Mire near Abisko, Sweden - II_Palsa_N3_1 | ecosystem: Environmental > Terrestrial > Soil > Palsa > Peat permafrost | place: Sweden... | reverse complement strand
ACTACAGACCTTCGTTGTTCGCGTGGCCGTCATCGCAAGGGAGGGCAGGCGTCCCCGACAGCTAACCTTTCCATAGTTCCAGAAAGGATTAAGCGGCAAGATCTCAGGCGGCAGTGGCCAAACTATGCTTATGAATCTCATAGTTTGGCCAAAGCGGCCAAACTATGGTTAACCGCGCATCGCTGCGCGATCTCACGTAGATTGGCCGCAGCCGTCTCGCATAGTTTGGCCAGCGCAAGCCGACGGCTGCCAATTCATTGAAATCCTGATGGATTTCTTCGCGGGCAGCGAGCCAAACCCCTGCTGCATTGGGCCTACCTCGAGCTGGGATGGGCCTGGAGTGCCTTGCCTAGGCGTCCCTCTTAGCACAGTTCACTCCCGGGAAAAAATACAAGTTCCCAAACTTCGGATTTGCCGACCTGTTCGACTGGGCGTGCGATCAGACTTACAGGGATTCCCCACTTACATGCTTGCGCGGAGCGTTAAACGGCCCATCTAGAAAAAATGCGAGGTACTCGGCGGCCAGCGGTAGTTCCTGCACTTCCTCGCCTTCGGGCGCACGCGTGAAAATCTCTAGAGCAGTCGCCAGCAGTCGATCATATGGGCGCGGATGGATGGCAAAACGCGCGGACAGGGGATAGCCGAACTCAGTGGCCATCGCCGCAAAGATCGCACGCTGGACGTGTCCATTTCCGTCCAAGAACGGATGGATCTTTCCGAACCAACAGAACGTGTAGGCTAGCCCAAGAAGATTTTGGTAGTCATTAGCCTTGCTATTTGTATCGTATAGGAATCCTCGGGTTTCATCGAGCAGCCGTTCTATTCGCTCGGGTACATCGCTAGATGCGCAAAATGCGTAGCTCCCGTTGTGAAGCTGACTTGGTGACGTAGTCTCACGACCAACGAGTAATGTTCCGAGCGTTCCTCGATAAGTGCCCGCATATTCGTCGAAACCAGGCGGTACGAAAGACGCGAATAGCTCGCGATGAAGCTCTTGAGGCTTGGTGAGGATTGAGCGCCGACGGGATGAATCGGTAACAATTTCATTCAAGAGGTTGCCGCATTGCGCTCCCATCGTGCGGTCGTAGTCAACCGCATCGTGGGCCTGCCATTTCGGTGGGGAACTCTTCATTTTTCTAGCTCTCTAGTTCGCTTATGCCTGTCTACCGACTCGACACCGACAGTGGTGGTGAGGATGCCCAGGCCACCTCAGGTTTGGCGCAGTACTGAATTGTAGGAGGTTCGCATCGCGGTATCATGGCCACTGTTCGAAGGCATCCAAAGGCTCGCACGAAGGGCAACCCCGAAGCTCATTGATACCACGTCCAGGAGGGATCCGGCCGGTGATTTAGCCGCATCCCCCGTCAAAGCAACGACATCTATAGACCGAGGCATATGAGAATGCTTAAGCGTCCAATCTTTGCAGTCGTCGGCCTGTCGGTAATCGCCCTCAGCCTCTTCCTGATGTTCCATAAGATCGAGGTAACTGCACCCGTCGGCGGGTTGATCGCTTTTGGATTTTTACTGGTGATCTTTCCACACCTTCCACCGCTAAAATTTGGGCTGGGAAAAGACGGGGTCACTTTTGAGACGCTTGCGGAAAAAATCGTCAAATTGCAGCAGGACACGGCCGGCGATCGGGCAACTCTAGCAGCGGTGCAGAACTGGACCGAAGTCATTACGGCATCCACCAAGACGCTTGCGCCAGCCAGTGATCGGGAGGACGTAATGCCCGGCACTTATGGCGCGTCACCCTCCGCCAATGGCAGACGGCTCCAGGCTTCTGTCACCCGCCTTGGTTCGTCGGAACTTGCAAAGGTCAGGCTTAAGGTCTCTCCAGAGCAAGGAGCGCGGCCGCTATCAGGGACAGTGACTTTTCACCTCCACCCGACTTTCGCTCCACAGAATCATCCCACTGTGCCCGTGAACGTCCATGGTCGCGCCGAATTGGAAATTACGAGCTACGGGGCTTTCATCGCTGGCGCGAGTACGGATGAAGGGGCGACAGGGCTCGAGATCGATCTTGCGAAGGCACCCGGAGCGTTCAAGCCATGGTTGGACCGCTGATTGACAAGGAAGCCTCGAAAAAGGCGCGAACCAACTACCCGAGCCTACACCTTATGTCTTATGTTTCTCCGCAACAGATCGCCATCTTCTTGAGGCTCATTAGGCAACACAGGACGGGCAGCGATTCGCTTAGTCATCGCGCTGGTAGCAATACCTCCAGCGAAGAAGAAAGGATATGTCAGTATTAACAGCCCAAGAGCCAACGAGAGCGACGCGGCTCTTTGCTCATGTACCTGTTGCGTAAAGTTATTCGTGTACTTGGGATCACGCAACCAGCCACAGAGCGTGTCAAAGTCCGCCTTAGGAATACCAAATTTATGAGCTGTGTCAGGGGCTGTCGTGGTCACGCAGTCATCAAGCGTGAAGCGCTGTTGCGATCTCGTAAGCACAACATCGTGTAGCCCCAGCGTCACCCACGTCTTGTTACCGTAAGGAACTGACGTCCATAGACGCGGTGTAATCATCAATGCAATCAACCATAAAACCACTGATGCGGCTCCAAGCAACGCCGCGTATAGCAGGACTAGTTTATAGAGCGACGGTGGCTTCTTAAGCTTTACGGCCTCAACATCGAAGTAGTGCCGACAACTACCACGTCCCCGATCTCTTCCCCGTGCATGTCGCACCATTTTACTATCTCCAGAGCGGACGCGACGGTTCTAGCCTTAACCCCTGTGCGCACTCGAAACTCCATCAACGAGCTTCGCGCATCAATGGCCTTTTGCGGATCTGAGCGACTCTTGGGGCATTTTCCGTTCACCAACGTCCATAGGCGACCCCATGCCACGTGGGACGAACCACTACGAAACCACACGGCAGCTAGCGCAGACCCCGCCAGTAAAATGGGCGTAGCCAGTTTTGGCCAGCTGGGAATCAGCAATTCAATCGGGGTCACCTAGGAATTCTCCGAGTGTATATGGCAGTCGATCGCGCCAAGCGTCCGGGGGCCATCATGTCTTTAGCGGAATGGCACCGTAAGCTGACGACGTAAGCGATCTGGATGAGGCTACATCGGCCGCTAGCGAGCATGCTTGAGTGTCGCGCATGGCCGACGGCGAACCCCTAGATTGGGTGTGTCTGCCTAAGACATAGCTTGCGCACAGCAAACCTATTGAATCGCGAACCATCCGCCGACTGTGTTCAGAGCGCGGAATGAAACATGGCCGCGGGCTGGCGCGCAATCAATCTCGTAAGCTAACGCAAATTTCGGTGGCTCTGCATATCCTTCCCAGTCGGGCGAGCCGGCAATAGCCGTGAGAGAAAGCAGGCGCCATTGGATCGCCAAATAAAAAGCCTGCGAAGCGATCGGCTTCGCCAAGCCGCCCTCTTCAGAGCAAGGCGGCGTCAAGCCTGGCTCTGGAGCTCAGGGCACTTTACCGTCACCGCTTATTCAGGCCAAGATACTCCACTGCAAACGCCAGCAGCTTCATGCACCCTCCGTTCTTCGAACCGTCCTTGATGCAATCATCTCTGTACTTCGTCATCGCGCCGATCCAATTTTTCGGATCGAACGGATAGCCTCGAACACCTGGTAGGCGCGTGACGTACACCGCGTTCAAATCGTCGGCAACCGCTGCCTTTCCGGTCGGGGTGCGCCATGTCCCACAGTACTCGATAGGCTCCTTTCGGGAAGATGATGCAAAAGATACGATCTCAGCACCGTTGGGCATGAGAGGCCAATCAACCCACGCGTCATAGTCCATGCCTGGAAACGTCGACTTGAGCTGCTCGACCCGTTCCTCCACTGCGGTTGAGTAGAGCCTCCAATCCAAGGCTACATGCACATCCTTGAAATTCTCAGGTGCAGCGGCGAGCGCGACTAGAAGATCCTGCGCTCGATCGTGCAACGTTTTCACGTACTTGGCATGCGCGAGAGCAGCCTCCGTTGCCTTACTCGCGTGTACGAGCAGTGTTGCGCCTTCGCACTGGACCGCCCACCAGTCGTGCAACGCTTCTAGGGACGGAGTGTCGCTGACCCTCACGCACAGTTCCTGCAGGGGATCAGTAGAGATCCCAAATCCAGCTCCGGAAGCGTTGGCAGAGCCGACAATCGCCTCGGCATGGTTGAAGTAGGCTTTGGCGTGCAGGTCCGATCGCGTCCATACGACCATTATGGATGCCTACAATAGAGCGATCGGCAGGGACACTGCACGCGCTGCGACTTCTCGGCCTGTCATCGGGACGGCTACGAGCTCTGTCATGGTCATACGAAATCCTGCGAACGTGTACCGAGCTTCGATCTCCCGGCAATCAAATTTATTATCGAAAAGACGGCCAGGTGGGGCGCACCAGATAAACCATCTTCGCGGCCACATAGACACCAATGCCTGTCATGACCATCGGTGCGTGTATAAATAAATTGAAGAAGAAGATGGGCACAGCGAGCACAACAAATACATACACGCCCCATCGACGCCAATGCCATGTGGCTACCGCACATGCCAAGTTACCAAGGCAAAGAAGAGCCATTATTGCTGCTTCAGCTGGTGAGATATCTACCCGGGGTCCCAAGTGGAAAAAGGCCGCAATAGCTAATCCGGCGGTCACTCCGTTTACAATCGCTATGACCAAAAGGAACAGTGCCAGCCATCCGCTACGTGACGGGAGAAGATGAATCATGAATCCTCCATTTCTTGATTAGTTCTGTGATCGGCGGCGCGCTAAGCAGGAAATGCTGAACCTATTCGCCCAAGAGTCGTCTCGCAGCGTTGATCAATTCGGCGTCCCCCTCGATCGCGGCCTCTCGTACGCAGACACTTGGTTTATGTAGGAATTTATTGGTGAGGGCGTTGGCGAGGTAATGTAAAACAAGATCCGGTTGCCCGCCTCTCAATAGCATTTGCCTCGCTTTCTCAAGTACCTCATCGCGAAGCTGCTGCCCTCTTCGGCGGATGCCCACTGTGGGATTTCCGCCTTGGATCGAATCTCGCAAGCGCGCGAATTGATTCGTGCCCGCGCTCACGATAGCTTCAGCCTCCTTGGCCGCAAATTCGCGGAGCAACTGGTTTTTCTCTTGTACTTTCTGCAAGTCATCCAAGTCGTAGAGGTATACGTCACGCAACGATCTTGCATCTGGATCGATGTCTCTGGGAACTGCAAGATCAACAAGAAATATCGGCTTGCGACCGCGTGCCTCCAGTGCTTCCTCTAGCTGATTCTTTCTCAGGATGTGGTCGCTTGATGACGTTGCGGAAAAGACGATGTCGGCCTTATGAAGATAGTTGGGCATATCGTCAAGATTGACGGCGGTTCCACAGTGCTTGTCCGAGATCAAGCTCGCCGACCCGTGCGTTCTATTCGCTATGATTAGACGCGGAACCCCTCTTTCACTCAGTAGATCTGCAACTTGTGAAATTGTCTCGCCAGCGCCTATTAGTAGGGCGGTTGAGCATCGAAGGTCGAGGAGGTGTTGTTTCGCGAAAACGACCGCGATGTGTGCAACGGACACGCTATGGTCACCAAGATGCGTTTCAGTGCGAACGCGTTTGGCAATGGAAAGTGCATGCTGCATTAATCTTTCGAGCGTACTTCCGAGCGCGCCATGCTCTCGAGCAGCCTTGTAGGCCATCTTTGTCTGCCCGAGAATTTGAGCCTCTCCCAAGACCATGGAATCGAGGCCGGACGTAACGCGTAGCAGCTGTCTGATGACATCAGCCTCCTCACGCCGTTGTGCATAGTGGATTAGCTGCTCCATCGGTAGATTTTTGTACTGCGAAAGCCAGCGTAGGGGAGCCTCTTCAGATCCCTCAGCAACTAAGGAATATAGTTCTGTTCGGTTACACGTTGAGAGAATTAGTGCCTCTGCCACGCCGAGCTGTTGCCGTAGTGACGGCAGGGCCGTCGAAAGATCACTTTCCCTGAAGGCGACACGTTCGCGCACAGATAGTGGGACGTTTTGATGGCTAAATCCCCAAGCAACTAGGCGCATGCTTGCAGACACCGGATAGGCTTGCTCGAGTGGGGTGTGTCTGAACATTCAGGGGGGCGTATGACAACGGCTGCGTCAAAGAAAAAGCTAGGCCTGCCGCAGCTGCTAGCCACACTTAGCAAGACCGTTTGGTCGAGGGGGAAGCTCCTGATAAAGGGCGAGTCAACGTTCTTAAATGCAGCCATAGCGCTCCCTCCTAGAATCGCTGGACCAAAAATTTCGGACAGGGCGCTCATATGTAGATCGCCCTTACGACATTTAACGAAACGCCCTGAAGAAACCATGGCCCTCGGTCTTCGAGACTGCCCGGTGAGCCTATCACTAGGGCGATCGCTGTCAGGCGGTCGTCCACGAAGATCATCCTCAATCACCGAATAGATGTCCATACGTCCAAGCGCGAAGGGCATTCTCGACATGGTCAGCCCGCCTGCGCCGCAATTTATTTCGATGTCCTTGGGGTGGATCCTGGAAAAAAGAGGGGGTATTGACACTGTGTTTGAGCATCGCTAGATTCGACAAGCATCGCAGCACCCGGGGAATTTCTCAGAAGTATTTTTGCCCGCAGTGGGCATGGGGCATCCTGCGTGTTTAAAGGGACTTATGGTCAAGAACTCGGACGTCTACAGTTCGAATACTCCCTACGGTATGTCGTTTGACGTACCGGTTTCGGGGACTCGATATGAGCGACTCCTGCTCGTGAGTGCTTGCAAAGGCAGTCAGAGTCAGCTCACTCCATCCATCTCTCGCCAGTTATTGCGACACAGGTCACGAACACCCTGTGGCGTCTAGTTGCGCCACGCATCGCTAGATCGCGCGCGCCTTGCCCGAATGGGTTGTTGACTACTTCTGCTATGCGTTGACGGTTTGGTTCTGCCGCGTTCGCGGTCGACAAGTTGTAGCTGCCGAATGGAGTGACGAAAGCCATGGGATCGCAGGCATCCGCATCACGCGGCGATGATCCGCGCGGGATCATCGAAAATCTCGCGAAGCGGGGCCTTCGCCTATGGACTCACAACGGTGCGTTACGCTATTTGGCGCCACCGGGGGTTCTTGAAGACACTGATGTTGCCGCATTGCGTGAGCATCGCGAACCAATACTGGCAATCCTCCAAAGTGAAGGGGCAACTTGGTCCGCGTACATAGCCTCATTAGGTCAGCGCTCGATGTGGGCACGCCACTTTTTGGCGGCGAGTCAGACGGAGGGAAAGGATTGCTCCTTTAATCTATTACCCGTTGTGTTGCTGAACGATGATGTGAACATCGAGACTATTCAGGAAGCGATCGATAGAGTGGTTGCGCGGCATGAGGTGCTTAGAACACGGTACGAGATGCAGTTTGGTGCCCTATGGCAAAGGGTGTCGGATCATCTAGAGATCAAAATTGACCAGGTAAATCTCGGGGATGTTAACGAAGGCACACTGACAACGAGCATCTTGGAATTCGGTCGACGCTCATTCGATATTTCCAATGGGCCTTGTCTTCGCGTTGCGATATTCGAGAGGCAAAAGGGTGGCTCTGGTCGAGAGAGATTGTTGGCGTTTTGTGCGCATCACATAGCTGTTGATCATGGCTCTTTGCAAAACATCCTAGAAGAGATCACGCAATGGGTGATTTGGAAGAAAAATCCCCCGCCAGCCTCTCAATACCGCAGCTTCGCCGCCCATCAACTCTCTTTGATCGGCAATGATCGGGTTCGAGGTTGCGTGGACGAGCTGCGGTCGAAACTTCTTCCGCTACCTACTCCTCCAGACCTTAAGTGGAGATCGAGTCGCAATCTTCCCATCGAGGAACGATACCCGCTCATATGCTGGTCGCTGACGGATCGGCAAGAAGAGAAATTGCACGACTTGAAGGATTCGCTTGGGCTATCACTCTTCGGAATATGTCTCGGTCTATACGCTTCAGTGATCGCGGAGATTTCAGATCAAAGCGATATATTGATAAATGTAGCCGCAACGTTGCGAAGGCCGGAAGACGGTGCCGCCGCGATCGGCAACTTCACGAACATCGTCCCCTTTTTGGCGAGGGTCAACATCAACGCAGCTATAAGAGTCAATCTGGTGGCGCTCTATAAGCAGGCATCCGACGCGTTGGCAGATCGAGACATCCCATTCTCTATGCTTGTTGAAGCGATGGGCTTGTCAGGAAGTAAAGCACGTTCTCCGTTAAGCCTACTCACTTTTTCTTGGCATAGAGAGCCGGATGGTGATCGCGGCGATGGTCTAGGAATGCTTCACCCCATCTCTCGGCAAATGGGGCCGTCCGGAGCAATGATGCTCACTGGGCGCGAATCGCACGGGCACGTCGACTTCAAGCTGACCTATGACTGCGGTTCTCTATCCGACAGATATGCAGAGCTTGTGAGCAAGTATATGCAAGCTGCCGTTTCCTTACTCTGTGAAAGCCCAGGAGCATCAGTTCGCGACGTCACGACCACCGCGCGTAGAGGTTCCTTCGTTGGGCCACCGGAGGGAGCGGTTGCTCCAAACTAGTCGGACCCAATCAGCTGTTTGGATGGCAGTTGTTGCAAAGCCCCATTTTGAAGGGTGTAGGTCCGCGTAACGGGCGGACGCGAAATAAATTACGTTACGCGGCCGTCAAATTACGCCCCTAGAAGGCGCATTGTTTTTGGATCGACGTCTATTTCGCGCAACGATCAACGTAGCTCAACGGAGGAGATATGAGGCGATTTGGATATGTGTACTTCCTAGCTGTTTTGATCGGAACGTTGGTCATTGGTCTTGAACACCTCTTCCTACCGATGGCAATCCGAGTTTCGACGGTGCGAAGCGTAGCCGGTCAAGACTATGCACTAAACCAGCTTGGCGCCTTTGCGCGGAGGCCGTTTCTTATCGGCCTGCATGCCGCGTTCGGTGTTCTGTTTGCCAGCATCATTCCGATGCAGTTTTGGCGCGGCTTTAGAAGAAGGTTTCGATCCGCACACAAATGGATTGGTTGGACATTCGCTATCTCAACAGTTGCCGTAGCGGTGACCGGCATCGGTGTCTCATATGCCTATCCGTTTGCCGGACGTGCAGGTGTCGTGCCCAACGTGATTTTCGGTTTGATACTCGTCGCACTCATGGTTACCGCGGTGAATCATGCTCGCAGGAGGGAGATCGCAAAGCATGAGGAGTGGGTGCTACGGGCCGCGATGTGTGGCTTGGGTATAGCGCTGTCGCGCCTTTACCTAATGATCTTGGTGCAATGGTTCGGACTTCCAGCGCGAGAGTCGATGGCGCAGGTATTTTGGCTTGGCGCGGGCACAAATTTGCTTCTCGTCGAGCTTTGGATTAGGCGCTATGGAGTTGATGCTAAGCGTCTGCGAGTCCTAGACACAGTCGTCAGCGAACAAGGTGCTGCTTAGTGAGACCTCTTGGCGTAGGAAATGCTAGGAATGGAGGAGACAAATGAGCAAGGTGTACTACTACAACGCCCAGTGGCTGCGGTTTTTCTGCGCACTGCTTCTTGTTTTCTATCACAGCGCACCGGAGATATTCTCTCCAATGTCCAACATGGCGACGAAATTTTATTGGGGAGCTGAGAGCATTGGGTCCTTCGCGACATCAACGTTTTTTGTACTTTCAGGATTTGTGCTAACGAACGCGTACGCCGTGCTGACGCCAACGGGGTATGGCCTAAGGGGGAGTCGTGCCGAGTTTATCAGGAATAGAATATCGATAATCTATCCGATCTATCTCCTTAGCCTGGCGATATTTCTTGCAATTGCTGCCGGCAATGGCACCCTTTTCGTCGTCCGGACAGGCGCGCTAAACCAATACCTTGGAAGACTCCCATGGGACTCTCATTCAACCAGCACGGGCCTGTTTTCTCTAAACCTCGGGATGAATCTGACACTGCTTCAGGCCTGGAATCCATACTTTCTTAGCTGGAATCTGGCCGCGTGGTCACTCTCGACTCTTCTCTTTTTCTACGCGTTGTTTCCTTGGTTGATGCCGCGTCTTTTAAACTCAAAGAAGCCACTGACCCTTGCGCTACTAATCTTTGCACTCTATTGCTTCCCAGGAGTGCTGCTATCAGTTGTAAAGGTTGATGGTGCCCTGTTCACTGGCATCATTCATCGCAACCCGCTACTTCGATTGCCTGAGTTCATGATCGGAATACTGCTCTATCGAATTTGCAGTGAATTCGCCTTATTCGCCCGCGCCTTCGATACGAAAGTTCTAATTGCTTCCTTCGTCGGCTTAGGCGCCTACCTTGGCTTTGCCGTTTGGCTGACAGCGACCGGTGAGCCATATTTGTGGTACGTATTGCACAATGGTTTGCTCCTTCCCGCATCAGTATTCGTTGTAATTGTTGCCTCTCACTCTCAGCCCACATTTAGTCCGGCGTGGGGAAAGCGACTTGGTAACACTGCGCTGTCGATATTTGCGCTGCACGGACCGATTGGTGCGCTCCTGAGGCTCATCTTTGGGAGCGTGGGGCACGCAACGACCTGCGCGTCTATTGGACCGTCTTGTCCCGGTTCCGCTTCGTTCGGCAAACATCTCTTCCTTTTTTCCTTCTACGTGGTGACGGTGGTTGTCGCATCGCTTTTTGTCCAGGAGAAGGTCGTCGCTCCCATAGCGACGGCTCTCCGTAAACGCCGTGTGGGATGGTTGGCGCCGGTGAGCGAAGTGGCGAGGTAGTCGCGAAGTTTTTCACTCAATCGTTATTTGCGACATAGGTTGGAAGCTAGGGAATCGCAGTCAATGGGAATATTTTGTGAGGTATGGCCTTGAACCACTCTGCGTCGACAATTACGGTCGCTCTCAATAAGTTCGGCCGGACAGGCATGGTGGTGATTGGCTGCAGCGGAGTCTCTGCTCTAGCGGCGGCAACGATGCTATACGTGCTCGCACGGGCAGCATCAGCCGGGCATTTATCGTTAGTTGATGCGGCAAGTTTCGCTGCTGCGTTCGTCACGTTCGTCTCGATGTTCTTCGCATCGCACTACGTTCAGGCTTCGCTCGACGCAGCGCTTGCCGACGACCTAAGGTTAACTTTGGTTCGAAGGATCCTAGCGACGAACTACGACAATGCTCTCAAGAGCAGCAGCCACGACCTGTTCAATGTCGTAACGACTGACATATCGAATATAACTAGGGCGATCTCTTCGTTACCCTACTTTGCCCTGAATTGCGTAAAGATGGGGGCATGCGTCACCTTCATGACGTATCTATCACCACACCTTTTTCTGGTCTCGATCATACCCATCGCCGCCATGATCGCGGTCTCCCACATCTTGACCTCCCGTGCCTACATCAAAGACGTGACGGTACGTGCGGCCATGGATCGTGTGATCGATGGCTTCAAAGGAGTAATCGACGGAGCCAGGGAGTTGGGGGCGGACGCGGCACTGAGGTCTGTCCACTATCGCTCGATGCGCGAAGATGCCGCTATTCTCCGGAAAGAAACCCTTTCGCGTGGTCGAACCTGGGCCTGGAACAGGGTTCTTACATCGGCCCTTCTCTTCGTAATACTCGCGACGAATGTGGCGGTTGGCGCCGGGCACGAGTCCCCACATGTACTTGGATTGATCGTCCTCCTAACGACGTACTGCATCAGCTCTTACGACGTCATCATTACTGGTGTTCAACTGATCTCTACCGCGTGGAGCTCAGCAAACAGAATTAGCAACTTGGATCTAGGGGAAGATCCAGATAGCTGTGGTGTCGTAGATAATGGTCGCGAATTCACGGACTGCGATTGGGCGGCAATCCATGTCGAGGATGTGACCTACCAATATCCAGCCACCGGAGATGATAGCGAGACTTTCCGCATTGGCCCGGTGTCGTTCTCTCTGAATCGGGGCGAAATATTGTTTTTATGCGGTGGTAACGGAAGCGGAAAGACGACATTGATGAGCGTAATTCTTGGGCTGTTGCCATCCCAGAGTGGTGCTGTGCGCCTAGATGAAGAAAGGCTCTCCAGTCGTTCAACGAATCATTGGCAGTCGCGGTTCGCATCGGTCCATGCCGATTTCTATTTATTTCCTTACGTAGCTATAGACGGAAGTCGGACGGAATCAGAGGTAATAGCGGAGCATTGGCTAAAGGTATTTGAGCTGGACGGAGTCGTCTCCATTGTTGAGGGGAAATTCTCGACGCTCGCGCTCTCACGAGGGCAGCGCAAGCGCCTTGCCCTGGTTGCTGCGCTGTCAACAAATCGACAGATCTATCTCCTAGATGAGTGGGCGGCCGATCAGGACCCTCACTTTAGGTCAACGTTTTACGAGCAGGTACTTCCGGCGCTAAAGGGAATGGGCAAGACGATCATTGCCATATCTCACGACGACAGATACTTCCATGTGGCCGACAAAGTGATCTATCTCGACGTTGGGAAGGTAGTACGTCCCCGTGACAACGTGGTCAACGGGGACCATTGACGGTGCTGGCATACATCAGGACGGAGAGGCAATTGTGAGTACAGTAATTGATCGTCTAGATAGCGCTGCACCGCAGACCGCAGAGGCTCTCGAGCGCGTGCGAACTGTTGCACGGAGTCTTGGTCTATCGCGAATTGCAAAAAAAATCATCGTCGTTGGCGGCACTAATGGCAAAGGATCCACTGTCGGATTCATAGAGTCGATCGCTAGGTATTCCGGGTTACGAGTTGGTTGTCTTACCTCGCCGCATATCCACCGGTACAACGAGAATGTTCGGATTGATGGCGTTGAGCCAACGGACGCGGAATTGTTCGCGGCGTTTCACAGAGTGATGTGTGCGAGCCTTGGGGTTGATCCGCAACAGACTAGACCGAATTTGAAAGTGATGAGTAGTCCGTCGGCTGTTGAGGACTACTGCATAGGCGGGAAGTACGAGACGATACCTCTGCGCCCATTTGAGCTTCTTCCGTTGGTGGCTCTTCTGCTGTTGAGCGATGCGGGGCTTGACCTAGCAGTTGTCGAGGTCGGTATGGGAGGAAGGTGGGACGCCGTCAACGTCTTAGACGCAGATTTGGCCATCATTACCACCGTCGACCTCGATCACTTCGAGTTTCTAGGGTGCGATCGAGAGACTATTGGTGCCAATAAGGCAGGAATATTTCGTCGCGATGGTCTGGCGATAACGGGTGACATAGACCCTCCGAACAGTGTGGTTAGGGAGGCCCGGTTTTTGAAGACGAGGCTCATCCGAATTGGTCACGAGTTCCGCATCTGCCCAGGTGAGAAGGAATGGCGATTCGAAGACGCGACATCTTCAATCCAATTGCCATATCCAAGACTAATCGCCCCGGTACAAGTATCCAACGCGGCGGTGGCCGTGGCGTCTCTGCGCGCGTTGTACCCCGAAATCTCGCAAAGCAAACTCGCGGCCGGGATTCTTAGCACCGAGGTTCCAGGCAGGCTTCAATCGGTTCGATATAGGGAAAAAGAGATCTTCATAGATGTTGGCCACAATCGTCAGGCTGCGAGGTCGCTGGCCGATTGGTTAAGGAAAGCCGCGATGGGTAGGAGCGCTGTAGCTGTTTACGGAGCGCTCGGCGACAAGGATGTTGGCGGCGTAATCGAGGAGATGTTGGGGGTAGTCGATCGCTGGCATTTCTGTGGGCTCGATGAGAAAAGCGAGCGCGGCCTCTCTCTTTCGCAATTGAATGAACGAATTTGCGGCATCCACATCAATAAGTGCACGCACGGGTCCCTAAAGGATGCACTGGATGCAGCGGTTGACGAAACCCAGGATGACGGCGTCATTTTGGCGTTTGGCTCGTTTGCGGTAGTCAGCTCGGTGCTTACGTTGGTGTCGACCAGCTGATCAGACGAGCAATCAATAGCAGCGATGGAAAGTCGGCGTGCTGAAACTGTCCGTTAATGGACGACTGAATGATGGGGTGGAAGATGAAACCTGCACTGCCAGAGATGGGCCTTCTCGAACGAGCATACGAGAAGATCCAGGAGCAGAAACGCGTCATAGAGCGCCTCAAGGGGGAGGGCGGGGACGAACCGATTGCCATCATCGGGTACGCATGTAGGTTTCCCGGCGGCTCAGTCGACGGCCCAAGCTTTTGGCGAACCCTCAATTCAGGTCGCGACGCTTTCCAGGAGATAGGGGATAATCGATGGTCAACGAGACGGCATCACGATCCGTCGGGGCGAGAGTCGGGTAAGACGTACACCTTGGCGGCCGGGCTGGTGGAAGGGATAGACCGGTTCGACGCAAAGTTCTTTGGCGTACCGGCTATTGAGGCTGAGGCAATGGATCCTCAGCAGCGTATGTTGCTCGAGGTTAGTTGGCACGCACTTGAAGATGCGGGCCTGAACGTAAAGGAGTTTCGGGGATCGCCCACCGGCGTTTTCGTCGGTTTGACCACGGACGATTACGCAAGAATACATGCTCGATCGTCCTTGTCCGTATCGACATATACCGGCCTGGGTAGCGCCAAGAGCATGGCAGCAGGAAGACTGTCGTACTTCTATGATTTTCGAGGGGCCGCGTTGCAAATCGACACAACGTGCTCATCGGCCCTAGTTGCATTGCACATGGCTGCCCGAGAGCTGCGTGCAAAGGAATGCAATCTCGCACTTGTTGGTGGTGCGAATGCAATCGTAAGTCCGGACACAAGTATCGGATTCTGCGAGATGAAGGCGCTATCTCGTAGCGGAAAACTTCGGTCATTCGGTGATGCGGCAGATGGCTACGTGCGTGGCGAAGGATGTGGCGTCGTTGTTATGAAGCGACTCTCTGATGCACTTCGTGATGGGGATCATATTCGTGGAGTGCTCCGCGGTTCGGCGGTTAATCATGACGGTCGCACAAACGGACTGACAGCCCCCAACCAAGACGCTCAGCGTTCCGTCATACGTCGTGCTCTCGAGTCTGCGGCCTGCTCGAAGGAGGATGTTGACTATGTAGAAGCTCACGGTACCGGAACGCGCCTCGGTGACAATATTGAGGCAAACGCGTTAGGCGAAGTCTATGGTGGTCGTTCGTGCCCCTTGAGAATAGGTTCGGCTAAAGCATCGATCGGTCACCTTGAGGCTGCTTCTGGTATCGCGTCGGTAATCAAGGTTTTACTTGCATTCGAATATGGTTATGTGCCAGGCCAAGTGAATCTTGGCGTTCCAAATACAAAAATCAATTGGAAGAGTCTTGGTCTAGATGTTTCAGAGTCAGCATGGGACTGGCCACGGCGTGAAAACAAGGCGCGCTTAGCAGGTATTAGCTCTTTTGGTATGAGCGGTACGAACGTCCACTTGATTCTTCAGGAACCGCCAGAGGTCGACTATGAGATTCAAGTTTCAGATGAAGACACAAGTGTCATATTTCTGTCCGCTAAGACTGAGTATTCAATGCAGGCGCGCTTGGAGCAACTGCGCGAAGCAGTCGACAAGTTCGACTCAGAACGAGACATCGTGGACTTGGCCGCATCTAGCTTTCGTCAGAGCCACCTAGATGAGTACAGGTACGCGCTGTTAGCAAGAACCCGCAAAGAGGTTGCGGATATTTCGAGTTCCTGTAGAGCATCAGAGTTCAAGCGAAGAGCGAAGGGCTCTTCCGAGAAACTCGCTTTTGTATTCTCGGGTCAAGGGACTCAGTATCCTGGGATGGCTGCTAGGCCATACAAAAATTGGGAGGCCTTCCGTCGTGCCTTCGACAAATGCGCAGCGGTTGCCTTAGAGCAAACGGGATATGACCTCGTATCGATATGTTGCCAAGAGCAGAAAGGAGAGCTATTACTCCGGACGGAGGTTGCCCAGCCCGCGTTAGTTGCGATGGGCATTTCGCTCGCGGCTTGGTGGACATCGTTGAATATCGTCCCATCAGTTGTCATAGGTCATAGCATTGGCGAATATGCGGCCGCCGTCACCGCAGGGTCTATATCTGCGGAAGAAGCGATTTGGCTCGCTTGCGAGCGTGGCGCTGCGGTCGCGAAGCTAGCGCCAAGTGGCCTGATGTTTGCCGTCGTAGGAGATCCTCATAAGGTCGCGCGACTTTGCGGCGAACTTCCCCGAGCAATAAGCCTTGCGGGGCTCAATGCGGCTGGGCAGATTACGTTGGTATGCGAGATAGGCCACGAAGATTTCTGCAAGGAATTGATCTGTAGCCATGGTCTTCGTGCAACCAGGATTGCAGTGGATCACGCCTTCCATTCCAAGGACATGACCCGGCCAGCCGAACGAATCAGGACTTTGCTGAAGGATGTGGAAATGAGAACGCCAGAAATTTCATGGATAGGAACTTCTGGTCTTGATGCAAACGAAACGCCCTGGCTTGCGTCGGCGTATTTCGCCGACCAAATGTTGCAGCCGGTGGGCTTCAAACGAGCTATCGAGCTTGCAATCTCCGGTGGTGCGCGAAACTTTCTGGAAATTGGCCCGGAACGTGTTCTATCGGCGCCAATCCAGTCGATCGGTGGTGACGATATTGTCATCGCAGCGACCATGCGAAGGGGCGCGGCACATTTTAGCGAGCATGCGAGGGGCCTAAAGAAGCTTTACGAGGCAGGGATAAGCTTGTCCTCTGCGCGTCCTGATTTCCTGTCCACAAAACGTCTTCCACCTTACCCCTTTGATAGGCAGCATTTTTGGCTGCCCATTGACGGGAAGCTGGAATCGCCATGCGAGCAGCCTGACGATCCGTTTGGCTTCCAACTTATGGAACTCCTGGCGGCTGGTAGTGACCGGATATTTGATGTGACGCTGGCCTTCGATCGGCAGCCACACCTTCAGCAGCACTATTTATTCGGGGTTCCCGTAGTTGCCGGAGCGACTTGGATCGCGCTTCTAATCCAAGTAGCACAGCAAATTCTTGGACAGGCCTCGGTAACGCTAACCAATATTCGATTTGTACGGCCTCTCGTTATGCAGGCGAATGCGGAGTCAATCGTGCGTACGACCTGCATCCCAATCGATGGACATTTCAAGATATCGATTGTTTGCGCTGGCGTACTCCACTGCGAAGGATTCATTGAGAAGTTTCATGACAGCACTGATGAGGACTGGACGGAAGAATCGACGGAAGTGCTTCGTGTTGTGGATCTAAGTGACTTCTACGGCCAATTTGAAGCAAGTGGTTACCACCTCGGCGAAGCGTTTAGGTGGATGAGGTCGGGATCGGATGGGCGATCAGGGTCAAGGAGAACGTTACTGATGCCTAAGCTTCCGAGCGACGGTCGATCCTACCCATTATTCCCTGGATTAATTGATTCCTGCTTTCATGGATTGAGCGGACTGTTGGCTTCTTCTGCCAATCTTGTTCATGGAAAGGAAATTGTGGTCCCGTCGGAGATCGCGGCAATCGATTTTTACGGTAGCGAATGTCAAGCGAATAGGTATGACCTCGAGGCAGGGAACGCCACACAATTCGCTCCTAGCGCTCTCTGCGGAGACCTGACCCTATACGCTGCACACCGGACACCTGTTCTCGATATGCGAGGAGCGATGTTCAGAAAGATTTCAAGCGAGGCGTTATTTCGCTTGACGCAGAATGCTGACAATTCGATTCAATATCTCGCCCCTCAATGGGAGATCGTCAAGGGCCTGCGTGACATCTCCCCAAAGAGCCTGCTCGTCCTCTTGGGCGATCATGCCAGGGGAGAGGTTTCCAATGTGGGCGGAGACTGGATCTCCAAAGTATATGTCCGCGATGAAAATGACATCGCTTGCCTAATTGATGCGGTCGCGGGAATTCCTGACGGCTCCGATGTTTTCCTTATGCATTCGAGAGTCGGATCTAAAGGCGATGGAGATGTCGGCGAGTTGTCGGCGATTGTGTCGGCCCTGATGGCTTGGCTCGCTGTGATGACTCAACTGTCGGACCTTGCCATCAGAAAGGTGCTTCATGTCAACGCAATCATTTCGGAGAACGAAGGCGCGAAGTTCTCCTTTGAGAGAGTGGCAAGCGGGGCTCTGATTGGTCTTCTTAAGAGTGTGGGCGCCGAGCATCCCAGTCTAAGACTACGTGTTATTCGTGGCGACACCGACAACTTGTTCGCGAGCATCCGTTGCGGCCAGGTACCAAGTGGTACACACGGCGAGTTTCGGCTCATTGGCGACCGGTGGGAGACTTTGAGGTTGGCTAAGCCTGAATTTCGAGAGGCGCCCAGGAGGACGTTCGATCTTAGCGACGGTACGGTGGTGATTACCGGGGGATCCGGTGCGCTGTCGCCGTACTTGATCTCGTGGTTGAAGTCGCTTGGAGCGGAAAGAATAAAGCTAGTTTCACGGTCGTGTCACGAAAGCTCAGTATTCGTCGGAGGCACGCAAATCGAATCGTACGCTTGTGACGTGACTGACGAAGTGTCAGTTGCACGTATGTTCGAGGATGTAAGAACGGAGGGAAGTGAAGTTATCGCTGTTGTACACGCTGCGGGCGTGCTTGCTGACAGGCCTTTCGCCAAACTATCCCGCGAAGACGTCCTGAAGGCGATCGACGTAAAGCTTGGCGCGGTCATCAACATGGCGAAAAGTTGGAACAAGAGCTCGATACGTCTATTTGTCGGCTTATCCTCTCTCGTGTCGATCACAGGATCACCAGCGCAGGCGGCATATACCGCGGCCAATCGTGCGCTCGATTGCTGGGTGGATGAGCTAAGAAGTGAGGGAGTCCAAGCTTTCCGCGTGAACCTCGGTCCCGTGAATGAGGGAATGGCATCCAGGCTAAACGAAGTACATAAGCAAAGGCTCCAGCGCGTCGGCCTCAAGCTTCTACCGGCCGAACAATTGGCCGCGGCTTTTGATCACGTAATTTGCAGTTCCGATGGAGCATTGGCTGTGTTTGCAGGAAGTGACGCGCAACTACTCACCTTGGGTGAAGAAGCACTTGAGCGGCAGGACTTTGGTCTAGGAGAGCACAGCACGCTCCCCGTCTTATGTGCCGGCTTCGCCGAACTGCTCGGAAGTCGAAATGGGGAAGAAAATCCGGACACAAGCCTCCAGGAACTCGGAATGGATTCATTGTTGGCAGTCGAATTGGCGACTTGGATCAATGGAAAATTCGGTGTCGAACTTCCCATCGAAGTAATGTTGGCTCTGCCAAACCTTCGGTCCATTGCATCCAGGATAGATCAGATGCTTTCAGGTGAATTGGACGTGGAGGAGCCAACCAGCAAAGAGTGGATGGGCGGCGAAGTCTGAAAGTCCTAATGGTCTTGGCTTGACGATGCGCTCTGCGCTGGCTCTGCATGAAAGCGCAAAATACCAACTTCGCGGGCAAGACCGGCAGCTTTTCATGCCGTATACGTGTCTTTGGCGATGTGCAAGGACAGCAAATTAGAGTGGTGAAAATAGATAGGAAATCCGAATGAACGCTTCGATACTAGACGCTCTAAGGGCTCGTGCAGACAACCAATCAGATCGACTTGCTTACCGATATCATGACGCACCATCCAAAAGCATTTCATCCGTAACATACAGAGAGCTAGAACGCCATGTGCTACAGGGGGCAGCCTTTCTATCTGAATGTGCTCCATCGGGGAGCCGTGTGGCAATTCTTCTGCCGAACTCGATCGAATACATAATTACGTTCTTCGCAGCTCAGGCCGCCGGGCTTGTGCCAGTGCCGCTGATGGCGCCTCCCACAAACTCGACTAGTTCTCAAGCTGACCGATTAAGGGCGGTGGCTATGGACTGCTTGCCTGCAGTTTGCATAGTCGGTGAGGACTCGCGCAGCACTCGGCTACCCGGAGCCAAGACGCTGTGTTTCTCCGATCTAGTTTCGAAGCATGAGTTAATGGCCTGGGCAGACGTCAGGGCAGGCAAACTCGCATTTCTTCAATACACATCTGGGTCGACCTCGTTACCAAAAGGGGTAATGGTGTCGCATAAGAATCTTGTCTCCAATAGCGCCCAGATGTCGAAGGGCCTTGGGACAAACGCTGAAACGGCATTCGGCAGTTGGTTGCCACTTTTTCATGATATGGGGCTAATCGGAAAGGTCATTCATCCTTTATTTCTGGGCGCCCCGTCCCACTTCATTCGCCCTGAAACGTTTTTAAGGCGCCCCCGACGCTGGCTCGAGCTAATCTCTTCAAATGACGTCGTTATTTCGGCAGCTCCGGACTTCGCTTACGCGCGTTGCATCGAACATGTCTCCAACGTTGATGGACTTGATCTTTCGCGTTGGACCCTTGCCCTTAACGGAAGTGAACCCGTTCGCTCCGAAACCATCGAAAAATTTGCGCGAAAATTCGGGTTCGCTGGATTTCGGCGAGAGTCATTCCAGCCCGTCTACGGACTGGCAGAGGCGACCCTGTTTGTCACCAGCCGTGGCCATGATGAGCCGATTCGGCTATGTCCGCCGGATTTGAAAAAAACAACGTCCGACGAGATCGAGTCTGCGGCAAACGTCGCTACTGCAGGCGGTCGTCGAGACCATGTAAGCGTTGGAAGATCATGGCTCGATTGCGAAGTCGTTGTCTGCAAAGTTGGCAGGCGACTGCTGGCCGATGAGGGTGAGGTCGGAGAGATCTATATCTCCGGTGAGAACTGCGTCGAGGGTTTTTTCAATAAGGCAGAGCTGAGTCGGGCGACATTTGGCTTATCCGTGGAGGGAAAGGCAGATCTAAATTTCTTTAACACTGGTGACCTAGGCTTTCTATTTGAGGGTCAATTGTATGTTACCGGCCGGACCAAGGAGCTCATTGTTCTGCGTGGGCGAAACATCTACCCGCAAGACATCGAGTCAGTTGTACAGGGTAGTTGCGACGGCTTTGTCAAAGACGGCGGCGCCGCGGTCGAGGTCGAAATTGACGGTCAGACGCGAGTTGCGTTGGTGCAGGAGGTAAAGCCGAATATCGACGATGCCAGTCTTTCGTCTATGGCCTCGGCCGCCATCAAAGCAGTCTCCGAGGTTATGCAGGTTACTTTGTATGACGTGATTCTCATTCGAAAAGGATCGCTTCCAAAAACAACTAGTGGAAAAATTGCTCGTAATCAGGCGCGGGAACTTGTTCTTAAGGGCGGTCTCGGCGGCGAACAACGGATCAAAAGGCCGCTTGCCGGAACGGGCCAGACTGGCGATGAGCTCATCGCTTGGTGGAGGCTTGCGGCTCCAAAGCTGGATCTTCGTCTTATGGACGAGCGGCGGTTCATTAGTCCGAAGGTTATCTTGGACTTCGGGAATCGAGGCTTTCTCGGACTGCGCGTGTCGGAGCAGTTTGGGGGTAGCGGGCTCAGCGTTGTCGGAATGATGAGGATAATTCGAGAGGTCGCGAGCGTTGACCTCAATCTCGCCTCATTTCTAGGGGTGCACAACGGTTTGGCCATCGGGCCGCTCCTAAATTTTGCCAATCATCAACAGAAGGAGCGCTACCTTAGAGATCTTGCGCGGGGACGGATACTCGGCTGCTTTGCTTTGACCGAATTGGCAGCCGGCTCGAATATGCGTGCGATTCAGGCTTGCGCGCGACGGCGCGAAGGAGGGTGGGTTCTTCAAGGGAAGAAGATTTGGATAGGGACGTCCGCATGGGCCTCGCTAGCTATTTTCTTTGCTCACGCATACGGAGAAGCTGAAGAATACCTGGGCCTAACAGCTTTTTTAGTGCGTACGGATCTAGACGGCGTGGTTCAAGGAAATGAGACGCTCACCATGGGTATGAGAGGCATGGTGCAGAACGAACTCGCACTCACAGACGTCAGGGTAGATGATGACGATGTTCTCGGAGCTGTTGGACAGGGCTACGAGGTCGCCCAAAGCACGGTTGCCTTCGGCCGGCTTGGCGTTGCTGCGATGGCCCTTGGGTGCATGCAGCGCGCGAGTCAATGGTTCCTACGTTATTCCGACCAGCGCACTGTAGCTAGCGGCACCCTCTTGAGGCAGCCAGTCATCGCCCAGAGGCTATTCAAAATTCAAGTAGCCACAATTGCGCTGGAAGCGCTTACGGGAAGGTGTGCCATGATTCTCGATCATGGGGATACGGTGCCCCTCGAAGTTCTAGCGGCTGTTAAGGCAATCGCCAGTGAACAGTGTTGGATTGCGGTAGACCAGTTGCTTCAGTGCTATGGCGGTCGGGGATACGACGAGGCGACCCGGATACCACAGATGCTAAGGGACTGCCGACTTCTTCGAATTTTCGAGGGCTCCACCGAGGCGCTCTATTCCCATGTCGGTCACTCGGTATGGCAGAGCTCCGATGTGTTTAGGGCCTTCGTGTCAGCACACTTCAAAGTGTCGACAGGTTTATTCGAAGAGTTCGAACTCCAAGTCAAGGAGCTCCATCGAAAAGCATTGGGGGACAAAGAGAGTGGCAAGGCGCTCTACGTTGGGTTGGGTGAAGCGTTCGGCTATTTTCTTTTAGAAGTCGCCCTTGGGCACAAACTAAGCGATCAGCCGAATGTAGAACTAAGCGAGTTCGGCATCCGCATGATCAGGGACGCACGAGATCGCGTTCTATCCGATCTCTTATCAAGTCTCGATACCCCTTCGCTTGCAGGAAACATTCAAATTCTCAGGAATCTCCAAGGCTCCATCGACGCGACGATCGGTGACCACGTTGTGCCTCATGTGAAAGGCGATAGTCACGCTGACAATATTGATGTCTCGAATGACTTGACTAAGGGCTCTAGCGGCCAGCCGGTGGTACTAGAGCGGAGGTTGTCCGGCGTCGATAGTTGCGCGAGCTTCGAAGCGATTTCGTCTTGGATGGCGGACTGGCTGAACGCTCGATCCTTCTCAAACAACGAGCCTGCTGCGGCGACAAGCTTTGCCGAGTTAGGACTTGACTCCATTGATGCAGTAGAACTGCTATCTGACTTCTCCGACTACTTTGGGCACGAGATTGACCCTACTGTCCTTTGGCAATACCCGACCCAAGAAAAGCTTAGCGTCTTTCTTTCAGAAAGGCTGGCAAAAGAGATCGGCGCACGAGGCAAATTGAGTCGAAATGCGGAATATTCAGATCGTCTCCTCAAACGTTCCTTCATCGATCGACTTGAGCGTGAATTGAACGAGTCATAGACCACGAGCCTTTGGCTTGCTACGCGCAGAAAGCCGCTTATTAAAGATTTGTCTATCCAATACAGGAAGCTGCTTATCATGAATGCTTGGAACTCATACTTGGAAGTTAAGTCGTTGCCAAGCCTCTCTGGTCGGGCAAGGGTGCCATCCTCCAAGCCTGAAACTCAGCGCGCAATCCTCGCCGCATCATTGGCTTCCGGCTGCTCACTTGTTTATAACGATCTCCGTTGCCTGGAGACCGAAACGATGAAGAACGCGTGCCGTGTCATCGGAGCAACCATCCTGGAACACGAGGGGTACCTAGAGATCCACGGGGTCGGCGGCAAGCTTCATACCGCGCAACGCTCCATCAACGCGCTCGGCTCCGGCCTCGTATTTCGTGTATTTGCTGCGTTGACGTCCTTCTCAGACTCAGCTTCCATTATCACTGGTGATACCACATTGAGGGGGAGAGTGATGGCGCCATTGTTTGATGCTCTCAGAAAGCTCGGCGCGAGCATCGAGTGTGTGGGTGAGGAAGGATGTGCACCGATTGTAAATTGGGGTGGCGGACTTTCTGGGGGATCATGTCGTCTTCCAGGTAACGTGAGTTCGCAGTTCGTCACTGCGATATTGTTCGCCGCCCCGCTCGCGAACGGCGAGGTGACTATCTTTATTGAGGGGGAGATTTTGTCGATCTCTTATATCAGACAAACGATAGCGACTTTGATCGGCGCCGGCATTAACGTCATAAACAACCAAGATTATTCCAAAATCACGGTGTACCCCGGGTCGTATCAACCCACGACGACATGGATTTTTGGCGATTACACGTCGTCTTCGTACCTGATCGGTGCTGCTTCGTTGTTCGAGGGTGTTACGGTTCTAGATAATATGTCGAAAGAAAGCCTCCAGGGTGAAAGGGCTATTATCGATGTCGTACGCAAGATGGGCGTGCGGGTCCACTTCGATGAAAAAACAAAGAGCCTGACAATCGATAACCCTTCTGGCGCACTAGCGGGAAACTTTGAGTTCGATGCGAGCGACTATCCGAATATCGTCCCGACGCTCGCAGCAATTGGAATGCACGTTAACGGAGTGTTCCGGGTCATCGGCGGGGCCATCACCCGCCTACACAAGTCGCCGCGAATCCAAGCCATGGTCACAGAGCTCGGAAAATTTGGTGTCGATATTGTTCCGCTGATGAAGGACGGTGTGTATGATGGTTTTGAGATCAGAGGACGCGGAAAGCGTTACCGTGGCGGACTGGTTCTTTCTAGCTGGGGAGATCATCGAATCTTCATGTCTTTGTTTGTCGCATCGCTAAAATGCGATAATTCCAATCTGCTGGATGGGCATCGCGACGTCATTTGCTCATTTCCGGACTTTTTTGAACAATTTGGCGCGCTCGGAGTGGCAACCCGCGTAGTGGAAGGCTTTGAAACTAGAGCTGAGGAGCTCGCTTAAAGCCGTTGTGATTGAGGTTCAACATTGTTCTCCGGAGCCAGCTGATTGTTGCTGGCTCCTTTGTATGTATGTATCTGGTTTTTGTCGATTCGGTTCTTAAGAAAAATGTAGCAGCTTTGTGCGATTTTTGTCTGTCGCACTCTACGTGATGATGGGGTTACCAAAAGTGCAGAGCGAAACATGTTAGGGCCAAATTCGAGCTCGAAAGATGTTCAGGGGCTTGAAGGGCGTCGCACCGCGTCATCGGGTGCGAATGGGTCATGGTGGCTTCGGCTTCTGGGGAGGATTCTTGATCCCTGGTTAAATCTCACACTCGAGTTGAGGAATGGCGTAGAGCTGGCGAATACCAGCAAAGGCGTTTTGCTTTGTTACGTTGTTTCTGATTATGGACTCTCGAGCGCTTTGGTCTTGGAGCGCGCCTGCCGGGAGTCCGGCCTGCCGTCACCATTCGCGCCGCTGAATGTGGATCTGATGCGACGAAGGAGTTCGTACTTTTCACTTTCACGGCAAAGTAAAGCGGCGGCTCTCTTTCCTGGAGCACCGACATCAAAGCGCGAAAGTTCGGATTCGCTGTTACAGTTAATTTCCGCGCAGAAGGCTAATCCCTCATTGGACATCCGGCTTATACCGGTATCCATTTTTGTTGGTCGCTCGCCAACCAAATCTGCAGGACTTTTTAGAGCGCTTTTCGCAGAAAACTGGATAATTGTTGGCAGAATTCGGCGGCTATTTGGCTTGATGTTGAACGGCCGAATGACACTGGTACGGTTTGCTGACCCCGTTAGTCTGCGCGATGCCGTCGACGAAGGGCTGCCTGAAGATCGTAGCGTCAGGAAGATCTCTCGAGTGCTGCGTACACACTTTAGACGCGTACGTGAAGCGGTTGTAGGGCCAGACCTGTCAACACGACGTATGCTCGCGAGCCGTGTGCTGGCGGCGCATAGCGTTCGCCGGGCAGTTGCCGCGCAGATTCGCAAGGGAGGTGGGGAAGAAGCTGCGGTGTGGCGTGAGGCGCAGTCGATCATTTGGGAAATGGCGGCTGACTACTCTTACACCGTAGTAAGTTCCGTTAGCTTCTTACTCTCGTTCGTCTGGAATCGCATCTATCGAGGGGTATTAGTGCACCACCTCGATAGATGTAAGGAAGCTGCCTTGGGGTGCGAGGTTATTTATGTCCCAAGTCATCGAAGTCATATGGACGACCTTTTGCTGCCCTATTTGTTGCATGAGCATGGCATGATGCCGCCTCATATAGCCGCCGGCGCAAATTTGAATTTGCCGCTGCTCGGGCCAATTTTAAGGCGCGGCGGCGCGTTTTTCATTCGTCGAAAGATTCGGGGCAGTTTGTTGTATTCGACAATATTTTCCGAATATCTAGCGCAACTTATATCTGGTGGCTATCCACTCGCCTATTTCGTAGAAGGAGGGCGTTCGCGCACAGGTCGGTTGCTTCGGCCTATGGGCGGAATGGTCACGATGTCGGTCATGGGCTTCCTTAGTAGGCCTTCGCGTCCGATTATCTTTCAGCCGGTTTATATTGGCTACGAAAAGTTGATCGAAGGGAAGAGTCATCTCGAGGAGCTTTCTGGCAAGGCCAAGGTGAAGGAGTCCACGCTTCAGCTCATACGTAGCATCCCCAAGGTACTACGATCAAATTATGGGCAGGTGGTGGTAAATTTTGGGGACCCCATCAACCTCACAGAGGTTATTGCTGGCGTCGCCCCAGAATGGTCGGTTGCTGACGAATTGGGATCGGAGAAACCAGGATGGCTTTCCCCGGTGGTAGATGCGTTGCTGGAAAAGATCCAGGAGAATATCAACCGAGCGGCGGATGTGAATCCTATTAATCTCTTGGCGATCGCGTTGCTGTCGACCCCAAATCATGCGATGGGTGAGGCAGATTTGATATCGTTGATTAGCCTGTCTAAGCGTTTGTTGATAGATATACCATATTCCGATCATGTGACGGTCACGCCGCATTCGCCGGAAGATATTGTCTCGCACGGAATAGATATCGGTACTTTGGAGCGGACTGAGCACCCCTACGGGGACGTTATTCGCGTTACGCAAGAGAACGCGGTGTTGTTGACCTATTTTAGAAATAACGTCTTGCATCTTTTTGTGGCTGCGTCATGGGTCGCTTGTTGCTTTCAGCACAACGTAAAAGTCTCGCGCGATGAAGTGGTGCGCATCGGTCGAAGTGTTTATCCTTTTATTAAGGCCGAGCTGTTCCTCCCATGGAGCGAGCAAGGATTTGCCGACATCCTTAGTCGCACGATGGATATTTTTATCAGCGAGGGACTTTTGCATTCTTTGCTCGAGCAGGATGTGCCGGTATTCGTCCGGAATATTGGCCAAAGCGACGAGGTGTTTCGCTTGCGAGCGATTGGCCATTCGCTTCAGCAGGCTTTCGAGCGCTATTACATTGCGTTCTCGATCTTGGCCAAGAATGGCTCTAGCGTATTGTCCGCGAGTCAGTTGGAGAGTATGTGTCAGCTGGCAGCTCAGCGTTTAAGCCTTTTATATGCTCAGACTGCACCTGAGTTCTTCGACAAGTCCCTTTTTCGGGGCTTTATTCAGAAGATTCGTGAGCTTGGTTTGGTATGGCCAGATCAGAGCGGAAATTTATGTTTCGATAGCAGATTGTCGACTACTGCCAGCGATGCGATGTTTATATTAGGGCGAGAATTGAGGCACACCATTGAACGAGTAAGTGCGAGCGAGGCCGGTGCGTCAGGAAATGAAGAGCTGCATGAGTAGCGTTCCTTAGATGCCCGCGGCTTTGCACCAGTTGTGCCGAATCCCTTCACGGAAAGCAATTGACGCACTTTTAACATGCCCGGCGTAATGTACGCCGCGATAGGGGAAGCCGAGTGATGGACGACGTTGATCGCCGAATTGGCATTCAGCGAGTCGGCCTGTTGTCCGACAAGCTGTATCAGTCTTCCCACATCGCGCGGCCTGGTCCCTCACTAGCGGATATGGGAGAGGTCATCATGCTTACGTCCCGCCCCTACAACCTTTCGACATTGGGTATCTGTGTGCTCGCGACGGCTGGGTGTGCAAGCTTGCCGCCATCGCAGGACATCGAGTTTTACTACCCGAAGGCACAAACGCACATCGAAGTTATCCAGACAATTGGGTGCGCCTCAGATGGCCTAGCAGTCGTTTCAGAGGCACAGGTCATAGCGAGCACAACATATAGTGCAGATAAAGACGAAAAAACCGCGGGCAAAGACCAGGGTGAGGAGGATAGGGGCAAAGATAGTCGGGATAAAAGGGGAGGTGCCGCGAACAGGGACGATGTTACGAGCGACCTGGGTGGTGGCCTTCACGCAATTACCTTTGAAGCATTCGGGTCGTCTTGGAATGATCCCGATGTAGATGTGACTTATACGGAGGACGGCCGCTTGAAAGGAATAAGCGCGAACACCACAGGCGAGGGTGGGGCCGTGCTCAGGGGAGTAGCAACTACGGCCGCTGCTTTGTCTCTTGTGTTGACCGAAACAAGGGTGGCTGATGCGACCGCGCCCCCCGAGACGCCAGTTCAAAAGGCCTGCGGTGCTATTGGTGAGCTCGTCGTAACAGCAAAACCGACAGACCCGAAAGTCCTCACCCTTATATACGCTTCCGATTTTCAATTTGACGGAATGGCAACTAGTCTTCGCCTAGTTAATCCAGAGGAGCCCACAGAAACAATTAATCCCGCGCAGGGTACATGCCCATCGTCTGATCAGGCTCAGCTAACGTTGGATGTGAATAGTCAAGGATTAATTAATGCTTCGAAGGGTACTTTAGAGCCATATATTGGTCCATTTTGTCTCCGCATCGATAATACGGTGAGCAGTGCAAAGACTCAACGCTCCAGGTATTTAGGTGGAAGTACATCATCTTCTTCGCATTACCTCACCATGGCGCTGCGACCTGTGAAGGATGTCGTTCTCCAAGTATGGGGGCCTGAAAGCACGTTCTCAAATAAAGATCGAAAGGTAATATGGTCTGGAATCGTCTCTGTACCACAGGCGGGTGGAACGCCCTATTACGTCCTAATTCCCTCCGGCGCACTCTTCGGGTCTGAAAAATTTTCGATGGCCCTCGCCGACGATGGCTCAATCACCGAAATCCATTACGGTGCTAGTGGAGGCGCAAGTGATACAGTGGGGGTATTGCAGGGAGTTGCACAAGCCTACCCGAGCAAAGAAACGCGGTTGCAAGATGAGAATGACCTGATTTACCAGCAGCAGCGCCACATCATTTGCACTACCGACCCGCAGGACTGCCCGAATAAGTGAAAATCGATACAAGTGCGCGCGGCCACCTGATGACTAAATCAATTGCCTAATTTCCTGATCGCACCGACTTACCGCGATACGGGAGAAGACCCTCGTGGCTGGACGAGTTGCTCGGTCGTGGCAAAGGATGTAGCGAACCAAGCCGATACACTGGGTCGACGCCCATTAGGAGAGGTTGATGGTTAAGAAGCAAAGGATTTTCATTGGTTCGTCGGCCGAGGCTCACCCGGTAGCAGAAGCGCTACAAAACCAGTTGCAGCATGACTTCGACGTAACGATTTGGAGCCAGGATGTTTTCACTGCGGCAGTGGGGACGTTTGAATCTATCGACGAGGCTGTACGTGCACACGCCTATGGCGTATTTGTATTTGCGCCTGACGATGCAATGGTGACGCGCGGTTCTGAGGTCTATGTTCCTCGGCTCAACGTTGTTTTTGAGATGGGCTATTTCGCTGGAGTCCATGGCATGCGGAGGACTTTTGTCCTCGAACCCAAGGGCGACATCGTCCACACGCTGTCCGATCTCGCCGGCATCACACCGGTGCAATTCGATTTGCAGCGATTCAAGGATGAAGGAGCTGCGGCCCTCGGGCCGGCCGTTTACGCAATCAAGCAAGCCATTGCGCGGGATCGCATTACGTATCCGCGAGAGCACCTTGGCCGCGCGAATTTGCTCAACCCGGCCGCGGAGACAATCTTGGGAGTGCGCAACTTCGGCGACCACGACAGCTTTTGCTTTGCCGCGAAGCTTGGACCGGGGCAGAGCGCCAAGATCGCCATTCGGGGGGAGTTCAAACGCGACGACGAACCAGAGAAGGCGTTTGCTTGGGCCTTCGCTCTTTCACCGATTAATACCCATTGGGAACGCCTTCCACCACTGGGGATACACAACGGCGCTCAGTCGTTGTCTGCGCAGGGGCCAGGTCTCGCACACACAACCGTTGTTTTCCGTGACTTCCTGACCGCAGTGGTGCTCGATGTGTTCGAGAACGACGCCGTCGTTCCGACGTTCACCAAAAGGCTCACGGTGGTTAGCTAGGGCTTGCGGTTGAGTGGGCTTGTTGTCACGAACTTCTATGGAGTAATGGTTTGAAGCGGGAAGTGACCTATCGTCGCCCTCGAGGCGATTCGCCCTTAGTGGGAGCCGAGAAAAAGGTTGTCGGATTCGATGTATGGCTGCAGCGGGCAAGTCTGATAGCGCAAGCAGGGCTCTTTGTGATCACGATTGGCACCCTTTATTTCACGGTGATACCGCTTTACCAGAAAGCGCTTCTGGATGAAGAAATTGCCAAAAAGCAGGTGCTTCTGGAGCACACGCAGGCAGACCTGGCCGCGGCGTATGCCCAAGTTCGTAGCTTTACGATTGGTCACTTCGTGTTTGATGCTAGCGTTGAGTGCTCTGGCGTTATGCGTCCTCCGGACAACGAAAGGGAGTCGTTCCGCGCCATTCTGGACATCGATCCAGCAACGTGCCTGAACAAAGAGTTTGCCAGGGTGCCTCTTGGCGCCTTGCGTCCGGAAGACCAGACGCGGGTGCGTGCGAAAGTCGCTGAAATCGTTGCCGAGCTCGTGCCGGACCGAGCGGCCGCAATAAAAAAATATGGCGAAGCTGAGACAACCGCGCGAACACATCCCCCAGTAGTGAGAATTAAATCACCCACGTACGATGCGCTTGCGGCTCTTGTGGTGGGCCCGTTGCCGGAAAGCGTGACCAAAGAGAATCAGTGGCGTATGGCAGCAGAGCAGGAGCGCACTGATGCCGCAATGGGCTATGTAGGCAAGCTGAGCAGTCGAATTGATGAACTAAAAATGATTCGCTGGACGGATTCCAAGCCGAACAACGGGTGAGCTAGCCGAGCTGCTAGACGTTCAGTGCACTCGACTTCGATGCGTCACCTTATGCTTCTACCGATCTATCGCGCTTGAAGTTCAAGTCTTGAGACGTTTTTGCCAAGCTCATGGCGCATCCGCAGGATGAGGTACCCAACATATCGCCTGGATCAACGCCGGGTACTGTTGCATGCGGCTGATAAGCACCCGATTGCTTTGCGCGCGACCGCTATCCGGGTCAGTTAACGAAGATATCCCTCGAAGCTCCGTCAGGTAGTTGTTTGGAAAGCCGTAAAAAGCGGCCCCAAGCACGACAAGGTCTCGATACCAGTCATAAGGCATAAGGTCACATCCAATGCTCTCTGACGTGGCAATGTACACGATCGCCATGCAGACCTGTCCGCCGAGGACAATCTTGACCTGCTGCTGGATGTAACCGGGGCCTTCCGCAGCATGCAGCGTGGGCATTTCCGAAGGGTCAATCTCGTAGAGGACGCCGTAGGCGACAGACGCTTTGTCCTCAACCAAGTTGCACTTGCCGGAGCCATCTTTACTCTGTTTGTGGAATGTCAGCCGCTGACCAGCCAATTTGACCAGGGCAACAGCCTTCGCTGACGGAGTTCGCGCCTGAAGGCGAAGAGGGTGGAGATTGGATCCATACGCGAGGTAGTACCGTTTAAGCACAAATCTGCCCCTGTCCTGGTCGCCATTTAATCCCCAGTGTATGCGGGATCGGCAAACGCCGTCATAAATGTAGGTCGCTCTTCTTGAAATTTTGAAACTTAAATCGGCCAGGGGATCGACGCCGATATTTGACTACCTTATTGGCAATGAGAGCCTATAACGATGACTTGCGGCCAACCAAGGGTGATCGGCGCCTCGGTAGATTCGCAGTTTGACGTCGTTAATGGCCTAAACTTCGCCTTGAACTCAACAAAGGCAACGCCATGACCACTGATCTCAAAACCCTCTCTCCCAAAGAGCTCCTGGCGCTCATCGCGAGCGCAAGTGCGCAGATGCATGTAGCGCAGGCTTCGCAGGTCCAGACCATTAGGCAGAAGATTGAGGCCCTGTTGCGCAGCAGCGACCTCACCCTAGACGAAGTCTATCCGTCAGGCGGCAAGAAAGCGGCCGCAAAGAAAGGCGGAAAAGGGTCAGTCGCGCCCAAATATCAGAACCCTTCGGATCCATCGCAGACTTGGTCCGGTCGTGGTCGTCAGCCGGTCTGGTTTTCGAAAGCCCTGAGGCGTCGTGGTGTCACCGTGGAAGATCTTCTCATTGGTGGCGCCACTAAATCTGCAGCTCCGCCGGTGAGCGAGAAATCTGCAGGGAAAGCCTCCAAGAAGGTTGGTAAGCGGGCAAGCAAGAAGGCAACAGCAAAGAAGACAGCGTAAGCCGCCAAGGCCCCAAAGGGACGGCAGTAACGAAGGCTCGCTGATACCGCTCTCGTTACTGCCTGCAACGCAGACTCCGGTGTTCGTGGGTCCGCTGAATCGGGGGAAGCCGGTGAACCTAGAATGTTGCATTCACAGGTTGAAACCGCGACCGCGAGCGGTCTTTGTGCGATGGGTACCGCGTTGTACAAGGTGAGTGAGCGCCATGCTCGTAACCCGCTTAAGCGGTAACAGGCGCCCTTGCATCTGCCTATACGGGACAGTCTGGCTTGGACAGTCGGCCTTAAGATGGAGCGATCGGACTGCAAACAAACGGGTAATAGAGGTATTCCTTCTGACCGCTCATCTGGACGTACTGAAGTACAAGTCTGCAGTTGGGTTTGGAAGCAATTGAACGGCGAAGCGATCCCAAGATTTCAGGAGGAACTGCCTCAGGAATCGCCGTTCCATTTGATGCGCTAACGACATAAGCCCTTCCTGGCTCCATCAACTGGTGGTCCAGATTGCTCCGCAGAAAAGACGTTATATAGTTCGCTCCTCCCGGCGATTCGATCTCAATTTGTGCTAGCCCGGCAGGACGATTGCCCGTGTTAGAGAGCATGAAAGTCATGTGGCCGAAATCACTGTCAAGTATAGAGACGTTGATGTCCGCCCTGGTGGGATTGATCGCATCTTTGATTGGCTGTGCAGCCCATATCGATACCAGAGTAAGAAATGAAGTGGAAAGTACTGCACTTTTAGTTACGTAGCGAAGCCAGTTCTGTGCGGTGCCACAATGCATGCACCTCTTTGCGTCAGAACGTATTTCCTCTTTGCACTCACAACAATCCTTCATCGAGCGCCCTTCCAAAACGAAAATATCGGCTCGCTGACCCAAGCGTCGGCTCGCGCTGGGGCTGGCCGAGGCGCCTTCTGAGCTCGGCTTTCATCGGCGGCAAGCGAATGTCGCCCCACGACAGTTATCGGCTTGACTGAGGTTTAGTTGAGCTGCTTTGCGCAAGTCGGCCAGACCGAGCACTCAAGCTTCGGGTCTGCATGTCATATCGAGCGGCAACCAAAGGACCGCGTATGAAGGTGTGGATACGCGAGTTGAGCCGCGGGCTATTCGAGATATGAGCTGACTTTTAGTCCGCAGCCTCGCGGTCGCGCCGAGCCCGAGTCGACGTGAGAACGCGTCCGCCCTTAAAGTGGCAGGATCGAGATATTAGGCGCCGGTAGCGGACTGCCAATTATGGCTGCGTAGTCTTGGTCAGGAATAGTTTCCAGAAAGGGGGCGGCATCGGCCACCTCTAACGAAAATTCGGGTTCCGGGTTTGGAACTGTAAAGGCGGGTGTTCCAAAGCCCCCTTTATGATCGACAACTGCTCCGAAACCTGTGAAGTAAGTTGCGTTTACGTGCTTGGCGCCATAGTGAATAAAAAGAGCGTACGACAAAATTGCGGCCCTCCGGCGTAAGTGCGGCAACATGAGATCCGCGGCCTCGATGCCATGGTCCTGGATAGCGATAAAGGCAGGATGTTTGCCTGAGAGCTGGCTCGCTGCTTTGCGCATGGCTTCAATCAACGGCTTGGATGTATCGTCTTCGCGATCGCTACGCATAATGACTATGCACCCGCCATGCTCGGTTAGTCCGCCGGCGACATGGATGTTTTCTCCAAACATTTTCCTGCAGATCCCCCATAGGCTTTTCTCGTCGAGGGTCGGGACGTCTTCCAAAAGCTCAGAGTAGGGAATTCTTTCGAACTTAGCGTTACGTCCATCAGCAAAGGTGGGAGCGTCGGCACCGAGCATGGCTGAACTACCACTAGCAAGTTCCGCCTGCCGTGAGATATCCGGAGACAATCTTGCTTTAAGGGTGATGACCAGTACCACTTTTCGCTGCAGCTGACTATGCAGCTCAAGTGCCGGCCTGATCGCCTCCATGAATCGGTAAAAATCCTTCCGGTGGATTTGTCGTCCGGCATCCGCTGAGAGACTCTTGCACTCCACCTCTCCTATAAATGCGCCGCGACTAAAGGAGAAGTCATATTGTGCCAAGCCCTCCATCTGTGAATTGCACGTCGTAACCGGCGTCCATGAGCCGCTGAGCTACATCAAGCTCTTGATACAGAGAAGCGAAGCCTGTCTCAGCCTTAAGTGCATCACGGAGACGCCCCTCCAGTATAAATTTTGCCTGGGGGGAAAGCCCAGAATGGACTTCCACAGTCATCGCAGAAAAATTCAGTGCTGCTCGTACCGACTTGTCGACCAATGCCGGTAACAGACACCCTTCCTTGCTGAGAACATCCGCTTGGAAACTGATCGCCATTTCTAACCAATGGTAGTCGGCGACAATTTTCCCGAGATAGAAAGATTTTTGAAATTCTGTTTCAAGTTGATCGACACGCTTGAACCAACGTTCCCGTCCGGAGAGCGCTAGAAAACGCTCGATGTAGGAAGCAAGCTGATCAAGATCAACGGGAATGGATACGCGCATGGTGTTTCGTCACTTGGAATGGAGGCGATGTTTTACCGTGGCAAGAAGGGGCTCAGGGCTCATCGGGACAGGTGTGTAAGAGTTGGCTCAACGCGGCCAAATGAAGGTTTTTCGACATCCATCTCCCCCTCCCAGTGCTGAAAGCGTAAACGCCCCAATGCCGAAAGCGTAAACGCCATTTTGTTCTTTCATTGCAAGCCAGGCCCCTGTTCAGCTGGAGAAGGGAGTTCTATCTCGATTCCCAGACTATGCGACGATCGCCCGCCAAACTTGACCGCGATCGGCCAAGGTCAAGTGTCATCAAGTCGCGTAGGCCTCAGCGAATGCCTCAAGGGCATCGAGAAGACGGCTCACTGCTGCGGCGTCACCGTTTTTCTGCCCCCCTAGGAGGGCATTTAAGCGAAGCAAACGGCTTTGAAGAAAGACTTGATCCACTAAAGGATCGTCGACAAAGAGGCCGGGCTGCACGTCCAAGAATATGCAAATATTCTGCACGTTACGACTTACAAAGGACATCCGGCCGCGCTCGATTCTGGAGATTTGCGACTGATCCATTCCTAGTTTGCGGGCTAGCGTCAATCGCGTCATTTTCCGCCGTTGGCGAGCTTGCCTTAGGCACGAGCCTAACGCCATGGCGGACGCATCTGATTTGAGTCTGAGGGTCATATCGTGCATAATATTTGCACATCATTGAGAGATTTTCGACCCATGGCCGTCTACATCGATGCTGAGGGGATTCGTTGGCGCAATCGCCTGTGGTGCCATCTGGTCGCCGACTCACTGAACGAGCTGCACGATTTTGCTCGACGCATTGGACTAAAACGTCAGTGGTTCCAGGATCGAGGCTTCTATCCGCATTACGATGTGACGATAGCAATCCGTGAAAAGGCGCTTCGCTTCGGAGCAGTCGATGCCGATCGTCCCACTATCGTCGATCGCAGCAAGTTGCTCCGGCGGGAGCTGCTAGCCCAGCGTAGCCTTTGGGTGGAGTGTGATGTCCCAGAGGAAATCGTTTCATGAGCGAAGCCAAGCGAAGGAATGCGGCACTCTCTTTACCTGAATACGCGCTCAAGTCCAGCGCGTCTAACCAATTGGACAAAGGGCCCGATGAGCTGGATTACCTGCGATTCGGATTTTTTGGAGAGGTCGGCGGACTCCTATCCTCCGTCAAGCGCAGCGTCCGGGATCAGCTCAGCGAGTCGCAGAGCCAGCTTGCCGCGGAAGAACTGGGCGATGCACTTTGGTACCTCTTCGGTGTCGCCAAAGTTCTTTGTATCGGTCCAGATGACCTTGGCGTGGAGTGCATCCGGGAACTGCGTAAACGCGCGCAGGACAAAGACACGACGCCTAAACTTCCCATCACGTTCCGTCACATAGATGGCGTCATGGATGCCCATCGAGGCGAATGGGATGCCTCTCGTCCACAGCAGTTGGGTGTTCTTGCCAATGCCGCCGGCGTCTTGGCATCAACTGCTCGGGAGCAGTTGAAATCCATGAGCCACCCCACAGCCAGCCAGCATCTGGGAAAGATCCTGGCCGAGTGGGCATTGACTTGCAGCACGTTCGATCTCAATGCCGAAGACGTTGCCCGCGAGAATCTGGCCAAGACGGCGAATCGTTGGCCAACCGAGCGAGAGTTTCTTCCCTTCTTCGATCCGAGTGATCGCTATCCTGAGTATGAGCAGTTTCCCAGAGAGTTTAGTATCGAGTTCATTGAGCGCACAGAAGGTGGTCACTCCTATGTCGTGCAGCGCCTGTTTCGCGTCAACATCGGCGACCGGCTCACTGACAACAGCAATGAGCCGGATGACTATCGCTTTCACGACGTGTTTCATCTTGCCTACGTCGCCTATCTAGGCTGGTCGCCGGTGCTCCGCGGCTTGTTGAAACTGAAGCGGAAGTCTCAGACGAAGACCGATGAAAACGAGGACGGCGCTCGCGCGATGATCATCGAAGAAGGCATCGCCACCTGGATCTTCAATCACGCGAAGCAACGCGATCACTACGAGAATATTGCGCCGGGCAAACTGGACTACAGTCTGCTCAAGCAGATTAAAAGCATGGTTGAAGGGTACGAGGTTGAAGCGTGCCCGCTGTGGCAATGGGAGATGGCCATTCTTAAAGGCTTTGAAGTGTTTCGGAAGCTACAAAACAATCGCGGCGGCGTCGTGACCGTCGATATGAACGCCCACACCCTTATGTACGCGGAGCTCCCTCGTTCAAAATGAATCCTGCATCCTTCGTTCGGGCCTTGGCGGCCTTACGTCAGCGGAACGTATTCAACCCTTATGCTGATGTATGCCCTGTGCACGACTTGAGTGACGCCGCGGCTTTCAGGCGGCGAAATCTGCGCTCTTACCTTGCTGCGGCAAAGGCGATCGGCGTCGACACCATTTGGATGGGCCGCGACCTGGGTTACCGCGGGGGACGCAGAACGGGGCTCGCCCTGACTGATGAGTTGCATCTGAGTGAGATGGGAAAGCTCTATCCAGGTTGCGAGTCGCGGCAGGCGACCAAAGGGGCTGCAGTGGCGGAAAGAACCGCCGCCGAGATCTGGACTATCCTCAGAAATCTCGAACTCCCTCCGCTATTGTGGAATGTCTTTCCACTGCATCCGCATGAACCTGGCAATCCATTTAGCAATCGCCGTTTCAGTAGTGGGGAGCTTCGTGAGGTCGAAGAGCTCAATGCAGCATTGATTTCTTGGCTGAACATCAAGCGCATCGTCGCCATCGGCCAGGATGCCGCGCACTATGCCAGCCGGTTCGACGTCAAGGTCACGACGGTCAGGCATCCAAGTTACGGTGGTGTAAAGGACTTCCGGAACGGAATGCGAAACGTGTATTCCCTCCCTGCGCACCGGCAGTCGATGCCACGGCAAGGCCTGCTGGCGTATTGATCAGGGATCGAGCTGAAGGCTCTGGAGAAAACGGGCCGTTGCGTCGACGCCGCCCCACGTGTCGGTGTCCAGAACCGCCAGCGTACTGATACAGGTGAGCGGACCGACCGCGAGGCCCGACTCTTTGGCCACAAAGCTCTGCAGTTGACTCAGACCAATGAGATTTCCCAACGCACGCTGCGCATAGTGGTGAGACCGGTACACGGCGGTTAGCGTGACATGGCCGCTCTGTAGCTTGAAGCTGAGGTGGCTGAGGCATGGGATGTTACGGCGAGGCTTTGCTGCGGGGGCCGCTATGGGGAGTTCACACCATAGATCTTCGGTATCGCCGGCGAGTACATCGTCAGGTTCGAGCACGCCTAGTTCGTAAACCGCCTGATAGCCTTGGCCCACCCTTGCATCAATGAACTTTTGCACGATTCGCTCCAACGGGTTGAAGTTCTTCCCGCTCTTGCGATCTAGGCGTTCCATCATGTGCCACGCGTAAGTACCCCAGCTGTTCTTTTTCTTCCCGCGTTTGATGGCCCTCAGGTACCGATCGTAAAATTCAGGCCGACCGGACCGCTTGTAGAGATGATTGGGAAACAACGTGCCGGCCACGGTGTCGAGTGACATGTCGGCGGTGTAGGTCTGCAACTTCGAATCGACCGCTTGCATGATTGCCAGGTCGTCGCCCGCAATAAGCGTGGGCGACGCTATATCCAGCACTATATTGAGTGCCGTCCGGTGCGGAGCCAGGTGCAGCTTCCTGACAGCCGAGAGCCAGACGGGGGCGATGCGTTCACCGACGATAAGCTCAGCCATGTTCTAGGCTCCAAATGCGCAGTGCGCATGCTGTTGAAGGTAGTTAGCGGACAACCACGCAGAGCCGTTTTGGCCCCATCCTTGGCCCCAACTGTTTCGAATCAAAAAGAACGCTTTCCCTTGTTCCCAGCCGAGGCCGACTGCTGCCACTGCATGACCCGACTGCGGCACGACCGAAGTGCCATCCCGAATTCTGCCTCCAACGGGCGCATAGAAAGCCTGGGTAAGCATGAGCCCGAGGCCGACCACCATGCCTGCCCGTAGCCGCCGAATGATCTCGGTCGTGTCGACAGGAAATTGATACGCGGGACTGCCGAAGAGTGGGATGCCCGAATGTAGCGGCGGCAGAGGAATGGCTGGATCCGTGAGCTTGTACGGGCAGTCTGCCTCAAGAGCGATCTGATGCGCCCCCTGGAGTCCCGGGAGAAGTTCCAGTCCGCGATTGGGAAACCACTTCGGGGAACGTGCTGCAGCGCTGTGGTACAGGTAGTCCGGGCTCAGAAGGCCATTCGGCGAGTAGCCGTGTTCTACTTCGCATAGGGCAAAAGCAAGGCATGTACGGCGCTTACCTTGGTCTCGTGCGATCAACGTCGATTGCGGAAAAGTCAGCTCAATGGTGATCATGCCGCGGAAGTACCTTCCTGCAGCAAGCGTCGGCGGGAACCCGCACTGAGTCCCTGACCGGCCTCCTCAAAACCGACCGACGTCCGAAAGTGGGCCTCGTTGTCCCGCCGGGCTTCCCACGGACGCCTTTCAGTGAAGCTCAAAGGCAAGATGCGCCCCGCGAACTTGCTTCGTTCGACGTGACCAGCCAAGAGGTGATCAGCCTCGGCATTGAACGCATTCGGTAACTCAGTCGCTGCCGGGTGAGCCGGAGCATCTAGCGGCCGTATCTTGAAGCCTTCGCTTTGCGCTTCATCCAAGGACCAGAGGTAGCCGGACGACGCATGATTTGGCAGGCGAAACAGGACTTGATCACGGACAGACGGCTCAAGGACCAGTTCACGATCACGCTCATCAAGCAGCCAGATGTCAGTACGCGCCTCAAAGTCGCCGCGTCCCAAGATTGACCGCTTGATCTCGGCAGGCTCAATACGCGTCATCCGATCAGCATCACTGCGATCCCACAACTTAAGGCGTGCCAAGCTCCAGGCCATGGCCGCGTAGCTCACCCCGATTCGAAGTGACAGCTGGTAGAGGTTCAGCGGATCCCGAAGGGCATTGATACTCCAGCCCTTACGACGCAAGGTTTGGGCCAGCGTGGCACGAGATGTGAGCAGGCAGTAAGCGAACCAGTCGGCTTCGCGCTCCTGGAGCGCAGAGTCTTTGTCGTACTGGATGTGCTCGTCGGCCGTGGATTCGTGCCCCAGAAAATAGTGGCCAAGTTCATGTGCGCAGGTGAGGTGGATCAGACCCCTCGGACGTTCGGAGTTGACCATGATGCCTGGCGTTGACTCGCGCACGAATGCGCCTAACAGCTTTTCAAAGGGGCGTTGCATAACCATGACGCCCTGCGTCGCTGCAATCCACAAGGGATCGACGCGGGTATAGCCATCTTCGCGGATACGGCGCTCGGCACCCGTATCCCGGAGGACTTCCACGGCGAGGCGAGCGGCTGTCGTTTTGAAATCGAGCATTCCCTTACTCGCCCTCAGGTTATTTGGGAGACATCTTCAAGAACTCGGCAAACCGCGCGACTTCTTGAACATCGCTTTCGGACAAGCCCTTCACTGCACGCGCAAGGAAGGCGAACTGCTTCGGCTTCGTATCCTCAGGTTCGCGTCCCGACAACAGATAATCAATGCTGACCCGGTACAGCCTCGCCAATCTGTCGAGCTCCGTGGCCTCGATCTTCCTGCCGCCGGACTCCATGAGGGTGATGGACGGCCTGGGCAGCTGTAACGTGACGGCGACCTCATCTTGGGAGAGCCCCAGATACTCGCGCGCGCCGCGCAACCGTTCCGCCAACTCCTGGCGCACCGTTTTTGTTGGGCCGGTCATTCCCTTCCTCCATCGACAACCTTCAGGATCTGGTCGCACAGCTTGGTGACGAACTCTTGCTTGTCCTTGTAGCCCCCGCGTTGAATAACCGCTTCCACGGGGATCTTTCGTTTGAACAGCGTGTCGACTTCGAGCAAGACCTCGACAGCCGTTATCGAATCCAAGGCGGCGCCAAGCTGGTCGGTGCTCGTCGGAGCTTCATCGATAGGGATCTCGTTGGCGTCCCAGAAGTTGCTGAGGATTTGTTCGAGCTGGACTTTGTGCTCGTTCATGTAATGCCTCGCTACCGTCGTGGTAAGAAAATCGTACCATGATCGTACAACCCATGCAAATTCGTCGCTGGACCCTCGGAACGCTGCTGAGGGCCGTTTTCGACCCATACGCCCCGCCCGTTGCACCTAAGCGCCCTGCCGCTTGGCGGAGGTTTTAACCGGCTGGCGCGATTCATCAGCGCTCTGTTACAAAGGACGGTGTTCCTGTCTCAATCGACTGTCCTGAATCGGGCATGGAAGGACCCCGGCGAAGATCAAGTTGCCTGAATATCCAGCAACTCCGCCAATTCTTCATTCGTGCCTTTGAGAAGAATTACCAAGTCGTCAAACACAGGATGCTCTAGCGTCCGTTCTTCTGCCAATCGTGCCCAAGCCCTTGAATGAGACAAATGCTGCATCTCGCCGGTGGGCAAATTGAGCCAGAGCCAGTGGCTGCGCGATCGTGGGAATTGATCTCTGGCAGCCCGGAAGGCTCGAAAGGCCTCTCGAATTAATCTGTCACTTTGAAATACGAGCCAAATCGGAGCGCCGTTGTCCTCCAGTGTTCCAGTTGGAACGTCTACAAAGGCTTTGGCATCCGGATCCCAGCGCACGAGCCCCAAGCGAGCCGCTCCCAGTTTCGCCTTGGCGTCGAAACTGCAATAGCAGCATGCTCGGACCTTCCTACTGGCGCGGTTGCGGACTTCATCCAACGTACCCGTCCCGGCGCCAACGCAAGTTGCCCTGGCTTCCTGATACAGCTCGAAGTAGCTGACGGCTTCCATAGTTGCCTCCTCAATGCAGTCAGCGAAAGCATGGCTCCCACCCCGACTCACCCGTTGAAACAGCGCAACCCTCTAAATATTTCGCTTTACTCAGGGCGTGATGCGAACAATCCTGCCAATTTTGCGCCGGGCAACGTCACCGTTGAAGATCCGCATCACGCATCAACACTGGCTCGAAACAATGTCACTTGCGTCATCCACTGCGGAAAGTATCCAGGCACAACGAATTCGGCGCCACAGTGTAAGCAGTAGTTCATCCGCATTCCACAAATGATTGTCGATCGACCTTTGTATTCGTAGGGCACATCACGGGTCTCTGTTTGCAAGTCAGCCTGTAAACAATCGGGACACTTCATTACTTCACCACCTCCTTAATAGGCATGGCGCAAAGCCTCGTGGTCTTTACCGGCGCGATCGCGATATGCCAATGCCTGAAGGCTGGTCTTGAAACATCTACGCGGCTTAATCAGCACATCGGTTTGACGCAGATGCATGGATGCGTAAGGCGAGATGCCTTCCTTATGGCCAGGTCATGACAGGGTTGGATTTGGTGGCGCCTTTTAGTAAGGCGATTGTGCCATATCGTTCCGGAGACATTCACATCTTCTTGGTAGTGAAAGAACGGCAGCCGAGTTTCCGTTCAAATTGACGGACAAGGAGAACATCGCGATAACTAGTTTTCTAACGGCCTGAATCTTGGTGATTTATAAAAATATTGAACGACGAAAAGTTGCGAAGAACTTTTATTCAAAGCCACTTGCATTGTGCGTGGCGAGATGGTTCATTTCACCTAAGCGAGTGTCATTCCATATCGCGCTGAATTCTGTTTGCCAGGCACAGGATCAACGATGGCGCGGAATATAATCACGAGAGAGCAGCTTGAATCACTTGGACTTCCAGGTGTCGGAATCCAGTACCTGCTCGATGTATGTGATTCACCGCCTAGTCGCAAGGTTGGGCGAAAGAGACGTCGCAATCTAATTCTTGAAGTTCCCATGCGCTGCGTCGATGCGGTGCTCCAAGCCGAATCCCTTACCGGGGAATATTGCTTCCTCGTAGAGCTAGATCGACGCGAAGACGTGGTTGCCGCGTTTGACCAGCCAATAACGATCAAGGTTGAGATCATCGATCGACTGGGAAGACACACAAGGACGATGTACACCGCCGACTATCTGATCGTCTACAAATCGAAGGTTTGTGCGGTCGAGATCAAGTCGGACCAAGAGCTATCCGAACTAGTTTGCCATAGACCTGAAGATTGGCGAATTGATGGAACCGACTATCGCTACCTACCGGCTATTCAACAGTTCGGTGCGATGGGCATAGAGCATGTCGTCATACCAACCAGCACTTTCGAGACGATCCGCGCAGATAATCTCGGCATTTTAAACACCGCGCGCCATGCCATCGATACAAGATGGTATCGCAAAGCGCGCGCTGGGCTCATGCAGCTTCTTCGCGATGAGGAAACGATGCTGCTTGCAGACATACTCGAACGCGTCGGCGACACAGATACGACCCCTATCCTGCAACTCATCAACTCAGGCGATCTCTTCGCCGATCTCGATAATGTCACGCTATCGGACCCCTCTAGCGCCTGGATATCCGTCGACCCCAGCTTGGTTCGCCTCGCTCAGGATGCGGTTTCCAACCTGGCCTGCTTTCTGGAAACCACGGCATTGGGTGCTACCGATATCGTTGATCCCGGCCAGGAACTCGAGGTGGCAACGCGTTTACTCATTGCCCAAGGGCTATCCAAAGTTAATCGTCGGGGCAAAGAGGTATCTGTCAGAACCGTAAGGCGATATAGGAGCGACCTCGCGAAAAGCCAAGGTGACCCGCTTGCACTTCAACCGAAGTGGGCAAACTGCGGTAATCATGAGCCACGTATCGGCAACGTGCATCTCGCCTATCTCACGGAATTTATCCACGCTGGCAGGGGAGATCCGGCGCATGTAAGTACGGATCTATGTTTCCAGCGATACAAGACCGGCTTCAAAAAAGCGCGCCAAGATCTTGGCTTTTTTGATACACGAGCGGTTGGCCGATCGACCTTCTATAACCATTGGAACAGAGTGGTCTATAGAAATGACGACTCACATCAGAAAGGTGGTCGTCGCCTTGAGAACGCTGAGGCAGACTCGTTTGATCCAAAGACGAAATCTATGGTCGTTAGCCGGCCCTTTGCAGTTGCCCACATCGATCATTGGAAGTGCGACTTTTTCCTTGTTGTCGGCGTGGTCAACGGGCAGTTAGTGGTGGCAAGACCCTGGCTGACAGCGATGGTCGACGCGTTTAGCGGAGAAGTACTCGCCATCTGGCTCTCTTTCGCTAACCCTAGTCGAAAGTCGTGCACGATGGTCATCCGGGATTGCGTACGCCGCCACGGCAGACTACCGGAGATGATAGTGGTTGATGGAGGAAGCGACTTCCGCAGCACGCATTTTCAAGTGATGCTGGCAACCCTTCACGTCGTTCGTTGCGAAAGACCTCCTGAAGATCCTCGCTTTGGACAGGAGGTTGAAAGACTCTTCGGGACCTTCAAAGAGCGATTCGCTCGCGGCCTACCAGGTTTCGGCATAAGCATTGAGAAGGCGCGCGCCGTTTCAGCGGCTTTCAAGTCCGAGAAGCGAGCAACCCTGTCCCTTCTGGAAGCTTTCAATGTACTTGAAGCCTACGTTTTCCAAGGCTACAACCACAGTCCCAAGCCTGGCGAAAATTCGTCGAGATACGCACTGAAAGAGCGTGCACTGCGTTATTACCCGCATTGCGGACACTCCACTAGCTGGGACCTTAAGTTCCTGATCGCAACCTCGATCGAAGCCCCTGGAAAGGGCTACACGTTATGGCCGGGCCGGGGACTTCACGTCGATGATAAGTGGTACACATCGTCGAGATTGACGGCCTACAGGGGGTACAAGAAGGACCTGACAGTGCGCTTGGAGCCGTACGCGGACTGCGTCGTCTACATCTGCATCGAGGGGAAATGGCTCGTTTGCATGAACTCAAAGGCGAAACTCCAGTTCGCCATGGCGGAGCGCAGCCTTCTTATGGCGTCGGCTGAGCGATCTGACCTCAGCGCCGTGCGCAGAGAACTGGAGAATGAGATGACGCGATGCGTTGCCGAGATCGTTGACCAGAAGCTTGAGGAAATCTCGAAGCGTAAAGAGTCGGGAGTGGCTGGAGCGAAGGAGAGCGGTTCATCCGAAAGCGAACGCAGTGCTTCAGCCGAACTCGTGTTATTCAACTTTGACGACATCGAACCCTACGCGAACGACTCTCCCTAATGCAAAAGGTATCCCGCGTTACCCATGGCATCATCCGGCACCGTCTTTTGGAAGACGCCAGGGACTTGTTTCTACCCATGAGTCTCGATGCAGGCGATGGACTTGTTCTTCTGCTCCTTGGCCCGACGCAAAGCGGCAAATCCATTGTCTTCGAAGAAGTTGTGCGCGCGCTCACCGATGCGTTCCTTGATGAACGTCCGGGAGCAATCCCCGTCGCTAAACTCCAAATTGAAACCGTGGGTGACGGCCGAGCCAAACCAAAATGGTTAGGAATTGAGCTCCTCAAAGTTCTTCGACATCCTATGTACCAACATATCGGAGCCATGGATGAGCGCGAGCACTATTTCCCTTCCAAAGGAAGGGATGAAGGCACGATACGTATCGCTCTCAAGGAAGCGCTAACTGGCAGGTATACGCGCCGAGTTTGTCTCGACGAGGCCCATTTACTCACTCGCACCAAGGATCCGGATCTTCGAGCGGCTATTTTGGAATCAGTCAAATCTACATGCGCCATCGATAGAACGCTAATAGCCTGTGGTGGCTATGAGATTGCTTACAGAGGGTTGTTTGACTCTGCGCACTTTGACGGCCGCCTTGTCACTCACGATTTTGGCCACTATGAAAGCGGCAGCAAAGATGATGTCGGAGCTTGGATACGCATACTAAAAACGTATAGCCAACATCTCGATCTAAAACCAGGGACACTTCTTGTTGACGAATTTCAGATCCTGTTGTACGTAACCAATGGCGTCGTCGGCCTGCTCGATAAGATGCTTTGGAACGCTAAACATAAAGCCAACTCAAAAAAGTCTCCGATAGACCGAAACACGCTTTTGAGTTGTGCGCCTCCGACAAGGGAGCGCCTATCCATTGCGAGCGATATAGAGAAGGGTAAAGAGGCCCTTGAAAAGTTGGCCGAAATGTCTCCGAAGGGTGAGGTGGCCAAGGAAGACAGGAAGCAGAACATCAGCGAGAAACGAAAACCATTTGAAAGGAAACCGAACAGAAATTCGGCTTTGGAGATAGCAATCCATGACGATGAATGATTATTTTCCAATTACTCCAATGGGTGTCGGTGCCGAGGAAATTGAGGCATTCGGTTCGCTTTTGTGCCGAATGGCGCAAGCACATTCCGTATCAATATACGTTCTGTCGATGCATTTGGTAAACTGGTGGATGATTAATCATCCGGGAGAAGCCATGGGAACATATTTGCCCGTTAATAGCGCTAACCCAACATTCTGCGGTATTGGATCTACTGTGGAGTTATTTTCGACGATCGTATCTCAGGCAACGGGTTGCCAGCTAACCGAGAGAACTACGTTTCTATCACTTAAATTGGTATTAGATGCGAACGGCCAGGGAGTCACTCGGAGAGGGCGGGCATGGTGTCCAGCGTGTTTGAATGAGTCCCATAAATCGGGAGACGATTTCTACGACCGCCTTATGTGGGCTCTTCCAATAGTTGTGCGCTGTCCAGAGCATAAAATTGAGCTTGTATCCCACTGTCCTAGATGTGAATGCAAGCAGACTCGCTATCACCACCTTGGGCATATGGATCTTTGCTATAAGTGCGGTCAATCAATGCGAAGCGAGCCGTCGAGGTGGAAATTGAATCTGGCCCCTGCCTTATATGAAAGGGAGGTACTCTCGATTGTCCGAGATATTTCGTCAGGAAGTATGATTGTAGTCGAAGACGCCTATAATCTCTTCATGAAGGATTTTTCTGAACATCTTGATATTGTAGACAAAAGGCCAGCATTTAGCGGTTACGCTGGTGCGCATAGACAAGTAAAAAAGCGCGTTGGAACAAAGCCTCGGCTTATAACCTTATTAGGTGGCTGTGCTGCATTCGGGGTGAATCCGACTGATGTGTTGCGAGACCCAAGCGGAGCCGCTAAGACTGCATTTCAATTAGAATTTGCGCGATGGGCGCCCTTGTTTACAGTAAGACCGCGAAGGACAGCAAAGCGGGCTGAGCTGGCTAGAAAGCGGCTTGAATGGGAGCTTTCCAATACTGGTGAAAGGTCTTTCCCGAATCTCAGGACCATCGCCCAGGAGCTAGGCGTCTCTATAGGTTTCCTTAATTACAGAGTGGGCGATCTCGTTCGTAGATATGTCATGCATCGATCTTCTTTCCGGGAGTGGACTTACAAAGAAAACCGTGAGAGAGCTTTGTTCTATCTACGTAGTGGACCTATTTGTGAGTACCCTTCGGCCAAATTCCCCAGCCATGATCATTTGGTGGCCGCGACAGTAAGAGAGACAGGGATAGGTGTCCGGGCGGCTAGAGGAGCTGTGAGGTTAGCTTTAGTGGAGAGATATGGTGCGAATATCCATATGCTTTATCGACGAGCGAATTGCCAGCCGACATCCCTATTGGATGCCGATTCGCGGTGCCAGGAAGTCTCTGTAAGAGCTAGCGATTGAGCAGTACCGAACAGCGTGGGGCATCTGCTAGCGGAGTCCGTTTGGCGGCACGAGGCGATACTGAACGCTGGGCTGATATGCTCAGTCCGCTCGCGCGTCTACAGTGTCGGTTGAGTCCGCCCACTTATGGTCCTAGATGCCGAGTGCGGGAAGTCGGCAAAAAAGCCATCTTCAGGAGTAGCTCATGGAACTCGAAGAACGCGTTGCTGCTCTTGAACCAGAAACTTTGGCGTTGCGTAGGTATGTGCGCGCCATAATTTCTCTGCTTCCGCAGGATCAGCAAGTTAACGGGGTGCTCGCCGATACAGTACGTACGCTTAACCTAGATGCCCGTGCGTTGGCGGCCGAACAGGGTGGTCACTTAGAGAAAGCGAACGCCGCGATAGGCGCTCTTTCGATTCCCCGTTTGGGGCTACTCCTCGCTAAAACGCGTGCATGACATTTGATGCCCGGCGACTCACCATGGGCTGCTCAGCCTATGTCTTCGCTCAGCGCAGGGGAATGTTGCCTGCGAGAGTTTGCCTGTCGGAATATCCAGAAACTCGGCTACCGAAGAGCGTGTCAATGATCGAAGCTAGGATGTCCCGCGTCCGTCCTTGGTTCCTTGAACGAACCTCTCCGTCAATGGGTCAGACTGACTATTCCTCGTTCGGCTGAGGCCGAGGCGAAATAGCCCACGTCACAGCCGAGCTTGGGACGGTGTACGCGCGACCATCGCGGAAGAGTGCACAAAATGACCCGTAACACTCGATGATGCGATAGCTCGCCTTCACGCCGTCCGGTGATTGCAACACAACTTCCGGTGAGTTCCTGAAGCCCGTTGCTGCGTGCTTCGCGGCAACTTCTGCTCCAACGCGCGCGAACGGCACAACGAATAGCAGCAATCCGGCCGCTATCACGAGGAGCGCTGTGTACAACACATACGAGCCTAGGGCAAGAACAAGAAGGGGTTTGCTCGCCGTTCGTATGAACTGCATGATTCGATGAGGTTTGCGATCATCGAGGCCTATGTTTTGCGCCATCGCTCTCTTCTCTAACAGCGTCCACCAGCTCCTCGCCACAGCATATATAAGCGAGAAACAAACAGGTATCAAAACGATTTGGATCCAATGAGTCTGGATGGTCGCCGCTGTTGCCTGCAACCAAGCGACACAGCCATTTACCCATGCGGACGTTGCCAGCTCGAATATTGTCTGGGCATCCATTGGGAACATGGAAGTATTGATATGGAAATAGGAGAGGTAGCCATCCCGAAATGCCTTGCCATTCAAATAGCAAACAGGTGTGATCACAGCGAGCAGCAGAGTGATCCAGTGCAACCACTGAATTGGCGGCTTCGTTGGTAGTACGACGCTTTCATTTTGCACGGTGTTTCCCCAGTATTTAAGATAGTTCGGAAGCATCATCCGTTGCGATCTCGGATTCTGCGACGGTCAGCGATGATCGGTGGAAGACACCGTCTTGAGCACAATTCACCAACTGCCCGTGCCTTTCCGCAAGGCTGACCGTCGCCATCATGCCGGCGTTGAATTCCAGAAGGTCGGCCTCGATACTTCACTGAAGATCACGCCATATCCAGTCTGTGATCACGATCGGAACGCTGATGCGCTTCAAACAACGCGATGATCCAAGACTTGCCCGAGCTCTGATCATTTCGCCCCAGCGTATGCATCATGTCGATTACTCTTGGTGTTCCGAGTCAGTAGACGACTCGGAAGTGTTAAGAGGCAGCTCAAAATTCGATGCAAATCCCTACCGGGACTGGCTCGGCTCCGCGTCCAAAATTGACCACCCAGCCAGTTGCAGATGTGCCAATAGCCCAGCAACTAGGGTCCGCTGTACCGGCCCAGCGCAAGCTCTCGCTCATCCAGTGCCCGGTTGATGCGTTGGCGAAGCACGGCATTGTCGAAGCCGGGGACCCCTGATCGATTCTGCGCGGCCAGCTTGGCATCGTGCCCAACCTGGCGGGCCGCCAGCTGCGTCAGGTGCTGCCCGACATCCGGCGCACCGCCGGCGATTAGCACTTCGGCCACTCGACGCGACCGCGTCTGGTGACACGGCAAAAACAGCACATGCGCCTTGGCCTCGGGAAGTCGCAGCGGATCGGGAAGTTCCGCGACGTAATACGTCGCGCCGAACGACTGCATGGCCTTGTGCAGCCCGTGCATGTCGTCCACGGCCACCATCGCGAACTGATGGCACAGCGCCGCGACCACAGTGGGGTTCAAAGCCTGGACATACAGCTTCGCCTCGATCGGCACGTCGACCGCGAGGGTGGCCGCCATGTACTGCGCGGTCGTGAAGTGATGGCTGCCGCCGGCGTTGGACAGGAAGACTCGCCCGTCCCACGCAAAGCTAGTCAGGTGGTCGCACGTCGTTTCCGGCCGGAGGATCCTGATCTGATCGTGCGCCAAGTGGAGATACATCGCGTGCTCGGAGATCTCTTCCGCAATCCAGTCGGAGCACATCGCGCGTGCGAACTCCGGCATGGACATCACCGCGGTCAGCTCGGACTTCGAGTTCGCCATGCCTTCGATCGTCTGAATGTCTACCGTCACGGTGCGCGTGGTGCAGACCGCTAGGTTGAGTAGTGCCGGGCAATCCAAGCGCGTACCGCTGTAACCGTTGGCGTCGCGTCGCCATCCCAGTATTACGCCATCCTTGTAGGCGACGAGGCTATCTGCTGGGCACTTGCCTAGTCGATCCCATCGCATGACACCCAGCTCTGCGATCCCACTACGTTGCGGCGTGCCCAGCAGCTCACGGCAGCGTTCGCCGTGTCGATCCGCCCACGCCTTGATGCCCGTTGGAACCCCTACGCTCTCCTGTAAGGAAGACCATATCCTTTGCCGTAACGGCATCGCGCTCATATGTTTCCCCTTCGCTACAATATTTCTTGAAAATTAGTGACTTGAGCTAACTGACAGCATGATGGCATCTCGAAGGTATCGTTCTATGTTGATGGTGGGGACGAGGAAGCTTTCCCGCAAATCGATGCCTCGGATAACACGAGGGGGCACAGTGATTCCTTGGCAATGACCTAGAGCTTTCACGCCCAGCTTTTTCCGACTGGATCGCGTTCTACAACCATCAGCACCTGCGCTAGACGCTGGGCATGAAGAACTCGGGTGAAGCTGATGCTTAGCGGCCTGACCTGTGCAGAAAGCGCTGGGTCATTAGAGCGACGGCGTACGCAGCCATCCGACCCACTGTCCGCCGAAGGCCACGCGGTTTTTCAGTTTGTGTTGTTCCGCTCTGGACTTCTTTGCGTTGGCGGGGAGCGTCAACCGGTATCGGGTGCCGATCACCGATCGCAATAACAGACTGCATCAAGCATTCTTGGTGGCATGCTTCGCTGATACCGTTTTCCATGAAGCCGCCTACGAAATGGTAGAGCTGGGCGCCCATATCGGAGCGCCCCAGTGGAGCGACGACCATGGCAAGAAACTGCAACATCTGCATGCTTCCGCAAGCCATTGAGAATGCAAACACATTTTCACTTGCTTTCAAGTGATGGTCTTTCGGCAGACCCTCGATGTAGTGAGGGTCGTCGAGCAGTCCTTCACGCTCGAGTGCGACGTCACTCGCGAGGTATTGGCCAAGACAGTGCAAACATGGCTTGCCAGGCGCGGCGATGTGTGCCCGCCAATCCGCAGCAGTCAGACGCCCAGAGCGATTGTTTCGCACGGAGATGCCGCCGTCTACGACCGGGATAAGATGCGCGTATGCAAGAGCGTTCAGAACGTGTCTGCCACGCGGGCGGTCGACGCACGAGAACAGGACGTCGCAATCCAAGGCCGCCATCAGACCTTCCTCGTCACAGACTGACGCGTCAAACGGCTGGACAGCAAACGGACTTGCGGTGGCGACTTGCTGTAATCGCCTGGCGAGCGTTTCCCCCTTTTGCGATCCAATATCGCGCTCGGACGCGTACACCAATCGATCCAGGTTGTGACGTTTGATATCGTCGAAGTCGATTAATGTGACATCGATGAATCCCGTTCGCGCCAACGCTTCAGCCACCATCCCTCCAACGCTACCAGCGCCTACGACGCCAACTTTCACGCGCACAAGGTGACGTTGGCTTTCTTCGCCCCAAGTGGAGACAGTACGCAGCTGTTCGTGGCGGGCAGCGGGCGCTGGTAAGAGTTTCTCGTCGTAAGACAGGAGCAGGCCATTGCCAACGACGCGTACGTTCTTACACCAGTTCCGTTGGAATTGGCGGGGCGCCGTGCGCTGCCAGAATCTCGCGCTCCATGTCCGATCGCCGGCTAACGTCAATCCAACAAGCGGAAAATTCGTTGCCCCCCAAACAGAGGCGGCATGGCCGAACTCCGCCGCCACGTCGTCGTCGCTCATGCGCTGCCAACCGGATCCATGTGGATGACTATGAAGTAAAGCCAAACCGGCCTTTGCCTGCGCAGCCTCAAGCAAGGCTCGTTGGAAATAAGCGGAGCTGAAGCTCGCGGTTCCATGAACGTACCTTTCACCCTCACGGGGAAGGATGGCGCTGTGCATGAGTGCCGTTGCTCTGCTTCCACCGGTGCTCGGGTACCAGAGTCCGAAGCAGATGTCCTCCTGGTGATCCTTTCGCAGCAGATGCCGTGCAAGCATGGCATCCACATCAATTGACATGGCAACACTGAACGATTGCGCATTCATTTACTGCGTTTCCCAGAGATGAAGTATATGTCCCATGTAAGCGGCAACCGTCTTTTTTCGCTCCTTCCATTCGACGAACGGGCGAGACCAGTACTGCCAGTTCGCGCCGTCCGTCGTGAAGCGGTTGGCGTGTACGCCATGCAGCGGATGCGGACCGTTCTCCGGTTTTATCGGATGGATGCTGGGAGAGACGTGCGGGCCGGACGGAATGCTAAACGGAAAGTCGAGGGGAACGACGAAGCCTAGTTTGACTGTTTGACCGGTGTATTTGCCGACAGGCACTACGTAATCAAAGTACACATGTTCCGTCGTGTCAGCGAGGAGCGCTGGTGCATAACCCAATTCGATGAGGCCGTCGATAAACACGTCGATTCCAGTTTTCGGCCGTCCATCTGACACAGGCGTGGGACCGGTGCTGATCATCTGATAGTGCGTGTCATCCTTCATGTGGATGATCGTGTTGCCCTTGTCCTTATAGTTGTTAACCTCGCGACCGTCTTCGATCTGGATTAAGTAGTGCGTCGCCGAGTCTTTGTGGCCGTACTGCAAGATGATCTCGTTGGCCGTCAGTTGGCGCTGATCGGTCACCTCACGCTCACCGTCGAGGTAAAAGTAGATTTCGTTGCAGTGCTCCCTTTCTGCTTGCTCCAGTTCGTGTTCGGAGGCACGGACTTCCTCTTCAGCACGGCATTCTGCAATGTGCGCGTGCTCCAGGTGTTGTTCGGCCTCCTCTAGGTGTTTGATGGCCTGATGGACCTGTCCATCGCCGGGGCAGGAGGGCGTGGAATCAGCGGTGCGATTAATTTCGGTGTTCATAGCAATGCGTACCTACGAAGTTGGTGCCAACCCGTGTCGGCTCGATGCTAATTATACAGTGCATGCTAAATCTGTCAAGCGACGACTGTGCGTGCTTGATAAACTTAGATTTTTCTGTTACCTTGAGTCGTCAAAAGCCCGCGCTCTGCGCGGAAGGTGACGGGGATGGCAAACAAGAAAAAATTGGAGCAAGGGGCACCGGAGGCGGTTGCCCCAGGTGCGCTTGGGACGTACCTTCGCAAGTTGCGTCAAGATGTCAGCATGACTCTGCGAGAGGTCGAGGAAGCCACCAACAAGGAGGTATCCAATGGCTACCTGAGCCAATTGGAGGGCGGCAAAATTAGCAAGCCCTCGCCGCATGTCCTGCACACGCTTTCTACCGTCCTCAACACCGATTACGAAACGCTTATGCAACGTGCGGGTTACCTCTTGCCCAGCGCAGCGCAGCGGTCAGAGACCAGCAAGCATGGGCGCGCTGCAACGTTCGCTATTGATAATCTAACGCCGGAAGAAGAAGCGGAGCTGCTCGAATATCTGACTTTTATCCGCAAGCGTAAGCGGTAGCTATGGCTCGGCCGGACGATTCCTCACTGACGGCCAGCCAATTGGTTCGGATTCGAAAAGAAGCCGAGCGTGCTTTGGAGCAAGCTGGCGCGCTAGGCATGCTCCCTACACCAGTAGAAGAAATCATGCGTGTGGCTCGTGTTCGCGAGATTGAGGAGGACATTCACAATCCTGCCTTCATCGCCAAGATCATAGGCAAGGCGCATAAAACTGGTCAGCTGGTTAAGCGAGCACTTTCGAAGGTGCTGGGGCTCTTCCTCGCTTCAGAAGGCCTCGTTTTTATTGACCGCACATTGATGGTCGTGCGTCAGCGTTTTGTGCGCTTACATGAATCCGCGCATGGGTTCTTGCCTTGGCAACGCCCGATGTATGCGCTTGTTCAAGATTGTGAGCATGCGCTCGATCCGAACACCGCAGAGCTATTCGATCGCGAAGCCAATACGTTTGCGTCAGAAGTGCTTTTCCAGATAGACACATTTCGCGATCAGGCTGAAGAACTCCCGTTCGGAATTTTTACGCCGGTGAATTTGGCTAAGAAGTACAACGCATCTGCGTACGCCGCAATTCGGCAATACATATCCAAAAATCACCGGGCGTGCGCAGTGTTGGTGCTAAATCCACCTGAAATCGATGTCGCCGCTGGATTTCGGGCAACTCTGCGGCGCGTGATCTTGTCGGAAAGCTTTAAAGCCATGTTTAGAGCGCATACATGGGCAGAAGTCTTCACTCCCGACGACGACATCGGTCGACTTGTCCCACTAGGGAAGCGGCGCGCTTCAGGCAGGCAGCAACTAGGTCTTACTGATGACAACGGCACATTACAGGACTGCATCGCGGAGTCTTTTAGCTCAGGCCATCAGGTATTCGTGCTCATTCACGTCAATAAGGCGCTTACGTCAAGCCGGGTAATTCTGGGGCGGTCATAAGAGCAGGAGGATCAGCGTAGCTCGGCGGAGAAGGTGAACGTCAAATCCTGGAGATGGCAACCACACTGAAATCATGCGATTTGGTCCGAATCTTGCTTGCACAATTGGTGATTCGGAGCCCTTGTCACGGCAAAAGTGGCAGCACGGATCAGCTGGACATGCCAATATCGGTTCGTCGTCTAGGAAGGGGGCAGGGAAATGACTTCGGAAGTCGTAGTTATGAATCGCCTAGCGGTTGCGCTAGCAGCCGATAGCGCCTCGACCGTCAGAGGGCCCGATGGGCGGGAAAAGATATGGAACTCGGCTAACAAATTATTCGCGCTATCAAGGTGCGAGCCAGTCGGAGTGATGTTCTACAACGATGCATCCCTAGCAGGTATTCCTTGGGAAACGTTGGTCAAGGATTTTAGGTCATCCACGCTTGGGGCAATCGTCTACCCAACGTTACAAGAATATGCTTGCGGATTCATCGAGTATCTAAAATCGAATCTAGCCTATTTTTCACCAGAGGCGCAGGAGGGCTTCTTCTTGAACATGGTGAGGCAAAGATTTGAGGAGATAAGACAGACAGGAATTGACCGATGCTTTGAGCAGCTCTCTGGCGGCAAAAGAAAGAGGCCAAAACTTGAGGAAGAACTTAAGAGGATCATCGGTCCCCACCTCGATGTTTGGGGCAAGAAGGATGATCTCGCCGTAGTAGGCGGGGACATCGGATCAGAGATCCCCAAGCGCTACGAAGAAAAAATTAAAGAAGTGATCGGAACAGTATTTCATAATATTAATTTTGAGAAGAAAGCGATTGATGATCTTCTTAGATTGGCAACGCTATACGGTACAAAAACGGATTTTGGAAATGACTACACAGGTTTGGTTTTCGCTGGATTTGGAAGTAATGATTTATACCCGGTGGTAAGGCATTTAAAAATCGGTCCGGTGATTGCATGGCGGCTGCGCTACACGAGAGAAAAGGACTACAAGGTTTCTGATGGTGCTCCATCACATATCTTGCCGTTCGCCCAAAGTGAAATGGTTGAAACTTTTCTTCATGGCGTCAGTCCAAGAATTCAGACAACCTTCATCCGCTCGTGTGCCGAAACAACAACCGTGTTATCCAATTTGGTCATTGATTCAATATCTGATCTTACCGCGAAGCAAAAGAAAAAATGGAAAAAAGCTGTCAACCATCATGCTGATGAGGTGTTTGAGAATGTTGTTAGACGATTTCAGGCATTTCAGGTCAAGCATAGAACTCCCATACAGGGTGCGTTGATACATCTTCCTAAGGACGAGATAGCCAATGTCGCCGAATCATTGGTCAATCTTAATTATTTTCAAAAAAGAGTTTCTATGGACTCAGAAACCGTAGGCGGACCAATCGATGTCGCGGTGATATCCAAAGGAGACGGGTTCATCTGGATTAAGCGTAAACACTACTTTTCTCCCGACTTAAATCCTCAATTTTTTATGTCACTGAAGAAGCAGTTTAACGGAGAGTGTGATGCGAGCCCACAAACAATCAACAAATAGGGGTCTCTCTTTCGGTACCTCAGAGGTTGATCGGCGCATCGACCTGCTAGTTCGAAAGTATCCCGAATTGGCGGACGACAGGCTCATCAGAAGCAAAGATGTCATCGAAGATAGTGAGGCGCTGTCAAAAGAGATTATTGATAGCTTGCGGCAGCGTTTAGCGCCCTAGGTAGCAACAGAGGGGCAACTAATTGTGTCTCCGGCAGGCGGCGTTACCTTAGTTTTACGACGCGTTTCCAAGGCTGGGGTGGGGCTTTTGCTTTTTCCTTCTCTGCAAGCCCCGGCAGGGCTGACGAAGTGGTCGCCGGCATCGAGGCAAAGTGGAATGCGGCCTCGGCGAAGCCTTGAAGACATGCCTAGCAAAAGGAGATGCAGGATGTATATCGCGTTTGAGGGACCCATCGGTGCGGGGAAGACGACGCTGGCCCGCCTCTTGGCGCATGAGTTGGGCCCTAATGTGCAGACCTTCTTCGAAGGATTTGAGCGAAATCCCTTCTTAAGTGATTTCTACAAAGACCCGTCACGCTGGGCACTTCCCATGCAACTGACCTTCTTATTGGAACGACGAAAGCAACTGGGGCAGATCGTCCCGGGAGCGCGAAACCTCGTCGCAGATCACACGTTACTCAAGGAAAAGGTGTTTGCGCCCCTCGTTCTCCAGGGAGACGAGTTGTCCTGGTCTAATGGTTTCGGACACCTCGATGAGGGATGATTTCCCCACGAGACCGGAATGACATGACACCGAACACACGACGTCACTTTGATACCGCCTTCAAGCTCCAGGTGGTCAAGATGGTGCGCGACCAAGGCCTGAGCGTTGGCCAGGTGTGCCACGACCTGAACCTGGTGGACAGCGCGGTTCGCCGTTGGCTGGCCCAATACGATGCCGAGCAGTCCGGTGGCCCCGGGATGGGCAAACCGCTGACGGCCGAACAACAACGCATTCGCGAACTGGAAGCAGAAAATCGCCGTTTGCGCGAGGACAACACGATATTAAAAAAAGCCTCAGCCTTCTTCGCCCGGGAACTGAAATGATCCATACGATGATCGATCAGTGGCAGGAGAAGGCCCCGATCGCCCGCCTGTGCAAGTTGTTGGACATCAGCCGTTCGGGCTTCTATGCCGCGCGGCAACGTCGACGCCGACCGCGTACGGCATGCCCCACCATGACCACGCTGGCCGCGACGTTTCACGCCAGTGGCGGCAACTACGGTAGCCGACGGTTGCGTGCAGCGCTGCACGCTCAAGGCGTGAAGGTGGGTCGCTACCGGGTACGTCGCCTGATGCGTCAGCACGGCTTGCAGGCCCGCTGGAAGCGCAAGTTTGTCCACACCACGAACAGTCGCCATGGTTTGCCCGTGGCCGACAACGTGCTCAATCGCCAATTCAGTCCCGCCACGCCGGACCGGACCTGGACGTCGGATATCACCTATGTGCGGACCCGCCGCGGCTGGCTCTATCTGGCGGCCGTGATGGATCTGTTCTCGCGCAAGATCGTTGGTTGGGCGATGGCGCCAACCATGCCGGCCGAGCTGGCCTGCCAGGCCTTGCGGATGGCCATTGCTTCACGCGCACCGAAGGCGGGCTTGGTGATTCATTCCGACCGCGGCAGTCAATATGCCAGTGAGGCGCATCGTACGCTGCTCACTCGCCACCAGCTCGTGGCCAGCATGAGCCGCAAGGGCAACTGTTGGGATAATGCGGTGATGGAGCGCTTCTTCCTCAACCTGAAAATGGAGCGCGTCTGGCAGAAGGACTACGCCAACCACGGCGAAGCCATTCAGGACATCACCGACTACATCGTCAACTTCTACAACGCTACGCGACTGCACTCGACGCTCGGCTACCGCTCCCCCAACGAGGTCGATCGATTGGCCGCCTGATTTTACCTATCGGCGTGTCCGAATTTACTTGACCACGACAAGTTGGCTCTCTACACGCGTCTGTCGGAAGAGCTACCCACGGCTTGCGCTGGCCCCAACCTCTTTGTCTACCTTGATACTTCGACAGAGGAGCTGCTCCGTCGCATCGCCTCGCGTGGGCGTTCTTATGAAACGGCGATTAATGGCGACTACCTTGATCGGTTACGAGCCGCCTATGACGCCGAGTTTGCGAAGCATGAAGGCTTGCGGATTCTTCGGCTTGACACGAGCACGATCGATCTTAACGACGAAGCGCAGCTAATGGATCTCTGGAGCCGAATTCTCACGGGAGCACTTTCGGGCGCGGAAATTTCGAATGCCGTCGCCGACATTGCGACGGATCCGGTATAGAACCATGAAAGAACTGCGATTCCTCTCGGGAAACGAAGAAAAGATTCGAGAAGTGAAGGAGATTCTTGGCCCGACGGGGATAACGGTGATTCCGTTTCCCAAGGACATCCATGAGCTTCAAACAGAAGACCCGAAAGCACTGGTTAGAGACAAAGTCCTCAAAGCATTCGACGCTGTCGGTCGCCCAGTGTTTGTCGAGCATACCGGCTTGTATCTTGATGCCCTGAATGGCCTGCCCGGAGGCCTCACGCGCATCTTTTGGGATCGTTTGCAGAAGGACAACTTTGCCAAGCTCGTGCAAGGTCTGACCAGTAACAGGGTTACAGCAAAGACGATGATCGGCTACTGCGATTCGAAGCGAGTTCACTACTTCATTGGGGAAGTTTCGGGAACCATACCTGGTGTGCCGGCAGGTCCGCCCAAATTTCAGTGGGACTGTGTATTTGTTCCAGATGGATACACCCAAACGCTCGCCGAGCTTGGTGAACGGAAGAACGACATATCTATGCGCAGGCTCGCGTTGAACGCATTCGCGAAGTTCCTGACGGAGAATTCGTAATGGAAGGCCTGATTCGCTCTTACCAGGAGCGTCGCCTCATTCTCTTTGTCGGTGCAGGCCTGTCCATGGGCCTGGGACTTCCGTCCTGGGAAAAGCTGGTCGATCGCATGGCCGTCGAGCTTGGATACGAGCCCGAGATCTTCCGCACTTATGGCAGTGCACTGACGCTGGCTGAGTTCTATCGTCTAGAGAAAGGCCACTTTGGGCATTGGCGCAGTGAGGTCGACAAGGAATGGCACAACACCGGAATCGATATTTCAAAGTCCAAGGCGCATGAACTGATCGCCAAGTCACATATCGATCTGATCTACACCACGAATTTTGACCGTTGGATCGAGCTCGCCTACAAGCGTTGGGAGAGGCCTTACTCGAAGATCGTGGGCGTCGATGATATAGCCCGTGCGAAGCCCGACACAACGCATATTGTAAAGTTTCACGGTGACTTCGAAGATGACAGGTCACTCGTGCTTGGCGAAGCGGACTACTTGGAGCGGATGCAGTTTGAGTCCCCTCTAGACATCAAGCTGAGATCCGATGTTCTCGGGCGTTCCGTGCTCTTTATCGGCTATAGCCTTAGTGACCCGAACATCCGTTTGATCTTCTACAAACTTGCACAACTTTGGAAGGCGGCCTCGTATACCCAGCCACCCATGTCTTACATTCTCTCGGGGCGGCCCAATCCCATTGATGAAGCGGTCCTTCGTCAATGGAATATTGAGGTCATAGCACCGGCGAGTGACGACAGCACCGCCGCGCTTGTCGAGTTGCTAGAGAAACTGAAATAGGGCGCCTTTGCGCATTGCCACGACGCCCACGTTGACATCGTAAAGTCTGCTCCTGCCTCCGTGGCTGGAGGCGCCAGTGACTTACTGGCGCGCTCTCCCTTGACCTCGATTGACGAACGGTAGCCCGGTGGGCTGTCGGCGTCGGTCCTTGTTGCGGCGAAATAATGCTTTCCGCCACATCTTTTTCTTGGGACCGATCTGGACAAACTTGCTGGATGTCCATGAAAGTTTGTCCAAAACGGACAAACTATGCTGGATCGCGCAATCGCTGCAAACCGTTGGTATACATGGTGGGCCCACGAGGACTCGAACCTCGAACCAAAGGATTATGAGTCCTCTGCTCTAACCATTGAGCTATAGGCCCGTGCAACAGTGAAAGTTTAGCGTAGCGTCGCGCTGTGCACGAGGAGTTAGT
>Ga0302233_10000164_pt1 | contig 62054 bp, 50 predicted proteins | sample II_Palsa_N3_1_FD_193516 | JGI IMG/M metagenome (GOLD analysis project Ga0302233, IMG submission 193516) | Peat permafrost microbial communities from Stordalen Mire near Abisko, Sweden - II_Palsa_N3_1 | ecosystem: Environmental > Terrestrial > Soil > Palsa > Peat permafrost | place: Sweden... | reverse complement strand
TGCGATGTGATGGAGAGGCTCAAAAATTTAAATGCCCCTGAATTTTGCCGCTCGCATGCCTCTCAATTGCGCAATGTCTTATACCATGGCAAGAAGCTCGCACAAATAAAACAGCCCCATTTATACCTGAATCAATACCGAGAATTAAGCCAAAAACTGGTCGCCTATTTTGCCAGAGTGCCGCTCTCTTTCACAAAAGTTTTTGATGCGGAAAAATTGATGACCGAAATTCCCAGTGATTTGTTTAATACTTTATTAAACTATTCCTCCGAAGAGCCCCTTAACTCGGAAGCAATCATTGAGCTGATTACGGGCCTAAATGGGCAAGAAAGTCTTATTCAAAACTCTCCATTAACCGAAGAATACCAAACAAAAGCCTGCAAATTTATAATAGGCCGAAGAGGGGCTTTATTATCCGACTTAGAGCATCAATTTCCTCATGCCTATCAATTGTACTTTGCGGGAAATGTCAGTGTGAAAACAGACAGGGGATTGGGTAAAGAATTTAGGCAGGGGCTGGACTATTAAAATTGGCTGAGACCAGTTCAGCTGCAGCAAGCTCGACCTCAAGCAGTTATACCCCACAATTTGCTCAAAATAACACCTTTAGTGAGCGTCGTATTCAGCAACACATTTATGAAAGTTTTAATCAAAGCAACTCTGACGAGTTTGAGCAAGATTTGAAAAATTATGGACTTTCACAACAAGATTTGGAAAAGTTTTTCTTAAGTGACCGAGATGGAAGACTGTTTTTCAAGGCCCTAGCTACAGCCACTAGCCCAGAGCCGCTAACATTGCTTATAAAAGTAGTGCCCAAGGAAACGCTTATAACCTTATTTGAAAAAGATAATTGCAAAGATTTTCATATCTTCGTTGGCGCTGAATCTCGTATAGAGCAAGGTGGGTACTATACGGAACAGGTTGATATAGATCGCAGGAACCATATTCAGCTTGAAAAATTTAAGTTGTTATTACAGCTCGCTCCTAAAGTTGCAGAGGCTGCTTTTAATGCTTATACACCTCAAGAAGAAATGACTGAGGCTATTCGGCAAAACTTTGAGACTGCATTAAAAAAGTACAAAGAAAACCATCGACCTTCCCACCCCTCAGTTAAAAAGGATAAGTGATGTCTGCTAGCGGAGAGGAAATGGAAAAAAGGCATGTCGCAATTAGTCTTGAATATGCCGCTTACAGCCTTTCCCTTCTTTTTTTGTCCTGCGCGCCACTGATTTAATAAGCCAAATATTAATGATAGATCCCCATTCGATTTAAAGCCCAATAATTTATCTTTATCAGCAAAAACACCACCAGTTTTTTTTGAGTGTATTTGATGGCTCGGCCAAATTTTCATTTTTTGCAGCAGCGACTTGTGTTCTTATTTGTAAAAAATTCACGGGTTTGATCCGAGCACTCAGTAAGGAAAAATCTCTTGACAAAGGAGGTGGGTTTTTTACGACACTTTGGGCTAGGAGGGGGGCTAGGCTGGGTTTTATATCTTGAACCTTGTCTTGAACTTCAGCTTCAGCTATTTTTTCTTCAGAGTTATTTTCAGGGGTTATCGTGAAAGAAGCACTGTGGTGTTTTAAGTATTTAGATTGTTTAGATTGTACTGCAAGATGACTGGAGGACTGACTATTGAGGTTGTTGAGACTCTTGAGGAGGTTACTGTTAACATCTTTAAAATCGTCTTGTACTAAAGACCCAATAGCCGTACGAACAACAATAAGTGACATCTATGCATCCCCATCTCCAGTTCCCCATATCCATATACCAAAATCCTTAAAGTTATCCATTGCAGGCCCAATAAGTGAGTAACTGGCCTCAATGACAAAGATCCCTCATCGCGAAGCATCGATAGTTATCAAGCTCCCGACAAATCACCAAACTTTCTATAATAAGCTTTGCAACTTGGCTATTCTTAGTATCGGAACTAAAATTATAGAAAGTCATCAAACCCATAGCCAGGCAGGCCTAAATGAATTTATTTCTTAAGCTTAAAACACTGATCTACAGCGATCATCCCTTGGTACTATTGTCTCATGACATACTCAGTAGCCTATCTTTCGTCTGGAACTATATACTTTTCAGGGCTGACAATCAACCGATTGCCGTTTCGAATGTGATAATCAGCCTGATCTTATTTTCAATCGGCCTACGTTTTGCGCGATCATTTAGTATTTTAGTTCGAAACAAATTATCTCATAATATTAAGCTTGATAATCATGCTGCCAGCTCTTTAGAGCGTATCTCTTATTATTTATTTATTCTGATCATGGTGTTTTTTGTTTTAGAAGTCAGCAATGTACCGCTCACAACTCTAACCGTAATCGGCACAACCATAGCTTTGGGAATTGGTTTGGGCAGCCAAAACATTGCCAACAACTTTATCAGCGGCTTAATCATTATGGTGGAAAAACCTATCAAACTAGGGGATATTATCGAAGTCAAAAATATTATTGGCAAAGTTATTCGCATTGGAGGAAGATGTGTAAGCTTGCAAACGGAAAACAATATTAATATGCTGATCCCAAACAGCAATATTCTTCAAGATAATATTATTAATTGGACTTTAAATGATCCCACTTTAAAGTTAAGCCTTACTCTCTATATTGAAAATAATTGTTTAATTTCAGAAGTAGATGAATTGCTGACCAAAATAATAAGCAGTAACGATAATATTTTAAAACGGCCTGCCCCTAGAATATTGCTGCAGGAAATTTCTGAAGACTGTTTGGTTTTTGAAATGGAATTCTGGATCGATCTCGATAATGAAGTGGACAGAAAAGAAATTTTTAACAATATTAACAGAACCATAGAACCTCTTTTTAGAGAGCATCATATAAAAATTATCAATAAGCCTGATGGTAAAAGCCCAAAGAAAAAATAAGATTCAGCCAATGAAACGTAACAAAGGTTTTTCTGAAAACCTGATTATAAAACAAAAAAACTTTTTGAAAAACGGGCGTCGCAATTTATAGATAAAGCCTATACAAAATTTGATATTAACGAGAAAGTTATAGCTTTAATCACTGCCCCAAGAATATCTGGAAATATATAAAACCGGCTTATTTAATTCACAACAAATGGTTGAGCTTGCCGCCAATAGTTTTAAATATGCTTTCAGCCGCCAAACGAATTTAAGCTTAACAACAAAATCCTTAAATCATCTGGCTTTGAACTTTTGAATCTAAGGCTTCCGCTTTGATAACAGCTCGCGTAAAATAAATATAAGAATATTGAGGAATGATTATGTTAAGAAATATATTAGTGATCACAGCAGCCATCATTGGTTTAAGTAGTTGTAGCAGTTTTAGGGGCCTAAACAATGGCGGTGAACCACCGACACTGAGTTCTGAAGAAATGCAAAAACAATTAACAAATAGTGATTATATGCATCGAGATAGACCTTACCAGCTTGCACCGATTTATACCAAAGAATTTAGCGAAGAATCGCCGGGACCTGAGACAGAGCGCCCTTAGCGCTCTGTCCTGTTATTTATTTAGTACAAATAAATAATCCCCAGTCCTACTGCTGTTGTGGTGAGCTGTCCTAAGAGACGAAACTCTTCGGTAGCTTTCCACTTAGCACCCCCCATATGGAAATATCGGTAATTTAAATCTAAGTAGAGATTAGAAAATACTCTAGAGCGCACGCCTGCACCAAGGCTCCAAGCCACATCTAAATTGCGTTTTGTATTGGAACCTAAAATACCGCCATTGCCGTCTAACAAAGCTGCGTCAACAGTATTGATACTGCCACCCAAGCCTGCCATGAGATAAGGCTGAAACCAAACCAAATCAGTCATATCATAATAAGCATTCAACAATAAGCTGTAATGGGTCAAAGTGCTGTTTAAAGTATAAATGCTACCCATAGATGACAAAGGCGGTGTTGCATCCAAGACAAAATTTTTGTTGAATATCAAGCCTACATCAGTTCTAAAACTGGCCCAAGCATAACCCCAGGCTAATTCAAGAGCGCTGGCCTTGTCAGTAACTTTCGGTTGTGCAACTGCATTAGGAAGCCAACTATTTATAGAGCGATTGGTCAGTGCCAGGCTACGGTTACCCCATAAAATTTGCGTTCGCAAATAAGGCCTATCGACTTCTTTTTCTGGGAGTATATCAGCCAATACTTCTAATTCTTGGCTAGAAATAGATGAAGTTCCAGTGACAGCCGCACGAAAACGCGGAGTTTGCGAATTACCATAAGGAGTTGTACTTTGTTCTTCTTCATTATCCTGCACCACAAATTCGGCTGTTGCATTGCTTGTCAGTCCTAATAATGAAAGGCAGATCCATAACCATAAATAACCCTGCAGTTTTTTAGCTTTCATTCTTTACGTCCCCCATTAACTCTCTCACGCAATTCTTTACCTGCTTTAAAATGAGCAATAAAACGTCCTAGTGCCACCAGATATTCTCCTGTTTTTGGATTACGCGAACGCCTGGGCCCGCGATAACGCACCGAGAAACTGCCAAAACCTCGTATTTCCACTCTTTCACCATTTTTTAGAGAACTTCCTAACATCTGCAATACATGCTTCACCGCCGCTTCCATTTTATTATATGGTAGTTCGCTGTTCTTCTCACTTAATATCCGAATCAATTCTGAGCGCGTCATAACAACCCTAACTCCCAACCACTGACGCTTTTTGTCCAAAAGCGCGCAAATATTTCCTCTTAACTCTTGATCAGTATGACACTTTTTTTTAAAACCTTTGTTTTAATTCACAATGCTCGCGTAGGCATTAATTATGCATACGGTCAGCGTATAGTAAAAGGCGTCACTAGGAAGTGTAACAGCGCCATATCACACTGAATAGAGGCTGGAGAGATTGGTATATCCCTGACTAACATGGACGCAAGGGAGTAACACAATGCTCAAGGATTGGGATGCTGCAGCAGATACTGTTGAAGCGGATATTGTTTTAGAAAGTGTAGAAGAACTCGACATCGCAGTTGAGGATGATTCGGAAGATTCAGAAGATTCTGACGAACCGACTCGCATTGAAGAAGTAGCGGAAGCAGGACCCGTTTGGGTTGAGGAAGGAGAGCCAACTTATGCCGCAACTCCTCGAGAAAGTCGAAAAACTGATAGTGATCCAACTCAGCTCTATCTGGTTGAAATTGGTGCCTCGCCTTTATTGAGTGCTGAAGAAGAAGTGTATTATTCACGTCTGGCCCGCAAAGGTGATGAAAAAGCTCGCAACCATATGGTGAGATGCAACTTACGCTTAGTGGTCAAGATTGCACGACGCTACTTAAATCGAGGCTTAGCCTTATTAGATCTTGTAGAAGAAGGCAATTTAGGTCTTATCAGGGCAGTTGAGAAATTCGATCCAGAGCGTGGCTTTCGCTTCTCAACGTATGCGACCTGGTGGATCCGGCAGAATATTGAACGCGCCATTATGAATCAAACTCGAACCATACGCCTGCCCATACACATCATCAAAGAATTAAATGTGTATTTGCGCAAGGCACGAGAAATGGCTCAAGAGTTAGATCATGAGCCAAGCTTTGAAGAAATCGCCCATGCTCTGGATAAACCCCCTGCAGATGTCAATCGTTTGCTCAGGCTGAACGAAAGAACTTTATCGGTCGACACCCCAATGGGCGAAGATACCGAAAAGCCACTGTTGGAAGCCTTGGCAGATCAAACGATTCATGGCCCTGCTGAAATTCTTGAAGAAAAGAACATGCGCAATCAGCTTGACGACTGCTTAAGCTTATTGAATGAGAAACAGCGTTCTATTCTTTCTCGACGTTTTGGCTTGAAAGGCTTTGAGGAAGCTACTTTGGAAGAAGTCGGCGTTGAAGTTGGCCTCACGCGAGAACGCGTGCGTCAAATTCAAGTCGAAGCTTTGAAATTGCTGCGCACAATTATGGAATCGAGAGGTATTCAGCTGGAAACTGTCTTCCACTAGATAGACCCTTTCAGGACATTATAGCCCTGCGGCTTTTACTATGAATTTGGCCAAATACAAAAGGCTTAATACAAAGATCAGGCCGCAGAGCAGTCCAATGACAATATAAGCCCAGGGCGAATTGTGAGAGAAATCTCGACTATATGCTTTTGAAGTTTGCACTCCAAATAAAGCTCCTAAGACGCTGAACAACACCCAGATTAAGTGTGGACGTTGGGGCGGTTCTTCGATTTTCATAAAATTATTTTCTCTTAAAAGCACTTCTTAACTGTGATAGACTGCATATTAAGTGTCAAGATCAGAGTGGAGGGAGCCCCAATGTATACTGTACTCTTGCAAAATTTGGAAAATAAAATTGAAGCGACCTTAGAGGTGATTGAGTTATTGCGTTTGCAAGTTGAAGAACTTGAAGAAAAAAATATTGGCTTACAAGCAGAAAACACGGCACTTAAAAGCCGCCAAATTCAATGGGAACAAGATTTAAATTCTATGTTGCACCGCTTAGACAATGTTGGTTTCGATAGCCCCACTACCAGCAGTCATACCAAAACTGAGCAAAACACACGCCAGACTGAAACTGCTTAACTTTGCAATGATGAGTTCTGGGCTTGTGGCAATGCCAGTCCGCCGCAGGTAAGCCGTCAGACTGAGCCATGATGAATGCTCAACAACGCCTCAAAGCAAAATGGAAGGAGTATAGATCCGTCTTTGTTCTTAAGTCTTGGTCTCATAGCGCCAAAACTTAGGCAATAAACTCATGCAGATAGCCATTGATAGCACATACAACAAGCCACTCGATACTTCTAGAGCCTTGCATGCACCCCGAAAAATTCTGCTCTTAAGCCGAACTCTGCATGGCCTAACAAAGTTTTAGGGCTTACTGGGCAAGCAGCATTTCGAGCCTGTGCCCAAGCTGCTGTGCCCTATCTGCAAGTTCGCCCGTCCAATCGATGACTTTATAAAGAAAAACAACATCGACCGGGTGGAGGCCCTTTTCTAAAGAAAACACGAGCTGGCGCACCTCTACTTGTATTTCGTCAGTGCTGCGTTCTGCTTGATCAAGTTCATGAACCATTTCTTCGACAATTTTAACTTCACGGCCCCTAAAGCCAGCTTCGACCAGTTCATCTAATTCATGAATCGCTTTTTTGGCCAAAGCTGAAGTGGCAATGCAACTTTCTACAAAAGCCAAATAGCGGCTGGCAATATCTGTGGGGATTTTCATATGGCGGCCCAGCACCAAGCCCGCAATATGTTTGGCTTTGCGAGCAATTTTATCTTGCATGGTTAAAAGTTCTAAAAGATCAGTCCGCGCTATAGGCATAAATAAGCTTTTGGGCAGATGCAAACGAATTTGCTGTTTCAAGTTGTCTGTCTCAATTTCCCCTTGCACGATACTCTGATGAATATTCGCAGCTTTCTCCCAATCGTCTTGTATGGCAGCCTTAAAAAAAGGTTGCAACTGCAAAACACAGGCATGCATACCATCTACATGGCGTTGCATGGGTTTTATGGGGCTTGAAGCAAAAATGTTTAAAATATTTGGGCCTATCATCGATTTTTTCCCTTACAATCTTCTTACTGGCTGTCGGCCATCCAATTGGCCTTTAAAAGGTAACACTATATATGAGCACGTCTTATTCCATACGGCAATACACTTTTTTAGATAAACTGCTTATCTCATTATCTCATTTAAGCTTAGACAAAGAAAATAGGCCCCAAGCCCATCGTCCTTATCCGGCAGAAAATTTAGCTGAGGCTCCTTTAAATTTAGAAGAACAAAAAACATCGGCGGCCTTGATGCGGGTGAATCATAGCGGCGAAGTAGCGGCTCAGGGCCTTTATTATGGCCAAGCCTTAATGGAAAGCGAACCATCTGTCTGCGAGCATCTTTGGCAAGCTGCTCAAGAAGAAACTGACCATTTATATTGGTGCCGGCGTCGCTTAAAGGAACTCAACTCTCGATCCAGTTTGCTTGCACCCTTCTGGTCTTTAGGCTCATTTATAATTGGAGCATCTGTGGGCGCAAGAGGTCGAACACTGAGCTTAAGCTTTTTAGCAGAAACTGAAAAACAGGTCAGCGCTCATCTGGTTAGCCATTTAGACCGTTTACCAGCACAAGATCTGAAAAGCCGCGCCATTGTTCAAACCATGCTAGCCGATGAACAACAACATGCTTCTGATGCTATTCATCGAGGGGGCCTGGCCCTGTCTTTTTTTTGGCGGCGCTTTATGGCCGCAACCGCTCAGATAATGACCAGAGTGAGTCATGTTATTTAACTTAACTTTATGTTTAAAATTAAAACAGCACTCAAATAAAAAGCCCCGCGAAAGCGGGGCTTTTAAAGGCAAGTTCGACAAAACATCAATCCTGATGTTTTGGACGCACGTCAGTGCGCCCACAAGGGCGAGCATCAGGGATGATGCGAGTCAAAGGGACTCAAGCTTACATCATGTCGCCCATGCCACCCATGCCGCCCATGCCGCCCATGCCACCACCCATACCACCAGCACTTTCTTTTTCAGCTTTAGGCCGAATAGAAATAGTACATTCAGTGGTAATCATCAGGCCTGCAATAGACGCTGCATGTTGCAAGGCCGTACGCGTGACTTTGGTAGGATCCAGAACACCGAATTTGACCATATCCCCATATTCGTTGGTCGCTGCATTGTAACCAAAGTTTCCGGATTCAGAACGCACTCGTTCTAAAACGACGGAAGGTTCACAACCCGCATTGGCCACGATTTGACGCAATGGAGCTTCCAAAGCGCGAGCAATGATGTTGATACCATGATTTTGATCTTCGTTGTCGCCTTTTAGCTTTTTAACAACTTCAATACAACGAACCAAAGCCACACCACCGCCTGGTAATACGCCTTCTTCAACAGCTGCACGAGTTGCATGCAATGCATCTTCAACGCGAGCTTTCTTTTCTTTCATTGCCATTTCTGTCGCTGCACCAACTTTAATAACAGCCACACCACCTGACATTTTAGCAATACGTTCTTCAAGCTTTTCTTTATCGTAGCTTGAAGAGGTATCTTTAGCTTGCTCACGCAAATTGCTAATACGGGCTTGAATATCTGTCGCTTTACCAGCGCCATCAATAATCGTCGTGGTTTCTTTGGTGATCAGGACACGCTTAGCACTACCCAAGTCTTCAAGCTTGGTAGCTTCTAAGGTCATACCGATTTCTTCAGAAATCACTTTACCGTTGGTTAAAATTGCAATGTCTTGCAACATGGCTTTGCGACGATCGCCAAAGCCTGGAGCTTTAACTGCACAAACACGAACGATACCGCGAATGGTATTAACCACCAAAGTTGCCAATGCTTCGCCTTCAACATCTTCAGCGATGATAAAGAGTGCACGGCCAGATTTAGCAGCAGCTTCCAGTGTCGGAATTAAATCACGAATAGAGGCAATCTTCTTATCTACCAGCAGGATAAAAGGATTATCCAGTTCGCAGCTCATATTTTGTTGATTGTTGACGAAATAAGGAGAAATGTAACCGCGGTCGAATTGCATACCTTCAACAACATTTAATTCATCTTCCAAACCATTACCGTCTTCAACAGTGATCACACCTTCTTTACCGACTTTGGTCATGGCTTCTGCAATGATGTTACCAATGGTTTCATCGCCATTCGCAGAAATGGTACCCACTTGCGCTATAGACTTGTTGTCTTTGCAAGGCACAGACATAGCCTGCAAATGCGCAACCGTGGCGGTAACGGCTTTGTCGACACCGCGCTTTAAATCCATAGGATTCATGCCAGCGGTAACAGATTTATGGCCTTCAATGGCAATACTATTGCCTAAAGTGATTGCCGTTGTTGTACCGTCGCCTGCTATATCAGAAGTTTGTGAAGCCACTTCGATAAGCATTTTAGCGCCCATGTTTTCGATGGGATCTTCTAATTCAATTTCTTTAGCGACTGAAACGCCGTCTTTAGTAATACGGGGGGCACCAAAGGTTGACTGTAAAATAACATTACGACCACGTGGCCCTAAAGTTACCGCTACAGCCTTAGCCATAATGTTGACGCCTTTTAACAATCTTTGACGTGCGTCTACTTCAAATCGAATATCTTTTGCATCAGCCATGTTAATAAATCCTCATTAATATAGTTTAAAAATTTTTTCAAGCTGCCAGAAGTTGCCTTAGGCTGTCTTGACTTCATTAGCCTTCGATGACACCCATGATGTCTTCTTCACGCATAACCAACCAATCACGACCTGAAACTTTGATTTCAGTGCCGGCATATTTGCCAAATAACACTTCATCGCCGACTTTCACATCTAATTTGCGAACATTGCCATTTTCAGCAACTTTACCTGGACCTATGGCAACAACTTTGCCACGCTGGGGTTTTTCACCAGTTACGCTTTCAGGAATAACGATACCACCCGATGTGGTACGTTCTTCAATACGCTCAATAATGACGCGATCATGTAATGGACGAATATTTGCTGTGCTCATAGGGGCTCCTCCTCAGGTAAATATATACAGTCATTCAGCTAAGCGGACGATAGTGTCCAGGGTTTAGCACTCTTGCCTGATGAGTGCTAATATATGCCCATTCCCAACAGAGTCAAGCCCCCCTCTAAAGTTCTCAAGCTTTATAAACGCAAAAATTATATTATTGGTTTTATAACTTACTTCATAAATTCCTAAAAAATTTCTGGGCTGCTACACAAACAAGCCACCACCTTGACCCTTAGCGGAAAGCTTATGTATGCTCAAAGAAGTGACTCGAGGTGAGGAAGAATTATGACTCTACGATCTTTGGCAATACTAGTCAGCCTGGTATTTTGTAACGCCTGTGCCTCCAGTCCTAAAGGCCAACCCATGACCCCTGCCGAGCTTGAATCCAAAGTATCTTCCTTAGGCGTTGAACCCACCCCCTATATGTTGATGATCAGCACCAGCGACCAAACGCTGACCTTGCTACATCACAACCAAGCCCGTGAGGTATATACCATAGCCACCGGGCGCAAAGGGCTAGGACAGCACCTCAACACTTTTAAGACTCCCCTGGGCTTGCACCGCATCAATGAAAAAATTGGCCACCAAGTTCCCGATTATGGCATTTTTATCCGCAGGCAATATGTAGGCACTTGGGAGCCCCTGCCTCGGCATTTACACAGAAAAGATTTTGTGTCGACCCGAATTTTAAGGTTAGAAGGATTACAGCCTGGATTTAACAAAGGCAGAGATAGCTGGGGCAAAATCGTCGATTCAGAAATACGAGCTATTTATATCCATGGTACCACTATGGAATGGCAGCTAGGCTACCCTTCGACTAAAGGCTGTATTCATATGAAGGCAAAAGATATTCGTCGTTTGTTTGAAAAAGTGCCCGTGGGAACTCTGGTATGGATCACCCCTGATAGGCTGTTAAACGATTAAAAATGAGGGGGTTCCTTCCCCTCATCCCCGACTAAATATTGTTATGTTGTTGTTCTTATTTATTTTTTATTATTTTATTTATTATTATAATCATATCTGGATCAGATGGGCTTGATTTTAATCGTCACCGTATCCGCCCTTTTCTTTTATTTCGTCAATTTTTTCTTTGATACTGCCTTTAGTTTTATTCCAGCCTTCTTGTGTTTTTTCTTTGAGCTGAAAGGCTGTTTCTGCTGTTTTTTCTTTTATATCGTTATAAGTATGTTGTAATTTTTCTTTGCCGCTTGCCAATGCGTGACGTGCGTCTTCGCCTAAATCATGTAATTTGTCTTTAGCAGCATCAAAACCCAGATAAGTTTTATGCTTCACTTCTTCATAACCTTCTTGAATATTAGCTCGGCCTTTTTCTAAATTGGTAGCTACACGGTGCTTCGTACTAGCAAAGGTTTCTTGGGCATGATGGCGTGCTTTTTCAAAACCTTCTTGAGTATTTTCTTGAGCACGATGATAAGTTTTTTTAATGTCGGATTGAGCAGAACCATTCGTATCTGGAATTTTATTCATAATTTTCTCCTTTTTAGAGATATATTACGCTACCTAAGCACCCGCCACAGGTGAGAGCCTAAATGCGCCCTTTTATTCATCTTTAAAATATTATACCGAATTTTAATAGTTTTTTAAAGGATCATTTGATCAACATTTTTCTAATAAGGCAGCCTTAGCAAGCAACAGCAAAATTTTCGCTTAATAGCAAGTTACAACTCTATATAAATAAAAATATTTAATATTTCTACTATTTAATATTTCTACGTGCCGGCGATAATACGAGAAAATGCGAAAAAAAGTTAAGTTGAGAGACCATTATAATAATGGGTAAACTTATTTTAATTTTTAAACGTTGCTAGGCACGCTTAACTAATTATATTTGTTATTTATTTACTGCTTATTTTATCAATTCTACTCTCTCTCTCTTAACTTAATGCCTTGTCTTCGCCTTTTCTCGTCAAATCCCCTTGTTATTTATTATTTATTATTATTATTTATTTTATTTTAACTTTACCAAAATTTCTGTTCTTATGGTTTTCACTATACGCCAATAATTTGCAGAAGGTAAAGTACTAATGCGTTTTTTATTACAGAAGCTTTACAATAATTAGCCCATCGATAAGCTGATGGCGATGGCACAGACAGCCTCTCGTTGAGCGGGCTTAAAGATGCCTTATCGAGTAGAAATGCTGTTTATGGGCTGATCATGACACTGAAAAAGCCACTTTAATACAAAATAATTGCTGCAGGTAGATGCCTGAGGTATAATCATGACTCATAATTTAAGCCTATTAGATAACTTTCTAGCCCGCCTAGGAGCACAGCCATGAACCTTTTTTTTTATCAACAAATAAAACTACAGTGGGCAGCCGCTGCGGACCTGATCGAGCAGGCGACAGTGTTTTTATATGCGGTAGCAGAAAACGAAAAAAGTTTAATGGCCAAGCTCCCCAGAGAATACTGGGTCTTTATTCTGAAGCTTCGGATCTTGTATAAAAGTCATCCGACTACGGATGGTTTTCATAGAGCGATTTTACCCCTGTTACACAGCGGAAATATTTATAAATTATCGATTTTTTTCAATAGACTGCTGAATGATCATCGCCCCCTATTGACCAGCAACGATGCTAGCGCCGATGCAGCGGTTTGCCTGTTAAATCAATGTATCTCTTTTAAAAATTCACTGGCTGCCATACCCTATCACTATTCGCCAGAGATCGATGGCTTATTAGCCTGTATGGCTGCATTATCCCAACAAGACTTGAACTCAAATGAACTCAAGGATTTCGACCTTAGCAAGATCCAACAATTCAAAAAATATACGCAACAAAAACGAAAGGATTTGGCTGTATTTATAAATAATTTTGAATACCTACTGGCTGATTATGCCGCACAGAGTATCCATGAAGTGCTGCTCACTCTGCCTCTGATCATCGACTATAACCAACCTGTATCCAGACAATTGCCGGCTGACAGCGCTATCGGCCAAACCATCGCTCAGTTTCCAGATCAAAAGTATAATCTTTCGAAAATTTTAAAAAAATTCGAAACCCTTTATATACAGGCCCGCGATAGCGCCCAAGCCATCGATGGTTTACTGGCTGAAAGTGGGGGCCGGCGTTTGAATTATCTGAATCAAAGCTTAGAAAAAGTCCTTCACTTTAATCATGGCCTTTGCCTGGGCGGGGTTTATAGCTGGGCTCGGGAATTTCCATTGGGCGCCCAGCTTGGCCCCAAACCCGACCAAACAAAAGCACAACTGAAAACCTATTCAGACTTAAACAACAGCCGATTGACCGCAGAGCTGTTTAAACTACAGCAAAACCAGTTCAACTTAGAACAAAGGAATACCAACTCAACGCATTATGCAACTCGATTCTCAACCATAAAATTCTCCTCGCCAGAGCCTGAAGCTGCTGCGAAACTGTTGGTTCAGGGCATCACCCAGGCTCTTAGCACGGCCGGCTTCAATTATGTTCAACGCAGCCAAGAGCTGCCAACCATAGAAGTGACCCTCCTCTCCCAGGAGGGTAAATTGGGGCATGCTTTGGGGTTAAAGGTTTTTAAATTTAACAATCAATTTTTCTATCGTTTTTTTGACTACGAGTATGGAGAATTTGAATTCTCGTCTTTAAAATCTTTTAATATTTTTCTGGTTGGATTTTTAAAAATCACCCCTTATCTATCCAAAGGAAAAATGGATCATTGTGAGTTGCGATTTTTGCTGCCTCGTCACCCAAATCAAAAAACCATGCTCCATGAGTTCCAATTAAAAATTGCCAAGTCTCAACATCCATTGTTAAAATCTTTACATCGAGAAGCCAGCCTATCACCTCGCAATACCGAGCTTAGGGCCAAGCTCAGAGCAGCTCTTACAATAGCATTAAAAAACTTTGTACGCTTTCAAGCTGGACAATATATTCAAACTGAATTAGAAAAAGGCTTAGCCAGTTTTCAGAACATCCATGAAAAGACCATCGAAGATAAAATGTCCGCTTCTTTATTATATAGGCCTTTATTAGCCTATTATCTGGACCTAGCTCCCAACAAATGGCTAAGCGGTGTTAAAGACCATATAAAACTTATATCCGATATAGCCGAAGACGATGATGCAGACTGGCACTGGAGACTGATATTGATTAGTGCTGGGCTTCGCTACGCAAAAGATGCTTATCCCTACCCTCCAGCAAAAGATTTTGCTTTGAATTTATTAAAGACTGTACTGCAGGGTCTGTTGAATATTCGAACGTCTCAGCCAGGTCCTTTGCAGAGTAAAGTTCTAGACTACCAAGAACAGGCGTCTCAGATCATGGCTGAGCTAAGCTCTACAACTGAATTTCCGCATCAATTGACAAAAACATTGGCCGAAATGCTCGATCATGAATTTGACAAAAATTTCAATGAGCTCTTCTATTTCTGGCATTGGAGGAAAGATTGGGATTCATTTAAAACCCTCGAAGGTGAGAGCACCATTCCTGGTAGTCTGCTTTTAAACCTGATTGTTTTTTTAACTGAAACTGTTGCAGATTTAGCAGTTTCAGAACCAACAACTTTCCTGACACAGGGGGGCTCCAATAAGCTTTCAGTGCCTGCAGAGCCGTCTGGAACGATAAGGCTGCGGGCAAAACTTTAACTGAGGGGAATACCCCTTCCATTTTGCTTTTATCTGGAGCATCCATGCTCCAGCCCCTTTGGGCTGACGTGGAAAATTGCTCCAGGCAATTTTTTATGCGTCGTTGAGCACTTATCATGCTTTCTGAAGGCTAAGCTCAAGCCTGGTAGCAGGCCACCAGCTTAAAGCTATCAGCCCATGAGAGGCTTAGCCTCTCACCATAAGCCTAAAACCAAACTAAAAAGTCTATATATCAAGATTTCAAATATTCATCATCAATAGGCCAAAAAATAACCGAGTATAATTTTAGGCCTCTATAGTACAATAGGCGACGCTGTATAACTGGACTATCCCGATATAACTGGACTATCCCGATACGAAAAGGCGAACAACTAGCTATATGAATATCCCAAAATGATCACCTTGGTCGCAAAACTGCCTTTTTCCAAGCTGCGTTTTCAAAAGCTTTTACTCGCATGGTACCAACAGCATGGACGTAAAACTTTGCCTTGGCAGCAACCTAGCAGCCCTTATCGGGTATGGATTTCTGAAATCATGCTGCAGCAAACTCAGGTCCAGACAGTGATCCCTTATTTCAAACGTTTTATCAAGCGATTCCCGACAGTTAAGGCTTTGAGTCTGGGCCCTGAAGAAGAGGTGCTGGCTTTATGGTCAGGCTTAGGTTATTACGCGCGAGCACGAAACCTTTATAAGAGTGCTCAATTAATGGCTCGGTCTAGCTCTAAAACTTTGCCCGACAATTTTGCAGAACTATTGAAGCTACCGGGTATTGGTCGTTCTACAGCAGGTGCAATTCTCGCTTTAGCCCATGAACAGCCTTACGCTATTTTAGACGGCAATGTGAAACGAGTCTTGAGTCGCGTTATTGCCAAGGCAAACGACAGCCCAGCTGAAATACTGCGACAGCTATGGAGCTTAGCAGAGCGCCTTACACCTCATAAAAACGTCAGAGCTTATACTCAAGCCATCATGGATTTGGGGAGTTTAATTTGCACGCCTTCAAAGCCCAAGTGCGCTGACTGCCCTTTACAAAGCATTTGTCAGGCCTATCGACTGAATATCACCAGCGATTTTCCGCAGAAGCCCAAGCGCCTAGTAAAAACATACCAAGCATTTCAATGGCTCATCATTCAGCATCCTAGCCTTGGGATTTTGCTAGAAAAGAGACCTGCTACCGGAATTTGGGGGGGACTTTGGAGCTTACCTGAATGCCATGCTAGCCTACCGCCAGCAGCATGGGGCAAAACTCATTTGGGAATCGTTCTAAAACTGATCCATAGATTGCCAAATTTTCGGCATAATTTAACGCACCGAACCTTAGATATTGAACCTATAGTTTGCCAGCTTAAGATCCTACCTAAAAATATTTTGTTGCATGCCTCTTATCGATGGTATCAACCTCGAGACACTTTAAAGTTAGGGCTTGCGGCGCCTTTACGAGAGCTTTTGCAAACGGTATTTAACTTTTCATTGAAGGATATTGCATGAGTCGAGAAATTTTTTGTCAAAAGTTAACCAAATATGCCGAAGGTTTGGAAAGACCGCCATATCCGGATCTGCTGGGTCAGCGCATCTATAACCATATTTCTAAAGAGGCTTGGCAGCTTTGGCTGGTTCACCAGACCAAGATCATTAATGAAAACCGTTTAGCACTGGCTGATCCCAAAGCACGTGAGCGACTCAAGGCGGAATTGGAGATCTTCCTATTTAATGATAAGGCTCTTTAGGGACCCGTAGTTTGGTTTATAACCTTATGACGGCTATCTATAGTTCTATAGTTTGCAACAGCCTAGAATTCTAGGTTGGCCTAGATCCGGACCTCTGGCTAGATAGAGCGGTTGACTTAAATCTCACGACTAGGGTTTAATACGCGTTCTTTACGGATATGATAGCTCGACTGTAAGAAGAGGACTGAAAGTTCTCAGGCCCGGGCTTTAATACGCGTTCTTTATGGCCAGATAGCTCAGTTGGTAGAGCAGAGGATTGAAAATCCTCGTGTCGGGGGTTCAATTCCCTCTCTGGCCACCATTAAAGAATTGTCCACAGAGTTATCCACAGGAATCGGTCCTTGCCAAAGACTTTTTGCTTTGCTGTATTCAATAAAGTCAGTTAGAAAATCCCATAAAATGGTTTTCTAACACAGGCTAGAATCAAAACTTATACACAAGCTAGACAGGCATCAATAAATTTCTATTTTAATTTCACTTTTTAGTGAGAGTGCCTTGAAGAATTTAAAAATACTCATTTATTCAGCATTATTTTGTTTTTATCAAAAACAAAGAAGCCCCGCTTAAATATAAAGCTATAAAACTTAATATATTCAAAAATATTATCCACAGAGTTATCCACAGGATCATTCAATAACTAGGCTGAAAATTAATGAAACATCGGATCTAAGGAAGGTATATTTGCGCCATCGTTATAGGTCATCATACTTAATTTATCCACAAACTTATTTTAATAATTAACTTATTCTTTAACCATTACCAAGGTCTGTTTTGTGCTGCGCTGGAGCCATTATAGGCAATCAATTGGAAGAAGAACAATTTTTTTTGAATTTTTTTTTACTTAAGATCCAGACTCTTTGCTCGCAATCCACCCCAGCCATCGATCAGTTTTCAAAAAAAGTTATCTTCCCCTACCTGACAGCGAGATAAGCTTGCGGTATGATAGCTAAATCCAGAATTTCACTCCATCAAGTTAGCAGACGGCCGAATAGCATCATGAAAGATGAAAAAGATACAAGTCCCAAAACTAAAAAATCATTTAGCTTCACCTTTGAAGATGAGGAGAATGAAGATAACCCAACGATTTCTCAAACCTTTTCTAAAGCCCCTCTTAAAAAAAGCTCAGTTTCTAAAATTCAGGAATACACTTTTGAATTTGAAAACGAAAACCCCGAAGACACTGAAGCTATCCTGCTTATGGCTGAAGGCGAAGAGCGTGAACTCAAAGTTCGTTTGGATAAATGGTTATGGGCGGCCCGTTTTTTTAAAACCCGCGCCTTAGCTCGTTTGGCAGTAGAAGCTGGTAAAGTTTTTTATAATGGTCAGCGATCTAAGCCAAGCCTTGAGATTGAGCTGGGTGCTTCTCTACAAATTCGCCAAGGCGATTTTGAAAAAATGGTCATTATCAAAGGGTTGTCTACTCGGCGGCGCAGCGTTGAAGACGCGGCACAATTATTTGAAGAAACCCCCGAAAGCCGTCGGATCCGTGAACAGAGACCTCTGCGCACTCCTCGCGATTTTACTCCTTATGAACAACAACAAGGTGCTGAGCGGCCACGCAAAGTAGTGAGATTTTTAAGACGCTCTTTTGGGCGTCAAGAAACCACGACTCCAAGTGTTCCCGTTTTTGAACCACATACCTGGGAAGACTAACCTTGCAGGCCCAAACATCCCGTGAAACGCTGATTAGTCAACTCTTGGCTCATGAGCTCTCTGTTGATATTTCTCAAATAACTGCCGCTGTCAGGTTGCTGGATGAAGGTGATACGGTACCTTTTATTGCTCGTTACCGCAAAGAAGTGACCGGCGGTTTAACCGATGACCATCTGCGATTATTAGCAGAGCGCTTGGTTTACTTAAGAGAATTAGAAGAAAGACGAGCAGCCATAATTGCCAGCATTGAGGAACAAGGCAAACTATTACCTGCTTTGTTAAAAGACTTACAAGAAGCTGATTCTAAAGCGCGACTTGAAGATCTGTACCTGCCCTATAAACCCAAACGACGCAGCAAAGCGCAAATAGCCAAAGAAGCAGGCCTTGAACCTTTAAGTCAGTTTTTATTACAAGATCCGAACCTAGATCCTCAATTAAAAGCTCAAGAATTTTTGAATCCAGAACATAAAATCGATGATGCTGCTCAAGCACTTGAAGGTGCTCGGTTTATTTTAATGGAACAATTTGCAGAAGATGCTCACACCTTAGGCCGAATACGTGAATATTTATGGCAAAAGAGTTTACTGCAAAGTACGGTGATCACCGGCCAAGAAGAAAAAGGCCAAAAGTTTCGCGATTATTTTAATCACAGTGAAAGCTTCAACCGGATCCCTTCTCACCGAACACTGGCCATGTTGCGAGGTCGCAAAGAGGGCTTGCTACAACTGACATTAATACTCGAAACAGAAAACACTCATACCGAGCGGAGTTACCCTGAATCTGTTATTGCAGAACGATGGCAAGTTGCTAACCAAAATCGTGCCAGTGATGCTTGGCTCCTTGAGACTGTTCGCTGGACCTGGCGAATAAAATTACAACCTCATTTTGAGACTGAGCTCCTCAGTCAGCTACGTGAAAATGCTGAAGAGCAAGCCATTGCAGTATTTGCCAGCAATCTTCGTGATTTATTAATGAGTTCACCCGCGGGTCCTCGAACGATTATGGGTTTAGATCCGGGCTTGCGCAGTGGCGTTAAGCTCGCCGTTATCGATAAAACCGGCAAGCTATTACATCACGCAACCATTTATCCGCATGTGCCACAAAACCAATGGGCAGCCTCCTTGAATCTTTTAAGTACGGTCGTTAAAGAGTATTCGGTAGATCTCATCGCTATCGGAAATGGTACCGCTTCGCGGGAAACTGCCAAGCTGATCACCGATCTGTTACAAAAAGAACCGGCACTCAATTTAACGCCAGTCTCAGTTTCAGAAGCAGGGGCATCGGTTTACTCAGCCTCTGAATTGGCAGCTTTAGAGTTTCCTGATATTGATGTATCGATTCGCGGTGCAGTGTCAATTGCTCGACGTTTACAAGATCCTTTAGCTGAATTGGTTAAAATCGAACCCAAAGCGATTGGGGTAGGACAATATCAACATGATGTGAACCAAAGCTTGTTATCACGCTCATTGGGAGATGTGGTCGAAGATTGTGTCAATGCAGTCGGAGTCGATGTGAACACCGCATCAGTCCCGTTACTGGCTCGAGTAGCAGGTTTAAATCAAGGCATTGCTAGCCAAATTGTTACTTATCGTGATACCAATGGTCCATTTAAAACCCGAGACCATTTAAAGTTGGTGCCGCGTTTAGGTCCCAAAGCTTTTGAACAATCTGCCGGCTTTTTGCGCATTATGGATGGCGACAACCCTTTAGACGCTTCTACAGTACATCCAGAAGCCTACGCCGTGGTGCATCGCATTTTAGAAAAAACCAAAAAGCCATTACAGGCACTCATTGGCGACAAAACGACTTTGCAGTCATTGCAGGCTGCTGAATATACCGATAGCCATTTTGGTCTACCTACCGTGCAAGATATTCTCAAAGAATTAGAAAAGCCTGGCCGGGATCCTCGGCCGGCTTTCAAAACCGCCCAATTCAAAGCTGGGGTTGAAACGTTAAAAGACTTGCAACCTGCTATGGTACTTGAGGGCGTCGTGACCAATGTGGCTGATTTTGGAGTCTTTGTAGATATCGGTGTACATCAAGATGGATTGGTTCATATTTCTTGCCTAGCTGAAAAATTTGTTAAAAACCCAAGAGACGTGGTTAAAACGGGTGATATTGTTACAGTTAAAGTACTTGAGGTAGATATCCATCGCAAACGCATCAGTCTTACGATGCGTTTGAATGACAATGCCACGGGATCCTCCCAGGCTTCACAGAATTCTGCGCCTCAGCAACCAAAAAAAGTACCCAAACCTCCTATAGAGCGAAAACCAACGACCTCCGTTTTTGGAGCAAGTTTAGAAGCCGCTTTTAAAGATATCCTAAAATAAGTACCTATAGGAGAACCTGGTGCTCAATATTAAAACTGTTTTAGATAATTTGGATGCAGTTAGAGATAATATTAAGGCCCGCCATGTCAATCTTGATATTGACGAAGTTGTCGCTCTTTACCAGGCAACAAAAAACTTAAAAGCAGAGTTACAAGATATTCAGACTCGTTCAAATATTGTTGCTCGGGAAATTCCCAAGGCTTCCAGTGATGCTCGTGCCCCTTTAATTTTAGAGGGTAAACAACTTAAAGAGCGAGCGACGAATATAACAGCTTTGCTGACAGAAAAAGAGGATAACTATCACGAAATATTGCTCAGAGTTCCCAATTTTTTTGCCCCTGATACGCCCATAGGCAAAGATGATAGCCTTAACCATGTGGTCAGCCAATTTAAAGAAAAAACCCAATTTAGTTTTAAGCCCAAAGACCATTTAGAACTTGCTCAATCACTTGATATCTTAGATTTTGAAGCCGGTGCGAAAGTGACTGGCGCTAAATTCTATTTTCTTAAAAATGAAGGCGTTTTTTTGGAATTTGCTCTAGCTCGCTTTGCTATGGATATGGCTGCAAAACTGGGTTATACCCCTCTGATCACTCCCGATTTGGCTCAAGATGAAATCATTCAGGGAGCCGGCTATGCACCACGGGGTAATGAAAGCCAAATTTATTCTCTGCAAGATCTGCCTTTAAGCCTGATTGGTACCTCAGAAATTACCATTGGTGGCATGTTGAAAGACACCATTCTTAAAGCTGAAGATCTGCCTTTAAAATTTGTCGCTTTTAGTCATTGTTTCCGCACCGAAGCCGGTGGCCATGGTCGAGAAAACAAAGGACTATATCGAGTTCACCAGTTTTCTAAAATTGAGCTTTTCCAGTTTACCCTTCCTGAGCACAGCGATGCCGGTCTTGAAGAAATTCGTTCTTTAGAAGAACAAATTTACCAGGCCTTAGAACTCCCTTATCAGGTGGTACGCGTTTGTAGTGGTGATTTAGGCAATGCGGCTTATAAAAAATATGATATCGAAGCATGGATGCCTGGTAAGGGTGAAGCAGGTGAATTTGGTGAAGTCACCTCGGCTTCCAATTGTACTGATTTTCAAGCTCGCCGCTTGAATATCCGATATAAAAATACTGAAACTGGCAAAAATGAATTTGTCCATACTTTGAACGGCACAGCGATTGCCTTAAGCCGAACCCCCATCGCTTTATTAGAAAACTTTCAACAGCAAGATGGTAGCATTGTGATACCCAAAGCTTTACAAGCTTACACGGGTTTTAGCGTGATTCGCCCACGCACAAGGCCCTAGTATACTGGTTCTAGTTTGGTTTTAGGCAAGGCGCCAAGCCTGGAGCTACCGGAGTTTACATATAGTAAATGAGGATAGCGACATGGCGTAGGCAACACCGCCTAAAATCTAAATGGGACCAGTATATACTCCTTCCATTTTATTTGTTTAGAATTTACATCTCGGTGCCGCTGGCTATCCGTGTCCCTGGAGTGCACGTATAGCAACAAATCAGAGGGATATTTGGCTGCCTAGCACCCGAAGAAATATGATTCACCAGGCTTCAAATCACCAGATTTGTTTTTCAAGAGATCTAAAATCTAAATGGAAGGAGTATCTATATCATTTGTCTTTTAGTTTACGGCTTTATTGCCTATAAACGTAGAATTTTATAAAGGGGGAGCATCGATGTCATCGCAACCAAATCCCCCTCCTGGCCTATGGCTGAAAATTGCCTTGCTCTCCCCTATTCGCAAGTATTTTGCTTACTCCTGCCCTCTAGGACTCCATCCTCCTCATGTGGGCGCTCGGGTGCAGATCCCTTTTGGAAAAAGTCAGCGCGTTGGGATCATCGTCGCTATCGATGAGTCTCCAGAAATTTCTCCCGAACGCATCAAACCTATTTTAGAAGTGGTCGATGCAGCATCGCTATTTTCACAAGAATTATGGCAATTGCTGCTTTGGGCCAGTGACTACTACCAATGGCCTTTTGGCGATGTGGTTGCTGCAGCCCTGCCGACAGCCTTACGTAAGGGTGAAGCCACAGTTTGGCCGACGGAAATTTTTTGGCGCTATGCTACGCTAACAGCAACCACTGCAAACTTGAAAAATTACCGGCGCCAAAAAGAAACCTTAGCTTTCTTTCAACAAGAGCCCAGTCGCTTTTTTTCCGAACCAGAACTCAAAAATGCAGGCTTAACCAAAGCTTCTATGAGAAGTCTGCTAGAAAAAGGTTATCTTGAAACCGAAACACGACCTCGACTCGCGCGGTCCACTGTCAATATTCAAGGTTATTCTGAAAGTGAGATCCCTTTAGAATTAAATCCAACACAAAAAATCGCTTGTGAAGCCATTATTCAAGCCTTTGGGCAATTTCAAGCTTTTTTGCTAGATGGCATCACCGGCAGTGGTAAAACAGAAGTCTATTTGCAGGCTATTCAGGCCATTTTGGCGCAAGGCAAACAAGCTTTAATTTTGGTACCAGAAATTGGCTTAACTCCCCAAGCCGTGGCGCGTTTTCAAGCGCGATTTCCCATACCCATCGCAGTATTACATTCAGGATTAACCGACGGGGAACGTTTAACAGCTTGGTTGATGGCTCGGGATGGATTGGCCAATATTGTTATTGGCACGCGCTCAGCAGCTTTTGTGCCTTTACCCCGTCTGGGCCTATGCATCATCGATGAAGAACATGATGCATCGTTTAAACAACAAGAAGGCTTCCGCTATTCGGCACGGGATCTGCTGTTAAAACGCTGCCAATTGGAAAAATTACCGATAGTCTTAGGTTCGGCAACTCCAGCACTAGAAACCCTCCATAATACCTTGACGCTGCGCTATCGGCATTTAAAATTGCCTTTGCGTGCGGGGGAAGCCATGCTCCCCAGCTTACAAATTTTAGATATTCGCCACAAAAAACTTGAAGAAGGTCTATCTTCGCAATTATTTGCTCATATTGAACAGCATTTAAAAGAAGATAGCCAAGTGCTGTTGTTTTTAAATCGCCGTGGCTTTGCACCTCTGTTGTATTGTTCATCCTGCCAATGGAAAGCAAGCTGCAAATACTGTGATGCACATTTGATCCATCATTTTAATCCGCCACATCTGCGCTGTCACCATTGTGAGAGAACGCATGCTTTACCGACGAGCTGCCCTCAATGCCGAGCGGCTACTCTCTGTCCTTTAGGCATGGGGACAGAAAGAGTCGAACAGGTGCTGATTCGGCGCTTCCCCGATAAAAAGATTTTGCGCTTTGATAAAGACAGTACCAAGGCAAAAGGAAAGATCAGCGATTTATTGCGCGATGTCGCCAATGGCAAGGCTGATATTTTATTGGGCACTCAGATGATTGCCAAAGGCCATCATTTTCCCAAAGTCACATTGGTCGCCATTTTAGATATTGATCACGCTTTTTTTAGTCAGGATTTTAGAAGTCTTGAAAGGGTCGGGCAATTAATTTTACAAGTAGCAGGACGCGCAGGGCGAGCTGAAAAAAAAGGCCACGTTTTGATACAAAGCGCGCAACCTGAACATCCTTTATTGCAATGTCTTTTACAAGAAGGTTATATCAGCTTTGCACAACGCCTTTTGACGGAGCGGCAAAAAGCCTTGCTACCCCCGTTTACATATCAGACACTGGTACGCAGCGAAGCGCCTTCAAGCTCCCAGGCGCTATCGTTTTTAGCTGAAATCAAAGTTCAGCTTCAAGCATTGCCGTTTGCTGATTTACAAATTTTGGGCCCGGCACCCTCTCCCATGGAAAAGCGCGGCAACCGTTTTCGAGGCCAGCTTTTGTTGCAGGCCCCTAAACGTGTGACGCTTAATCTTGCCATCAAAAAATTATTGCCCTTTTTAGATAAAATCAGCCAATCATCCCAATTGCGTTGGTCTCTGGATATTGATCCCCTGGACATGTTTTAATATACCCTATGAAAGCACAGATTATTCAGCCTTCTATCTATAAACGTCCGCATAAGCGCAGCGCCCGCCGCGCTCAACATTTGGCCGCCCAAAAAAGCTGGGGACGAAGCATCTGGATCTTATTGGGAATTTTAGTCGGCATTTTAGGCTGTGCCCTCGTGATGCGGCCAGAATTGATCCTACCTATGCTGGCGCCTAAGCTCATAGCCTCAAAGGCTGCAGTCCAACAACACAAACCCTCTGCCAGCCCCAAAGCGACGCCACACCGAGCCCCCAGGCCTGCCAAAGCTCATTTTGATTTTTATACCATACTGACCAAAAATGAAACTGAAGCTCAACCCAGAACCAGCCCTGCTCAAACGCCGCTTAAAACTTTACCAGCCCTCGCAACAACTCCTCCTGCCGTTATTCCTCCCAGCCCTGTACCGAAACGTTATTCAATTCAAACGGGCGCTTTCAAACATTATAGCGATGCGGATGCTTTTAAAGCCGAATTAACCTTACAAGGCTTTAACGCAAAAATTCAAAAGGCTACCCTGAGCAACGGAAAGCCAGAATTTCATGTTATTTTAGGGCCTTTTCCAACTGAGCAAGCAGCTCAACATTATAAAAAACAGCTACAGAGCTTTGATATACCGGTGACGCTCATTCGCCATTAACTAAAGCCTACTCAGGGCATGGGGATGCCAAGGTTTCACCGATGGTTTTTAAGTTGTAATATGGGCCCTAAGGCATCTCTCCATAAGCTTAATTTCCCGAAAGCCCCTGGGTAGTCCCCCTAGTTGGAACTGACTGGCGGTTTTCAAAAATCTGAGGATGATATTGTGCAACAATTTGAAGGCACCACCATTGTCTGTATTCGTCGAGATCATTGTGTCGTCATCGGTGGCGATGGCCAAGTTTCCTTGGGCAACACGATATTAAAAGGCAACGCACGCAAAGTACGCCGTTTGTTTCACAATAAAGTGATTGCAGGATTTGCCGGCGGCACTGCTGATGCATTTACTTTGTTTGAACGCTTTGAGAAAAAATTAGAATCAACCCAGGGCCATTTGGTAAAGGCTGCCGTAGAGCTTGCTAAAGATTGGCGCACCGACAAAATGCTGCGTCGCTTAGAAGCGTTGTTGGCTGTGGCCGACAAAAAAACCTCCTTAATTTTAACCGGTAATGGCGATGTTATCGAACCTGAAAATTCTTTAATTGCGATTGGCTCGGGAGGCCCCTATGCGCAAGCCGCAGCTCAAGCACTTTTAGAAAATAGCGAATTATCAGCCCGGATGATTGCGGAAAAATCTTTACACATTGCAGCCGGGATCTGTGTCTATACCAACCATAATTTGGTTTTCGAAGAATTGGACAGTGAATAATATGCAAACCATCGTAACCAAAACTGAAAAACTAGCAGCCTTAAAAAAACCTTTATTATTGATGAAGCCTTACGAGATTGTCGAAGAGCTGGATAAGCACATTATTGGCCAGCAAGCCGCAAAACGTTCGGTCGCTATTGCTTTGCGCAATCGCTATCGGCGTTTGCATGTCAGCCTGCATTTGCGCGATGAAATCACCCCTAAAAATATTCTGATGATTGGACCCACGGGTGTCGGTAAAACAGAAATTGCCAGACGCATAGCCAAATTGGCGGGTGCACCTTTCATTAAGGTAGAAGCCACAAAATTTACTGAAGTGGGTTATGTGGGCCGAGATGTGGAGTCCATTATTCGAGATCTGATGGACGTGGCTATTAAATTAACGCGTGAAGAAGCGCTGGCTGCCATTAAAGAAAGTGCTTGGCAAGCAGCCGAGGAACGCATACTGGATGCTTTGCTGGCTGCAAGCTCCCTGGAGCCTCCGTTACCAGATCGAGATCCAGCCACTCGGCAAATATTGAGAAAAAAATTACGGGAAGGCAGCTTAGACGACAAAGAAATAGAGCTTGATTTACAAGCCCCCTCTATTGGGGTAGAAATTATGGCCCCCCCCGGCATGGAAGAAATGACCCAGCAACTGCAGGGCCTATTTCAAAATTTATCAAGCGAACGCACCAAAAAACGCAAGCTGAAAGTAAAAGATGCCGTTAAATTACTAGAGGAAGAAGAGGCTTTAAAACTGGTTAATAACGAGGATATTAAAGCTCAAGCCTTAGAAAAAGTAGAGCAATCAGGCATCATTTTTATTGATGAAATTGATAAAATTACTCAACGTTCTGAACGTTCGGGAGCTGGCGACATTTCCCGAGAAGGAGTGCAGCGTGATCTATTGCCCTTGGTTGAAGGCTGCACAGTTTCAACCAAGTATGGCATGATTAAAACTGATCATATTCTTTTTATTGCCTCCGGTGCTTTTCACTTTTCAAAGCCTTCTGATTTAATTCCCGAGCTACAAGGGCGTTTCCCCATTCGAGTAGAGCTAAGCGCCTTATCTGCGGAAGACTTTGTTAAGATCTTAACCGAACCTGATGCTTCTCTGACCGAACAATATAAAGCTTTAATGGCTGTAGAAAAAGTTGAGTTATCATTTACCACCGATGGCGTACAAAGAATTGCAGAAATGGCTTGGCAAATTAATGAACGCACTGAAAACATTGGTGCAAGACGTCTGCATACGGTCATGGAACGTTTATTAGAAGCCTTGTCTTTTAACGCCTGTGACGAGGCCATTGAAAATATCACGATTGATCGTGCCTATGTCAACGAACAACTGGCCGCTTTGGTGGATGACGAAGATCTCAGTCGTTTTATATTGTAGGGACTTTAACTTGAATATACTCCTTTTAGTTTGGTTTTAGGCTAGGAGTAAAGCGAGACTAGGGTTGCTCGTAATGAGAATTGCGAGGATCCGCTAGAGCTACAAGGCTTGTGGCATGCCACAAGCCGCTGAGGTTATTCATCATATTGAAAGCATGATGAGTGCTCAACAACGCCTAAAATCAAAATGGAAGGAGTATAGGCCCTTATCGTAAATAGCCCTCGAGAGCTCTCGACTACGCTCGGGATCACAAGTTGCCGAGATGACAACGAGACATACAAGTGGATACCCGAGATATGCAAGAAAATTTTACTGATTTTGGTTTTAAACAAATACCCAAGAATGAAAAATCCCAGCTGGTCAAAGAAGTTTTTCATTCGGTCGCTGAGCATTACGATATCATGAATGATTTGATGTCTTTTGGGCTACATCGTTTATGGAAGCGTCATGCTATCCGCCATTGTGCTTTGAGATCCGGCCAAAGTGTTTTGGATTTAGCTGGAGGCACGGGGGACTTAGCGAAGCTTTGTCATCAAGAAGTAGGCGCTCTGGGCCATACTGTCTTAGCCGATATCAATGAGGCCATGCTGCTGGCCGGTTTTAAAAAACGACTCGATCAAGGCTCGGTTTCAGCTATTAAACTGGTAGAAGCTGATGCGGAACAGCTACCTTTTAAAAATAACAGTTTTGATTGCGTGCTGATTGGTTTTGGCTTGCGCAATATGACCGACAAAACGGCAGCTTTAACATCCGTATTGCGGGCATTAAAACCGGGTGGGCGCTTAGTCATTTTAGAGTTTTCCCACATTGCTTTAAAAGGTCTCGAAAAACTCTATGATGCTTATTCATTTCACATATTACCTCGCTTAGGTCAGCTGATCTGTCAGGATGCAGACAGTTATCGCTATTTAGCGGAATCTATTCGAAAGCATCCTCCCCAAGAAGTTTTGCTAGACATGATGCACCAGGTGGGCTTTGAAAATTGCAGCTTCCACAACCTAACCGGTGGAGTCGTCGCCATCCATAAAGGGTTTAAGTTTTGAAACAAACCATTCTTTCAGGATTTTTAGCTAAAACTCTCAACTATGCTTTATCTTTTGGCATGAAAACTCCAGCTTTTTTAAGCTTGCTCAATAATAAAAATTTGCTCATAGAGGCAAAACCGCTGACAGCACTACAAATCTGCATTCAAAAAGATAAACTCAATTTTACAGCAGAGACCAACTTGGTGCCTGATTTAGTCTTAAAAGGACCGATCGGCGCTTTTCTGTATCTTATATTGACGCACAACCATGCAGCGGCTTTAAAAAAAGGTTTACAGATTGAAGGCGATACGCTGCTAGCTGCAGCATTTCAAGGCTTATTTTTAAACAATCATTTCGACTGGGAAGAGATGCTGGCACAACACACCGGTGACATTTTTGCTCATGCCTGTGCGGTAAAAATTCGAGGCTTGTTAAACTGGCAGAAGAATCTGTTCAAAAGTTTTCTCAGCCAATCTGTGGAATATCTGCAAGAAGAAATTGATATGCTGCCTCAAAAAGCTGAAGTAGAAGAATTTTTAAGTTCAGTGGACTCCCTTCGTGCTAAAACTGATAGATTTAAGGCGCGATTAAAAAATCTTCAGCATAAATCCCTGAACCAAAAGACCCATGGTATATGATATACTGGCCTAACCTTTATTAAAGAGACCCTTTGGTGAAATCGGTAACCCAGGCCACACGGTTATTTTTTATTGTCTATGTTTTTTTAAAACATGGCGTTGATGACTTATTGCGCTCGCTACCTTTCTTTAAAATACTGCGCGCGATATCCTGGTTTTGGTGGCCCTTAAGAAAAAATCCCTCCAGCCCTCGGGGCCAGCGAATTCGACATGCTCTGGAAGAGCTTGGGCCCGTCTTTGTAAAGTTTGGTCAATTGTTATCGACTCGTCTTGATATCCTTCCAGAAGATATTGCACTTGAGTTTATTCGCTTACAAGATAAAGTGCCGCCTTTCTCCAGTGAAATATCGGTGAAAATGATTCAAGAGGCTTTAGGGCAACCTATCAACAGTCTTTTTCGAGAATTTGAAACCATCCCTTTGGCTTCAGCTTCTATTGCTCAGGTTCATGGTGCTGTATTGCATGATGGTAGCCAAGTGGTATTGAAAGTTTTAAGGCCGGATATTGGCAAAATTATTAAAAGAGATGCCAAGTTGCTCTATACTTTGGCGCAAGTCGCTGAAAAATGTTGGTCTCCCGCCAAACAATTGCGTCTCACAGCGGTGGTGCTTGAGCTTGAAAAAACCTTAATGGATGAAGTTGACTTATTAAGGGAAGCTGCCAATGCCTCGCAACTGCGACGCAATTTTTCCACGTCCTGCCTATTACAAGTACCCTACATTTATTGGCCGTTAACACGCATCAATGTTCTTGTGATGGAGCGGGTATTTGGTATTCCGGTTTCAAATAAAGAAGAATTGATAGCCCAAGGGGTGAACTTTCAAAAATTAGCCGAACGCAGCGTGGAAATTTTCTTAACCCAAGTGTTTCGAGATTGTTTTTTTCATGCCGATATGCATCCCGGCAACATCATGATCGATGCTCGAGAACCCAATAGCCCGATTTTTATTGCCGTTGATTTTGGCATTATGGGCAGCCTTGGACCCTCTGAACACCGCTATCTGGCGCAAAACTTTATGGCATTTTTTAAGCGTGATTATCGGCGAGTGGCTGAATTGCATGTAGAATCAGGATGGGTACCAGCAGAAACTCGGGTAGAAGAATTTGAATCTGCCATTCGTACAGTTTGTGAGCCATTGTTTGAGAGACCTTTAAAAGAAATTTCTTTTGGAAAAACTTTATTACGCTTATTCCAAACAGCTCGGCGCTTTAATATGCATATTCAGCCGCAACTCATTCTTTTGCAAAAAACTTTAATTAATGTAGAGGGTCTCGGGCGGCAGTTGTATCCAGATTTAGATTTATGGAAAACTGCAAAACCCATTTTAGAAGAATGGATGCAAAATCAAACGGGCTTGAACGCTCTGTGGCGAAAAATGCGTGATCAAGCGCCTTACTGGGTTGAAAAACTCCCCGAGCTACCGCCTTTGCTACATCACTTATTACAACAAAAAGCCGCTGCTCATAAAGACTCTACCCCAGTCATGATGCCAACACGAGCCTTAAGCTTTACTCAAGGTTTAATCTTTGGGGTGATTTTAACAACAGCTTTGGTTCTGCTTTTAGATAAGTTTTGGAACAGTGGTTTTAAATTTTTTAATATCAGTTCATAAATCATTTACTTTTTGCTTTCGCCTGACAATCTATTTATTTCTGGATGATTCGCATCATGTCACATCTTTGGGCTCAAACTATAACGATAAATCAAGATTTAGCACAGCGCTTGGTCGAACAACAAACGGATCTCATCGTTTCTTCTATCGAAATTTTAGCTGAGGGTTGGGATAATGTTGCTTACCTGATAAATAAACAATTTGTTTTTAGATTTCCCCGTAGAGAATTCGGGCTTGATTGCATGGAAAATGAGCTTGTTATCTTACCATATCTTGCAAAAAATATTTCTTTTCCTTTTTCTAATCCTATATACATTGGCAAACCATCCGATATTTATCCGGCATCTTTTGCGGGTTATCCTATCCTACAAGGCAATCCCCTGTCTGATCTAAATGTAGCATTCATACATGATGAAAAATTTGCTCAAACTTTAGGGAAATGGCTAAAAGAGTTACATTCCATACCAATTTGCAATGAGCATCATACAAAAATTAAAGGGGATCAGTTATGGCGAACTGATCTACCCGATATAGTAGAAAGAAGCAACAAAAGGATAGTGCAATACGAATCTTATTTTGAAGAGGCAGGCTTTCATAAAAACGAGCTTTTTTCTGCAGTGGAAAAAGTTTCTCAACTTAAGATCAACAACCTAGATAAAAAATCATATATTCATGGCGATTTATATAGTAAGCATCTATTAGTTGATAATCAGAAAGATCCATGCGGCATCATCGATTGGGGTGATATTCATATTGGCAATCCTGGAATTGATTTGTCGATAGGATTGATGATTTTCTCTGATCCCGCATTACAGGTTTTTTTTGACAGCTATGGAACCCTTACCGGCGAGATGAAAACGAGGGCTATGATACGCGCCCTTCAGCATCCTATTGCTCTGTTGCCATATTGTTATGAAAGGGGCGAAGAGCGACTGAAAAACTGGACTATCTTAGCTTTAACAAAAGCCGTGACTGAGGTTTTAAAGGCATAGCTATTGAAGGGGCGCAGCTAGCATGGTCTATACTCCTTCCATTTTGATTTTAGGCGTTGTTGCCTGGCGGATCCTCGCAATCCTCATTACGCTACAAGGTAACTCCGGTTGCTCAGTCCTTGGCGCCTAGCCTAAAACCAAACTAAAAGGAGTATATACTCGTCTTTAACTTGTTGCTACTTGACAACCATTAAATAATTGGATAAACAAAACGAGAGAGGTGAATATGTCTAGCTGCATTTTTTGCAAAATTGCCAATAAAGAAATTCCCAGCGAGTTTTTGTATGAAGACGAACGCGTGTTTGTGGTGAGAGATCTGCATCCCAAGGCCCCTATCCATATTCTGGTGATACCCAAACGCCATATTGCCAGCCTCATAGATTTACAAGATAGCGACCGAGATTTGGCAACCCACCTGCTATTTACCCTGCCTAAAATTGCTGTAGCCCATGGCTTAGTCAAAGGTTTTAGAACCATTATCAACAGTGGTGTGGGTGGTGGCCAAGAGATTAGTCATTTGCATTGCCATCTCATTGGAATTTCCAGCGTTTATGGGCCAACGGCTGGCAGTTAGAATAACGCTCCCGGGATTTCCCCATTCGGTGAGCCAGCAAAACTATTCTGGCAGATTAAGCCATAATGCTTATACCAACGCAGTAATATTTTTCAAGCTCTCAGCTACTCAAGATGTCCGCAATGACTTACTCGATTCTTTTACGTTTATTAGTTGAATAGAATGAATCTTCAGCATAAGTGCTAGAACTTTCTGCAGTAGAAGAATAAACCAAGGTACTTGAGCTGGATGAAGATGAATTCGAAAAAGAACTGGTACTTGAATGATAGCTTGGCGTAAAAGCAGGCGGAACAGGATAATTGATGCCTGCATCGCTTGCAAAATAACTACAACAAATACTGGTTAAATCTTCTGGTAAAGCTTTTTCTATCTCCTCTACCTCTAGCAAACTTTGAGTTTGCTGTAATATAAACTCTCTTAAAGTTGGCTCAACTGAATTAACAATACGAATCTTAATATGCTCTTCTGCCACATCTGAAATAATAGATTGGCATAATTTTAATAAACTATTATTTAATAAACTTAATGGACAAGGCTCTCTCCGGTATTGAAAAATAAATAAATTAATTGCAACCTTGCATAGAGTTGCCGGATCATATTTTAAATCGATGAAAGCTTTATTTGCCAAAAGAAGCGCAATCCCTTTGGAAGCAAGCAAATCTTGTATTATATTTAATCTTTTCTTATTTAAGCCATCCATATTTGATTCAAGTTCATCAAGCTCCGCCTGCAGATCATCAAGTAGTTTATTAGTATCTTTTATTTCTATTCCAGCATCCAATAAAATTCTAATTAAATCCTCACTTAAAGGATAATGTTTCTTTAAAGCTAAATCAATTACATTAACTTCTCCATCATAATCTTCATCCTCATCATAATCTTCATCTTCTATTTTTGCATTAACATCAACACCGCACTTTATTAATAACTTTAATATGCTTGGATGATTGGGTGTTTTCCAACGGCGGTCAAGAATCATAGTTGGGACTGATCCAAATACGCCATAAGATAAGACCGGGCCTGCGAGAGCATCTTCATTAATATCTAAACCTGCAGAAAAGGCCGTTTCTATAATTTGTAGCCTATCAGATATTTTCATTACAGCAGGATTTCTTTCAAACCATTTTTGGTCGTCCTTGGTATAGGCACTAGGGAAATGGTCTTTACCTGCTATACCTGATCTAAGTAGATCAAAAGGGGAACAGGCTTCCATTAGAATTGTTTGAACATTAAATTGAGCTCTTCGAACATGATAACTAGCGTTATTTTTTAAGAGCAAATTAAATGCATATAGATTTCCAGCATTGGCAGCATGGCTTAATAGCGTGTGTAAACAAGAATAACTATAAACATCACCATACCCGTCCGAAAGCAAATGATTAGCGTCAAAGTTTGGAACATTGACAATGAGTTCTAAAATTTTATCAAATTCTTTTTGTTTATTATTATCACTTGCATAAAAAGTAGATAGAAAGATTGCATTATAAGCCGCAAGAAACAAAACTGGCCTTATTAAATCAGGAGTCATTTTGGAAGAAGAAATTAAGCTAATTAAATATTCTACAACCTGAACGTGACATTCCGCAGTCGCTAGTACAATTGCATGAGATTCAAGGTTAAAGGGGCCCTCTGTATTACGTAAAAAATAATTGAGTATATTTCCTCCTTGGTTTGTATAAGCTTTTAATTGCTCAAGGTTATTCTCTTTAATAGCTTCTATAATTTGATTGTACATATTATGTGCCCCACTATTTTTTGATTTATTAAGTTAAAAATAAACTTAATTTCAACAACCTCTGCACTATAACGGCGACCATAAATGCAGTCATCTATTTTTGCTCCAACTAGAAGCAATAACTTAACATTTTTCATACGTTTGACATCTACTTCGAACTGGAAAATATTTTTCATTGCTTCTGGCAGCTTATATACTCATAATACTTCAACCTGCGAAGCCGATGAGCTTATTCGTTATCGGGGACGGGCATCCATGCCCTCGGTGCGCTAAAAATCCAGGCGCAAAACGCCCTCTAACAAACAAGCTTCTTAAGCTTCTCTTTTCTCTCTGTGCGCATCTTGAATAATGATGGGTATATATTGCATTTGGGTCAACGCCATGTTTTAAAAGTGCGACAGAGCGTTCAGGCCTTTCTAAGAGGAGACTGTCCTGTAAAGGAGTACAGGCATTACTATCGTTATTTATATTAACTCCCGTTGGTTGATCAATTTTAAAGCTTTCCTCGCTCCTCGCTTATCCATCCATGACGGCTTTACAGAGAGAATCAGTTGAAAGAAAAATTTGCGAAAACAACTTGAGCATAGTTACCACCTTACCTCTCTTTGACTTAGGGTTGTGGAGGCGCTTTATTTGCCCCGCTAATAGTGCCTGCTTTATGGGACACAGCAATGAGAGCTCGCTCTTAAATTTTGGTATCATATTGCCCTATCATAAACGTAATTGCAATAGCTATTGCGCCTATTACTGCAGCATCCTGTGGCAGAGCAGTTATTCTGCTGTTATTATCCTCATTGGCTGAAATACCAGCCACATATACTGGTTCCATTTAGATTTTAGGCGGTGTTGCCTACGCCATGTCGCTATCCTCATTTACTATATGTAAACTCCGGTAGCTCCAGGCTTGGCGCCTAGCCTAAAACCAAACTAGAACCAGTATATATAGTCATTCCGATCGAATTATTGGAAGAGCGAGACGAAACTGATATCATATTTTTATGAGAAACTTCATTTTAAGCGAAAAATGAGTTAAAAGCTTGCGTGCCACCCATAAAACCTTACAAGAAAAATGGGCAGCAGATAGGGTGAAAGCCATTATCTCTTTGGGCAGAGGTACTGTATAACCGCTACTATGATACTTATTCTGCCTTTAAAGAGGCGATTCTAGGATTTTTGAAGCGTAGCCATAAAAGAGCCTTTAAAAAATTATTGACCGAGCGGTTTCACTTTGCTCGGCCTAATACCAGCTTGCTGAAATTAAGTACTGTTCACCATAGTTTGATAATAGAACTCTGACCAAACCTAGGTTTCTTCAAAGATACCTTATGGCCAAATCTTTGAGCAGCTGCTTGGGCAGGCGTTTGGGCCAAGCTTGCAGGCGATACACGGGGCACAGATAATTGCGCTGTTTTAAGGGTGTTTTGGCTGTCTACCCTCTTAAATGCTCATTAAATATCAAAGAAGGATCCCAATAAAAAATTAGTTGGCGAATGGTTTAATGTTCTCGCTAGAAGTCTTGAAGATTTATAAATTTTGGCTCATGCTAATATACAATTATTCTAGAAAGAGGAGAAAACTATGTTTAACCAATATCGAAAAACTAATACTCAAGACCAAAAAAAAGATACAAATAATAAAGATAAAAATCTTAAACTTAAAGAAAACGTTGAGCCTAAAGAGCTGGGTTTAAGCTATAAACAATGGATTGGAAAAGTTCACGGAACACCTGAATTAATTAAAGAAGCCATAGAAAAATTGGGCCGTCAGCCTAAAGACGACGTAGAACTGCATAATTTCATATTTCGTGAATATAAAGGTAAAGCTATCCTAGAAGTTTTAGAAGAAGCAGATAAACAGAGTCAATATGCCCCATATTAATTTGTAGCTTTAACTCAGCCGGATTAATTTTGCTAAATTTAATTAAAGCACTTTAATATTAATAATTTATCATTTTTTATATACTAGCTAACCCATTATCTCAATAATAAAGAGGCATTTTTTACCTTACTTGAAAGCTCAAATCTTTCATTAAGAATTTTGTGTTTTTGATTAAAAGAAAGACTTTTACCTGAACTAGAATTTTCAGAATTCAAGATCTCATCTATTTCTTCAATTTTTTTTATAATTTTCGTTGTATTAAATATATTAATTTTACTTTCCATGATTTTCTTAAGTTCATCTGTAAAGTGAAGAGTGAAGAGCGGATCGCATGTTTTATTATAAATCCCGATAATAAATTCCACTGATTCTTGCCAAGTAACAGGAGTATTTTCTAAGAAATCAATCTTCTCCCTTAATTCACTAAAAAAAGATAAGCTAATAGGAATATTTTTCTTGCTCATATAGTCAGTCCGGTTGAGTTATTGGAGGAAGTACACGAAACTGGTATCATACCTTTATGAAGAACTTCACTTTAAGCGAAAAAGAAATTAAAAGCTTGCGTGCCACCCATAAAACTTTAAAAGAAAAATGGGCAGCAGATAGGCTTAAAGCAATAATCTCTTTGGGCAATGGTTGGACCCTTGAAGAGGTGGCTGAAATATTGCTTTTAGATATCGAAACCCTCAGGAATTACATTAAGGCTTTCGAAAGCGGTGGCGTGGAGGCTTTGGTCGAAAGACATTATCAAAGAGGCTTCTCCATTCGGTGAGCCAGCAAAACTATTCACCATAGTTTGATAACCGAACTCTGACCAAACCTAGGTTTCTTCAAAGATACCTTATGGCCAGATGTTTGAGCAGCTGCTTGGGCAGGTGTTTGGGCCAAGCTTGCAGGCGATACACGGGGCACAGACAATTGCGCTGCTTTTAAGCCATCGATCCTCGCAGAGCTTTATAAGCAATGAAGCCAGACAATATACCAGTTACAAACACAGCAGCAGTTTGCAAAGCTTCATAAGCGTCTAGCCATCTACACATTTTAATTTTTGAAGTAATTTGGTAAGCTATTCTTTTATACTTTAAAGGACTACTGCATGAGTCATTCTCCCAGATCTAAATTAACCACAGCCCAAGGCTTTTCATTAGATCAAGCATTTTTACAGAGTATCACGCTGACTTTAATGAGGGATCATATAAAATTTCTTATATGATCCCTCTACAATTAAACTGATTTCACCCAGTTTTTTGCGATCAGACTTATTTTATCATCCTTTTGTACCGCTTCAAAGATTACTTTTCTACGTTCCTCTGAATGACCACACATTTCAATTAACAATGTTTCCCATTGATCGGCGATAGCATTCAAGGCAGTAGCATCCTCTTTATCTAGCAAGCCATAAATACGTTCTTTATAATAAGCGCTCATTGCCTTATCTAGCCAGGCTACATGTTCAGGGCTTAAATGGTGTTCTGCTCCCATATTGCCACCTTTATACCCTTTTTCCCAAATACTGTTTCGTAACCCCACATGTTCTGTACCATATAGAATATTTACAAGATCCATGCATTCTTTACCTAAATTGATTCCAAAACGACTACTTGGATCTTTATCTAAATTTTCATTAAGCTTGGTGATTAAATTAGCCCAGCTTGTTTCAAACTTTTTCTTTTCAGCTTCTGTAAAGCGCTTTTTTAAGCCTTTCTCAAAGGTTGCATACTCCTTCAGTTCTTCTGCATCTAATATCTTACCTACCCAAGTGTGCTCAAGTTGTTGCGTCATTTGATATACCTCAATTAATTTAATTACCCGTTCCCAAGGAATAGATTCATGACCACAGCTAGAAATGATTTGCTTTAATGTTTGACTCGCTTCTAGAAGAGCTTTTGCCTTTTCTTCCAAAAATTGAGATTGCGCCACAAAATGGCTCATAACATTCACTTCTTCTCTAAGTAATTTTTTGATTTTAGATAATTCAAAACCAAAAAATTTTAAAGCAATGATTTGCTGTAGCTTTAATAAATCTTTTTCAGAGTATAAACGATAGCCATTTTCCAACCTAATGCTTGGCTTAAGCAATGATATTGCATCATAATGATGTAAAGCCCGCACCGTAACACCGGTAAGCTTGCTTAACTCTTTTACATACCACTCTGCCATCGTTTTCTCTCCTTGGTTTAAAGCTTAAGCTATGACGTAAGGTTAGAGTCAAGGCTTATTTTAAAATATTTTAAAAACATCGAATTAGCACAGCCCTTGCAGGAATTTATTGAGCGTCGCCATGAAATCTATGGAATTGGAATAAAGACAATGTGAAATTTGCAATCCCATGTGGTATGAGATAGCGTATTATATACGTTCATTGGTAAGTCTCCTATGTCGAACTGAGCGGTTCAAACGTAGGAGGATTATACTCCTGGAATCTGAGGTATCCCCACGAAATTTTGTTTTTGTCATCCCAGCGAAGGCTGGGATCCAGGCTTTTTTTAAGCTTTTTTTACTGGATGCCAGCCTTCGCTGGCATGACACGCTTATGGTTTCCAGGCAGGAATACAATCAACGTTATTATCATTGATCTCACAACTATTTGAATTTAAAGCACTTTTTTATCAAAAAACGTGGGGATACCTCAGCTCCCGGAATTGTAAAACTCCGTGAGTTCCCCAGCATAGCTGGGGGTTTACCAATGATTAATTATTATAATATTATCAGGCATTTAGCGTTGACATGGCCGTTTAATTATGACCGGCTGTATAGCGCTTTCAGAATTAGAGAGTGTATTTCACTATAAATTAGTCAGATTTATCCGGAGAAGCATGCAGCGCCAAAAACCCTCATAATGTACCTAGGGTAATTTCAATTATTAATAACCAACTCATAAGCACGAAATTTTTCTGCACTATAACCATCATGCATATAATCAGAGGCTTTATAGCCAAGGGCTTCATAGAAATTCTGCGCCCCCTTATTTTCATGCTCTGTCAGCAACACAATCTTCTTTGTCAGAGGTTTTTTATCAAAAATGGTGTTCATCAATATCTTTCCAAGACCTTGGCGCCAATAATCTTTGGCAATAGCAAGCTCAGCCACATAGGCTCGCTCTTTGTCTAAACTTTCCCAAAATATAAATCCTATCAATTTACCATTAAATCTTGCACTTAAAAAATATTGCTTACCATCTAGAACAAAGCGTGGCTGAATTGATTTCATAAAGTAGTCAATTAAAATTTCTTTTAGTTTCTCATCTGAGAACTCGCTAAATGAGCCAGATGCACGATATTGAGATACAAAAGCATCAACACACATCATCTGCATTTCCTGTTGAGTGGTGAGGCTTATTGTCCCAGGATCTTCCCAAGTTAATGCAAACTGATTATCTTTCATAGTTTGATACTCTTTATAAAATACCGTTCCGTTTAATGGGTTGCATGCGACTACACCAATCGCCATCAATTAAATGGACAGCAGAATTACGGTAAACATCCATTAAAAAATTAAAGTCTTACGATTGATAATTTAATATCTGCATCCTAATGCAAAACTGGATTTTTTATATACTAACGCACCCATGTTTTATATTACAATTTATTTTGGCAGCAGCAAGAATACAAAAAATATTTCTTCTGTTGGTACTGTATATTCCATTTAATTTATGTCCAAATTCAATATGTCATCCCTCTCTTTTACGTTTATTTTGTCTCAAATTTGAATCGTGTTCAGCATTATCAGCTTCAATCGTGCTTAATTGAGTAACACAGGATACTGATGCCGACGATGAAGAGCTTGTCGATTGATATAAGGGTATAAAAAGATTGGCTATAGGATATTTTTTTCCTGCATCCTGATGATAATAATCTAAGCAAATTTCTTGCAACTCAGGTGGCAAGTTATTTTCAAGTTCATCTTTTTCAATCAACGCGCCCATTGCATTAATAATAAATTCCCTTAAAACGGGCTCAACGGATTTTATAATGCGCAGCTTAATATAATTTAATTCAAGTTCAGGGGTTAAAAATTGGGTCAATAAGTTTATTAAATACGCTTCTAGCTTGTCGAGCTGAATTGGTTTTTTTTGATATTGAGATACAAACATATTGATAACCATTTTACAAATGGTCGGCGGATCGTATTTAAAATGGTTGAAGGCTTTATTAGCGATTAAAAGATCATAAGCTGGAAAAGGTATTTCATCTTCCTCATACTCATATCCCTCATTTTCCTCCTGTCGGTTAGGATTAAATGACTGAAGTTTAATATTTGTTGTTTTAGTTTCAATACCTGCATCTAATAACATTCTTACTATTTCTTCACTCAGGGGACACCGCATCTTTAAAGCCAAATCAATCACATTAGCATAATTATTCCCTTCTTTATCTTGATAATTGGCATTGATATCAACCCCCTGCTCAATTAATAATTTAAGGATGGCTGAATGCGTAGGGGTTTTCAGATAAGAATCGAAAGAAACACTTGGATCCACACCAAATATGGCATAATACAATACTGAATACCCTGCAGCATCTATTCCATTAATATTTAAACCGGCTAACAAAGCTTGTCTAATTATTTTTAACCTTTCAGGAACTCTCATATATTCCGGTGTTGAACGATAGTCTTCGTCCCCTAAAAAATTTTTTATTGACATCATCCCTGTATAAAAAACAGAACAAGCGGCCATCAAAATTCTTTGGGTATGAGATTCATCAGGAGGCGCATATCTTGCCTGATGTGAAATCAGCAAATTAAATGCAACGTAATGACCCTGTTCGGCAGCATGCTGCAGCAGACTACCTATAAATGAGATATCTACATGGTCATCATAGCCGTCCATTAAACCCACATAGTTACAATCAAACCCAGGAACATTTAAAATTAATTCTAAAATTTTATTGTAATTATTTTGTTTATCATCGTCGTTTACAAATACCGTTGAAAACTCTAAGGAAGCAACAAAGGCTAAAAATAAAGCTCCCCGTAAAACCTGAGCAGGCACTTTAGAGTTTGCAATCAAACTTAATAGATATTCGAATATTTCAAAAGCGTTTTGGTTTACTGCATATACAATTGCATGAGTTTCAAAATCGGGTCTTTTAGGATAATCTTTCTGGTTACTCATATACGTTAAGATATCGACCCCTGAACGAGTGTATTCATGCAATTTTTTTATATCATGTGCCTTTATTGCATTTAAAATTTCTGAGTGCATTTTGTGTGCTCCAAACGTTAATTATCATATGGTATTGTTGATTCAAATAGCCTAAAAAATCGTGCAGGATTAAATAAATAGTGTAGCCTTGCATCAACATTTTTAATTTATCCTTATTATGAATACTATTATATTGTGCACTTAGGCATAGGCAGATTCATAGCATTATTAATGGCATTATTAAAAGTCATGCTATGCCTCGAGCGTTGTTAGCTAGTTGCCAGGATATCCTTAGCTGGCAACCTGTCAATCACTCATAAATTCGCAAACAGAGATGTTCCTCTCCTAAAAACAGCAAGCCTGTGGTGACTTAGAAACGAATCATTTACACTAGGGGTATAATTCCCCTCACCGGGTTGGGTGTTGGGAATGGCCCTGAGGCCCTGTCGCAACGAGCTTCCTTGCTGGCGGCAGCAAAAAATCAAGTCAACTCAAAGAGGTGGATATGGGTATCAGTGGTATTAGTCCAGGTTCATTGTTGTTAATTTTGTTAATTGTTTTAGTATTGTTTGGCACCAAAAAATTGCGCAGCATGGGTGAAGATCTGGGGCAAGCTGTGCGCAGTTTTCGAAAAGGCCTGGAAGCGGTGCCCAAAACTGAAGAGTCCTCTGAAGAGTTAAAGCCCTAGCTCGTGATATACTCGGCTTATATAAAAAGCCAAACTGTAAAGCCTAAAGCTTTTTTATTGACCGCGGATCAGATAAACAAGGAAGGAGTTTATGATGGGAAGTCTGGAAGAATTTTTATTAATTGGAATTGTCGCGCTTATCGTTATTAGACCGGAACGCTGGCCTGAAGTGGCTTACCATTTAGGGCGATTTGTTCGCCATCTTAGAAATTTACCAGAATTTTTAACAAATCTATGGCAGGCAACGGAGTCTCGGCGCGCGCATCATCAAAACTCAGAAGTTTCTTCTGAAGGAATTTAATAGCCGTGTATGCTAATACTTATTTGCCACATTTGATTGAATTACGCAGCCGTTTGCTGCGCGTGGTTCTGGTGCTCGTCCTGTGTTTTATCGTGTTATTCTTTTTTTCTAATTCCTTATACGTTTACATTGCCCAGCCTTTATTGAATGAATTGCCACCGGGACATCGGTTGGTAGCGACAGAAGTCACTGCCCCTTTTATGGTGCCAACCAAATTGGCTTTACTCTGTGCATTTTTAGTATCCATGCCTTATTTGTTGTATCAAATTTGGGCCTTTGTAGCACCGGGGCTTTATCTGCGCGAACAGCGTTTGCTGATGCCTTGGTTGTTGGTAAGCTGCTTGTTATTTTATAGCGGCATGGTGTTTGCTTATCTTTTGCTCTGCCCTTTGGCCCTAAGCTTTTTTGCCCATGCAGCCCCCCCAGGCGTTACTTTAATGATCGATATTCGCTTATATTTAAATTTTGTGGTGACATTGCTGTTAGGCGGCGGGCTTGCTTTCCAAGTTCCAGTTGTGACGGTGGCTTGTATTAAAAGTGGCTTGATCAGCCATCAACAATTGGTTCGCCAACGTCCCTATGTGATTGTCGGGGCTTTTGTTTTGGGCATGATCTTAACGCCACCCGATGTGTTGTCACAAATCATGTTGGCCTTACCCATGTGGGGTCTTTTTGAAATAGGTTTGTATTATGCCCGAGATCTAAAAACTTCTAAGCTCCCAGAAGTTGTGCCATCTTCCTCGTCGCTGTAATTAAAGCATGTAGCATCGAGGGTTCGCTGGCAGCGTGGCCACCATCTCGAATAATTTGCAATTCCGAACCACTCCAAGCTTGATGCAAAGCATAAGCATTGTCTAAAGGGCAAACCATATCGTAACGGCCATGCACAATAATTCCAGGAATATTGGCTAATTTATCGCAATGATTGATAATTTGGTTTTCTGCTAAAAAAGCCCCATGGATAAAATAATGGGCTTCAATTCGTGCTAAACTTATAGCCGTATGAGGCTCGACAAATTGTTGCAGAACATCCATGCGCGGCTGCAAGGTGCAACACACAGCTTCCCATTGAGTCCACGCTTTTGCTGCCCCCATGCGAGCGATCTCATCATGCCCCATCAAACGTCGATAATAATTGCCCAAGACATCCCTGCGCTCTTCTATCGGTAAATGATGAACAAATTCTTCCCAAGCATCTGGAAAAATTCGGGTAACGCCATTTTCATAAAACCATTGAATATCTTGTTTGCGGCATAAAGAAATACCGCGCAGGATTAAGCCCAAGACGCAGTGGGCATGTTGTTGCGCATAAACCAAGGCCAAAGTAGAACCCCAAGAACCGCCAAACAATAGCCACTTTTCAATTTTTAAATGCTGTCGAATAATTTCTAAATCTGCGACCAAATATTGGGTGGTATTGTCTTGAAGCTCAGCATGGGGTGTAGATTGGCCAGCACCGCGTTGATCCACCAGAATAATACGGTAAGATCCCGGATCAAAATAACGCCGGTGATCCGCATTGCAGCCTAAACCCGGACCGCCATGCAAAAATAACACTGGAATACCATAAGGGTTACCCGCTTCTTCAAAGTACAGATTGTGTAATGCATCCACCTTCAAACGGTGATTGGCGTAGGCAGATATAGGCGGGTAAAGAGTTAACATGCTGTGATCTCCTCAAAGAATATCTAGCTTACTCTCTTTTTAAAGGCCCAGGAATGGACAATATCGCACAAAAACAAAAGTTCTGGTCCTACAGATCTGGATCTCAAAATACAGGCATGATGGAACTGTCAATCTCCAACCGACCATATTCGGTGTTGGCCCGGGTCTAAAGCCCGGGCATCTTTTTTATTTCGACGATCTTTTTCTTTCATGTTCTTTCAAGAAACGCTTACGCAGACGAATCGACTTCGGGGTAATTTCTACCAGTTCATCATCGCTAATAAACTCTAAAGCGTATTCTAAAGTACAACGGATGGGCGGCGTCAACACGATGGCTTCATCTGTCCCAGATGCTCGTATGTTGGTCAACTGTTTTTCCCGAGTGACATTCACCACCAAATCGTTATCACGGGTGTGTATGCCGACAATCATCCCTTCATAGACTTCAACCTGAGGTCCGATAAACAAACGACCCCGTGGTTGTATGTTCCATAATGCATAACCCGTTGATTTACCAGCCGCATTAGAAATCAACACGCCATTCTGGCGGGTAGAGCTGATATCAGCTTGTAGCGGTCCATAGTGATCAAATACATGGGTCATGGTACCTGAGCCTGAAGTTAAGGTTTGGAATTCACTGTGAAAACCAATTAAACCTCGAGCAGGAATGGTGTAATCCAAGCGTACTCGGCCTCTACCATCCGAAACCATGTCGGCTAAACGACCTTTTCGATCACCCAATCTTTGCATAATCGCGCCTTGATGAATTTCTTCGACATCGACCACCAATTGTTCAAAAGGTTCTTCAACCACCCCATTATTTTCATGCAAAATAACCTGAGGACGCGATACGGCCAGCTCAAAACCCTCTCGTCTCATGGTTTCAATCAAAATACCCAAATGCAATTCGCCACGTCCCGACACTTTAAATTTATCTGGATCGGCGGTTTCTTCGACACGCAGAGCAATATTGTGCAAGGTTTCGCGCATTAAGCGTTCTCGAACTTGGCGACTGGTGACAAATTTGCCTTCTTTACCCACAAAAGGTGAATCATTGATCTGGAAAGTCATCGAGATAGTAGGTTCATCGACTTTTAATGGGGGCAGCGCATCAGGAGTATCTTTGGCACAAACCGTATCGGAAATCGATAAGTTTTCAATGCCTGAGATAGCGACAATGTCACCTGCTTGGGCTTGGGGCACTTCAAGCCGTTCAAGACCCAAATAACCAAACACCTGAGCTACCTTCCCCGTTCGAACTTGGCCTTCGCGATCCACCACAGAAACCTGCATGCCACTTTTAACCAAACCACGACGAATTCGCCCAATACCGATGATCCCCAAGTAACTGGAATAATCCAAAGAAGCGATTTGCATTTGTAATGGACCCTCTATCGATGCCTCTGGAGGGCTGACTCGAGACACAATGGTTTCTAATAAAGGATCCATAGTGGTGCTGGGGGTTTTTAAGTCCAAAGTCGCATAACCCAGCAAGGCTGATGCATAAACAATTGGAAAATCAAGCTGTTCATCGGTAGCACCTAGTCTGTCAAATAAATCAAACACTTGATCCACCACCCAATCAGGGCGTGCCCCAGGTCGATCGATTTTGTTGATCACCACAATAGGCTTCAATCCTTGCAAGAAAGCTTTTTGAGTGACAAAGCGGGTTTGTGGCATAGGACCATCAACCGCATCCACCAGCAAAAGAACCGAATCCACCATGGCTAAAATACGTTCTACTTCACCACCAAAATCGGCATGGCCTGGGGTATCTACGATATTAATGCGGTAATCATGCCATTCAATTGAAGTATTTTTCGACAAAATGGTAATACCCCGCTCTTTTTCAAGAGGATTTGAATCCATGATGCGCACTGTATTGGCATTTTTCCGATCAATCGTTCCGGATTGTTGCAACAGCTGATCAACCATGGTGGTTTTGCCATGGTCAACATGCGCAATAATAGCGATGTTGCGTAATCGTTCGACGGCAATCATAGGCTTTGACATGGTCTAGGTCCTCGTACTGAAGGTTGAATGGCTTCAGCGTATAAAAATAAAGAAAGATGACTATGCTTAAAAACCGAGTTGGGGTCAAGAAGCTCAATTGTCTGGCCGATATTATATACGATAGTGTCCCAGATTGAGAGGAGGCCGTGATGATTAGAAGCGTGGTATTACAACCAACGGTGACTGCCCAATGGCAAAATCTATTGCAAGAAGCCCAAAAAGCCTGTTCCCATCCCCTGGGCCCTGATTTAGAAAGCTATTTGGTATTTTTACTCACGCGCTTTACTTCCGAGCCGGAGCTGGCCAGCGGTCTTCTAGCCATGGAATATTTAACCAGCCTCGAGCTTTGCAAAACAGAACGCGCCACCAGCCTACAGACGGTGGGCGATCAATGCTTGCTGTTAGCAGGACTCTTTCCGGGACGAGCTCGTCAACGTCGAGTCCGTATCAGTTATTATGTCCACCTTGGACAAAATGCCTATTCCCAGTTATCAGCTTTATGCCATCAGCCTTTGGCTCTGCTTTATAACGGCTTGTCCAGTGAGTTTGTAGCCCTTATGGATACGCTGCAAGCGATGCATGAACTAGAAGACAAGGCCATGTTTTTAGATCCATTACAAGCTGAAGAACTTTGGCAAGACACCAGAAGCCCCCATGCTTTACAAACTTTACGCCGCAATGCGCCACTGGCTCCCATTCTGCCTTTGTTACCGCCTTCTTTAATCAAACACTAAGGGACTGTCCAAGAATTCATTTTTGATGGGTATACTTTACGAGTAAGGAAACTGTGCTTAAAGGAAGGTAGCTACCCATATCATCGTTGACATCCTCACCTCACTAAAAGAAGGTGATTCCCGATGATGACATCGGTAGGTTCTTGGGCTCAGTGTCCAATGGCTGCTGATATCTCCACAAGCGTTACTTTCCGGGTGCCCCCCGGTAGGTACCTTTGGTTATCAGGTACGGAACTAGTTTAAATGTTTAAAAAAGCTTTTATAAGAAAATTGATTCACCTACGGTGAATGCGCCTTACATCCTCTTCCTCAAGGAAGAGATCTTTCAGCGCGTTAAGATAAAAATAGTTTTTCTCTTGGTTTGCAAACACACAGGCTACAATTACACCTCCCCTTCTTAAACCCAACCCCCTGCCCTCTTTCTTGCAAGCTGCTATATAAAGCGATAATATATAAAAATATAAGATAATGACTATCATCATTAAGGCGGTATCGCCCTTTGTGTTAAAAATTCAAAGGCATAACCGTTTTGGAGACTGACACCATGGCCTCCCCGCCCAATAATAACGCCATAAAATCTTCTGTAGTTTCTCTTCCCTCAGTGGGTTTAAAGCAACCCTCCTCTTTGTATAGTTATATTTATCCTGCCGTATTATTGTTAAGCTATGTTACCTCCCTAAGAGCGCTGGTGAAAAATTGGTGGAAAAATTTCCCAGATGGCACGAATAATAATGAAGGTGTTCGCTATTTATATTTCTGCCAAGTTCAAACATTCTTTGGCTTTTTTCAGCAGTTTGAAAGCATACTGCGCCAGTATTTTAACAACACTCTAAAAAAGACCACCTTGACTAATCATCTCCAAAAAGGCTGGGGAGACCTCAAAAAAGAAATTATTAGTAGAGGCCTAAAAAAAGCATCATGGGCTACCCGTCTGGGGTATGGGGTTTTAATCTATGCGCGTTTTTTTGGGCTTATTAAAGATATCTGTAAATCAGGCTATGAAGCCTATCACGCTTGGAGAGAAGCCTATTACACTTGGAAAGATTTTGACACCCATCCTGCGCCGGGAACTGCACGGGGAAAATTTTTTCAAGCTTTAGGTAAAACATTTATCTTAATTGGCCAAATGCAATATCGTTGGCTAAAACTTGGAGACATTCCAGAATTTCCTAAATCACCTTTTGATATACAAATCAAAATTGAGAAGCTTATTGAACTTCCTTTCTTTTTTATAAATTTGGGCTTTCAAATATATACCTTATGTAAAGCCTATGAAGATACCTGTAAAGCTTTAAAAAAGTGTTCAGAAAAAATCCGCATCTTAAGAAAGCTGTGTTTACCCAAAGAGACAATAATGTCCCCTTTTGCGCTCGAACCTTCTGCCCAGAACCCAGGGCAAATTTTTTATCAGCCCGGAGAAAGCATGCTTTCTTCTTCTCCTCTCCAGCCTGCGACTGAGCATCCCTTTTCTCTTTCAATAAAGACACCTACCCGCTCCCCTGCTAGCTACCAGCGATCTTTAGTAGCTGAACCGCTGTTGTCCGAAGAAGCGTTATCCGAGATCCGGAGACATACTAGTGAAAGAACACAGCAGGCAGTGGAGAGTATGCGGCAGGAAATGGAGAATATGCGGCAGGAAATTATAGAAATACAAGAAGAAAATCAACAATTGGTACAAGCCACCACCTTTATTGAAGAGACCGGAAGCCCCGAGCCTACTGGTTATTTCTCTGAGGCAAAGCGTTGTGAACTCATTGGCTACAAATTAATCCAGTTGGCCATTCAATTTGGCTACGCCAGCAACGGTATTTTGGATATGTTCGGGGCGTTTAAAGATTTAAGAGAAAATGATTCATATCATTCTTATCGTCGTTTTATTTCGCCAGAAACCCGTGAAGACTATCAAAACTTAAAAAGCAGCATCGGCCACACAATGGGGACTCACGCCAAAGCACTTAATAAAGCCAGTAAGGAAGCTTGGCAAAGCTTCGCGCACCATTACAAAAGCACGTCCAGAAGCACGTTCAGAGTCTAGAGCTGAGAGGTTATAGTAAACCACTTCAACTTCTAAACTTAGTGGCGGCATAATTTAGCGCTCCCAGAGCGCTTACTGCTATTACAGCACCTTTAACTACTTGTTGGCTACTAAAAGTCCAAGTCAGCTGGGGCGAAATGCTTTGTGTTTTCTGAAGATTGTTAGTAGGCGCGATCACCCCCTGCATGAGAGAAGACGAATGCACATTCATCCCCCGGGAGGCTAAAAGAGGGGTTGAGCGGGCACTCGCACTGATGCTCACAGACACAGGGCTATTACCCCTGCTGGAAGCAGAGAAAGAAGCAGCGGAACCATTCCGAGATAAGGAGGGTGAAGACACACCCTCAAGATGAGAAGAACCCCACTTAATCTGAATATCTGAACGCAGCCTTTGAATGCATTGCAAAATATTAGAGATTTCTGGGTCCAGCTCCTCTTCGATAATTAATTCTTTTAGGCTGTAATTGGTTTGAGAGCCGAGAATAGCCTGATAACAATAAGTAGAAAAGGCTAGGATAGCATTGACGAAGCCTACCTCCGGCTTATTATTCTTCAGCTCCGGATCGCCTACCCCAAGAATTTTTGCTAAAGCTATACAATTGGCTTTATTGAATCCCGTTTGGGTGAGATTTAAAGTAGTTAGAGCGGTATTAGTACCCAGCGAGTCAATCAGTCGCTCAATGCCTTGTGGACGTATATGGGGATTGTGAGACAAATCTAAATGGGTGAGGGAATAATTAGACTCTAGCATAGCCGCCAGCGCATAAGCACAGTCTGAATTTAAACCTGTTCGAGAAAGATTGAATGTTTGCAAAATGTTTTGGTTCAAGGGGTTGAACTTAAGGGCGTTAATAAGAACTTTGATACTCTCGCTGCCATCATTCACTAGGGCGTTGCCAGCTAAGTTTAATTCTTTTAAATAAGGGTAAGCATCTAAGGAATCTCCCAAAAGGCGGGCTGTTTCAGAGGTGATGCCATCATTATTGGCCAAATTAAGAGAAGTGACGCTAAGGTAAAGATTTTCCTTAATTGCAGTTTGGATACCCTTTACATCGTCATCGTTAAGATGGTGGTTAGAGAAATTAAAAGCTTGCGAGCCTTTTTTTGTTTTAATCTGATTAATAATTTTTTCAGCGTATTCTGATGTCGTCATGACGACTTTCTCCTATTTTTTTATTTGCCGGAAACTTGTGCATTGTCCTACATGGTCCCTTTTTATTGCCTGAACGGGCAGTCTTTAGAGGGTTGTATAATAACATATTTTTTTATTTAAAAGATAGCAACTAACTGCCGACCCAATTTTTTAGTTATTTTTCAATCTATCAAATTATTCAATTTTTGGGTAACCATGCTAGTTAAAGAGACAGCCACCCTGCAATTTTATACAACTCATGCTGAGTCTGTAATTCTTTCTGTGCATATGCTTGCTACAGCCCGACCTTCACCATAGGTGTAAGAATTACTTGTTGCGTCTCTTCCATCCCCTTGCTTACAGATTTTTAGCATTCATCATTTCGATAAATAAAATATCTCTCAGCAAGATATATTGAGTTTAATACTTGGCCTTTTATAAGTGGATGTTTATCCAATCATATTGCTCTGGGCCGAGCTATTACATATATCGAACCACTGTAAAATAACTAAGGTTATTTGCTAATTTTATGGCTATTTGTTATAGTTACGGCCAATTTAAGCCATTATTAAAAATTTTTATTTTTCTCAAAATTATAAGGACTTTTATGCTAGCTCAGTCATCTTCTTCCAGCTCGACACCTCTCCTCTCTCTGCCAGAGCACATCCAGCAATTAAAACAAATTTTTAAAGACTGGCAAACCAAGTCTTCTGACTATCGCCTTAAACATTCAGAACACTCACCCCTATCCCAAATAATGAACGATACAAAGTTATACAATTTTCTTTCCACAGATGAAAGCAATTTATTAAATCAAATTCTTGACGACGAAATCAATTTAGAGCTTGCTTCTGATCAAGGAATTAGCCAACTGCTATTACTGGCTTTAATTCTCTTAGAAGAAGGGAGATCTCGTCTTAACCCTGAGCTTATCGCTCAGATAACCCAGGAAAGCTTCAATCAGATTGTGACAAGTGGAATATATGCAGGAGAATCCCCTCTTTTTTGGTTAACCGCCACTGCTGAAGGGCGAGCGATTCTCGACAAGCATCCTGAGCTTATCGCTCAGATAACTGAAGCTGGCTTAAATCAGGTGATTCAAAGTGGAGAAAATGCAGGATACTCCCCGCTTTTTTGGTTAACCGCCACTGATGAAGGGCAAGCGATTCTCGACAAGCATCCTGAGCTGACCTCCAAGATAACCCAGAAAAGCTTAAATCAGGTGATTCCAAGTGGAGAATTTGCAGGAAAATCCCCACTTTATTGGTTAACCGCCACTCCTAAAGGGCTGAGCCTACTCAACAAGCATCCTGAACTTATCGCCAAGATAACTCAGGAAGGCTTAAATCAGGTGATTCAAAGTGGAGAATTTGCAGGATACTCCCCGCTTTATATGTTAACCCGCAATTCTCAAGGGCTGAGCCTCCTCGACAAGCATCCTGAGCTTATCGCTAACATAACAAAGGAAGGCTTAAATCAGATTGTGACAAGTGGAGAAGATGCAGGGCACTCCCCGCTTTTTTGGTTAACCGCCACTGCTGAAGGGCAAGCTATTCTCGACAAGCATCCTGAGCTGACCTCCAAGATAACCCAGAAAAGCTTAAATCAGATTGTGACAAGTGGGGAATATGCAGGATACTCCCCGCTTTATTGGTTAACCGCCACTCCTAAAGGGCGAACGATTCTCGACAAGCATTCTAAGCTGATCGCTCAAATAACCGAGGAAGGCTTAAATCAGATTGTAACAAGTGGAGAAAATGCAGGGCACTCCCCGCTTTTTTGGTTAATCGCCTCTGCTGAAGGGCAAGCTATTCTCGACAAGCATCCTGAGCTGACCTCCAAGATAACCCAGAAAAGCTTAAATCAGGTGATTCAAAGTGGAGAATATGCAGGATACTCCCCGCTTTTTTGGTTAACCGCCACTTCTAGAGAGATGAGCCTACTCGACAAGTATCCTAAGCTTATCGCTCAGATAACAGAGGAAGGCTTAAATCAGGTGATTCCAAGTGGAGAATTTGCAGGAAAATCCCCACTTTATTGGTTAACCGCCACTCCTAAAGGGCTGAGTCTCCTCGACAAGCATCCTGAGCTGACCGCCAAGATAACCCAGGAAGGCTTAAATCAGATTGTAACAAGTGGAGAAAATGCAGGGCACTCCCCGCTTTTTTGGTTAACCGCCACTACTGAAAGGCAAGCTATTCTCGACAAGTATCCTGAGCTTATCGCTCAGATAACCAAGGAAGGCTTAAATCAGATTGTGACAAGTGGAGAATTTGCAGGATACTCCCCGCTTTATTGGTTAACCGCCACTCCTGAAGGGCCAGCTATTCTCGACAAGCATCCTGAGCTTATCGCTCAGATAACCAAGGAAGGCTTAAATCAGATTGTGACAAGTGGAGAACAGGCAGGGCACTCCCCGCTTTTTTGGCTAACTGGCAAACCTGAAGGGCGAGCTATTCTCGACAAGCATCCTGAGCTGACCGCCAAGATAACCCAGAAAAGCTTAAATCAGGTGATTCAAAGTGGAGCATATGCAGGATTCTCCCCGCTTTATTGGTTAGCCCGCCATTCTAAAGGGCAAGCTATTCTCGACAAGCATCCTGAACTTATCGCTCAGATAACCCAGGAAGGCTTCAATCAGGTGATTCAAAGTGGAGAACAGGCAGGGCACTCCCCACTTTTTTGGTTAAGCTCCACTGCTAAAGGGGTGAGCCTACTCGACAAGCATTCTAAGCTGATCGCTCAAATAACCCAGGAAGGCTTAAATCAGATTGTGACAAGTGGAAAACAAGCAGGGTTCTCCCCGCTTTTTTGGTTAACCCGCAATTCTGAAGGGCAAGTGATTCTCGACAAGTATCCTAAGCTTATCGCTCAGATAACCCAGGAAGGCTTAAATCAGCTTGTGACCAGTGGAGAAGATGCAAGACAATCACCGCTTTATTGGTTAACCGCCAATCCTGAAGGGCAAGCGATTCTCGACAAGTATCCTAAGCTGATCGCTCAGATAACAAAGGAAAGCTTAAATCAGGTGATTCCAAGTGGAGAACAGGCAGGGCGCTCCCCACTTTTTTGGCTAACCGGCAAACCTGAAGGGCGAGCTATTCTCGACAAGCATTCTAAGCTTATCGCTCAGATAACCCAGGAAGGCTTAAATCAGATTGTGACAAGTGGAGCATATGCAGGACATTCCCCGCTTTTGTGGTTAACCGCCAATTTTGAAGGGCGAGTGATTCTCGACAAGCATCCTGAGCTTATCTCTAACATAACAAAGAAAAGCTTAAATCAGGTTATTCAAAGTGGAGAATATGCAGGAAAATCTCCGCTTTTTTGGTTAACCGCCACTCCTGAAGGGCAAGCGATTCTCGACAAGCATCCTGAGCTTATCTCTAACATAACAAAGAAAAGCTTAAATCAGATTGTGACAAGTGGAGAAGATGCAGGACAATCCCCGCTTTTTTGGTTAACCGCCAATACTGAAGGGCTAGCGATTCTCGTCAAGCGTCCTGAGCTTATCGCTAAAATAACTGAAGCTGGCTTAAATCAGGTTATTCAAAGTGGAGAACAGGCAGGAAAATCTCCGCTTTTTTGGTTAACCGCCCATTCTAAAGGGCGAGTGATTCTCGGCAAGCATCCTGAGCTTATTGCTAAAATAACCAGCGAAGCGGCAAAGCTGCAAGTCTTTAAGGCTTTTCAGCAGCACCGCAATGAGGAATGTTCTGGATATGGGTTGGCTTACTGCCATGAGAAAGGCATCGGCTGTCCACTAGATAAGGCCCAAGCTTTATTGCTTTATCTTAAAGCAGCCGATGCGGGGATGTTAGAAGCCAAGTTAGCCTGTGCTCGGCTGTATGAAGAAAAAAGGCAATTTGATGAGGCCATAGCTGTTTATCAAGCATTGTTCCAAGACGAGAAATTCAGCGATCTTTCTTCAGCACAACGCGCTCAGATTTTATGGATGACATTAAAATTGAAAATGGATGCCAATATTGCAGCAGGGGTTTACCAGTTATTTAAGGCTTCTGCACCTACCGATCCTAAAGGCTGGTTAGGTTTAGGCCAATGTTATCTCTATGGGATTGGCACTCCTGCCAATTTCAACCAAGCCAAAAGATGTTTTCAAACTGCGAGTGAGTACGAAGCAACCAATGGCCAGGCCCAGGAGTATTTAAAGGTTTTAAATCAGCACAACAACATTGCAAAGTACTATTGCGATGAGCTGGCTGACAAGCTTTCGGTGCTGGGCATTGAAGAGGCAGGTTCGCCCAATGATGGCTTTTATCAGTTTCGGTTATCGGCTGATTTTATGAATCAGCTGGTGGGGACTGCTGACAAAGCAAAAATTGGCCAACTAAAGATGGATCAGGCGGCCTTATTTAGACTATCCGGTATTTTGCTGGCCAGTCAGGATGGGCAAGCTTACCCCAGTCTTATTGCGGTGTTTAAAAAAGCCTACTCGACCCAGCAAAGAAACCTTAAAATTGAAGCGGTGATGGCTTTGAAAAACCGCAGATTAGAAATTACTGAGCAGTTTACCAAAGCCGACGAGGAGCTCCGTAAACTTTTAAGAGATAATATGCCTCAAGTCTATCGAGCTTGGAATGAAGCCAATCAAATTAACCACGATTTAAGCTCAGGCGAGGGAAATAGCTCAGCATTAAAAAAGAATGCCGGGTTTTTTAACTTCTTTACCAGTCTTAAAAATAAGTTCCGTGACCATGAGCAGGCAGTGGAGGGAAACCGAAATCAGTATTTAGATCATTATTTAGCCTTTCACCAGCGGTACATTAAACGGAATAACTTAAATAAAGCAATTGCCGCTTATCAGGCGGATGACTTTGAAAATGGCGATCTCTTGCTGAATGAAGCCTCGGGTCAAGCCTTATTAGCAGAAATGAATCAGGCACTGGAAAACGTGCAAAAAATGATAAGCGATCTAAGACTTAGTCTGGATGGTTTTCAGAATAAGCATAAAGATTTTGAAAGATTTGCCGGGCACTATCGATACCAGCGCCCTGTCGATACCAGCGGTAATTTAAGCGAGACCGTCACTATATCGGCTTATTTAGAATACATTCGAGCAGCTGAGTCTGAGTATGCCCGTTTTGAGGCAACCCAAAAAGCTCTTCCACCCGCCTTGGAAGAAAAGCAAGAGGAGGTTGAAAGCCAAGAAAGCCCCGAGTCATTTGAGGCAGTCTCTCTAGATAGTCAAGCTGAGCCCTTGCTGCTTTCGGATAAAAAGTTAAGAGCCCTGGTTCAAGCGCCACCTGCAGTCATAACCTGCGCCAGCTCGGCCGCAAGCTCAAGTGGCCTCTATTATTTTTCTCATCAGAGTTATGCTCAAAAAGCTTTTGAAGGCCGGCTAGACTTTTCTGAGCTGTCCCGCTGCTTAACAACCCTCAAAGATGCTAAGGAGGATAAGGCGGGGATTTTAACCTATGCTTTATTGTATGAGCTATGCGATGTGATGGAGAGGCTCAAAAATTTAAATGCCCCTGAATTTTGCCGCTCGCATGCCTCTCAATTGCGCAATGTCTTATACCATGGCAAGAAGCTCGCACAAATAAAACAGCCCCATTTATACCTGAATCAATACCGAGAATTAAGCCAAAAACTGGTCGCCTATTTTGCCAGAGTGCCGCTCTCTTTCACAAAAGTTTTTGATGCGGAAAAATTGATGACCGAAATTCCCAGTGATTTGTTTAATACTTTATTAAACTATTCCTCCGAAGAGCCCCTTAACTCGGAAGCAATCATTGAGCTGATTACGGGCCTAAATGGGCAAGAAAGTCTTATTCAAAACTCTCCATTAACCGAAGAATACCAAACAAAAGCCTGCAAATTTATAATAGGCCGAAGAGGGGCTTTATTATCCGACTTAGAGCATCAATTTCCTCATGCCTATCAATTGTACTTTGCGGGAAATGTCAGTGTGAAAACAGACAGGGGATTGGGTAAAGAATTTAGGCAGGGGCTGGACTATTAAAATTGGCTGAGACCAGTTCAGCTGCAGCAAGCTCGACCTCAAGCAGTTATACCCCACAATTTGCTCAAAATAACACCTTTAGTGAGCGTCGTATTCAGCAACACATTTATGAAAGTTTTAATCAAAGCAACTCTGACGAGTTTGAGCAAGATTTGAAAAATTATGGACTTTCACAACAAGATTTGGAAAAGTTTTTCTTAAGTGACCGAGATGGAAGACTGTTTTTCAAGGCCCTAGCTACAGCCACTAGCCCAGAGCCGCTAACATTGCTTATAAAAGTAGTGCCCAAGGAAACGCTTATAACCTTATTTGAAAAAGATAATTGCAAAGATTTTCATATCTTCGTTGGCGCTGAATCTCGTATAGAGCAAGGTGGGTACTATACGGAACAGGTTGATATAGATCGCAGGAACCATATTCAGCTTGAAAAATTTAAGTTGTTATTACAGCTCGCTCCTAAAGTTGCAGAGGCTGCTTTTAATGCTTATACACCTCAAGAAGAAATGACTGAGGCTATTCGGCAAAACTTTGAGACTGCATTAAAAAAGTACAAAGAAAACCATCGACCTTCCCACCCCTCAGTTAAAAAGGATAAGTGATGTCTGCTAGCGGAGAGGAAATGGAAAAAAGGCATGTCGCAATTAGTCTTGAATATGCCGCTTACAGCCTTTCCCTTCTTTTTTTGTCCTGCGCGCCACTGATTTAATAAGCCAAATATTAATGATAGATCCCCATTCGATTTAAAGCCCAATAATTTATCTTTATCAGCAAAAACACCACCAGTTTTTTTTGAGTGTATTTGATGGCTCGGCCAAATTTTCATTTTTTGCAGCAGCGACTTGTGTTCTTATTTGTAAAAAATTCACGGGTTTGATCCGAGCACTCAGTAAGGAAAAATCTCTTGACAAAGGAGGTGGGTTTTTTACGACACTTTGGGCTAGGAGGGGGGCTAGGCTGGGTTTTATATCTTGAACCTTGTCTTGAACTTCAGCTTCAGCTATTTTTTCTTCAGAGTTATTTTCAGGGGTTATCGTGAAAGAAGCACTGTGGTGTTTTAAGTATTTAGATTGTTTAGATTGTACTGCAAGATGACTGGAGGACTGACTATTGAGGTTGTTGAGACTCTTGAGGAGGTTACTGTTAACATCTTTAAAATCGTCTTGTACTAAAGACCCAATAGCCGTACGAACAACAATAAGTGACATCTATGCATCCCCATCTCCAGTTCCCCATATCCATATACCAAAATCCTTAAAGTTATCCATTGCAGGCCCAATAAGTGAGTAACTGGCCTCAATGACAAAGATCCCTCATCGCGAAGCATCGATAGTTATCAAGCTCCCGACAAATCACCAAACTTTCTATAATAAGCTTTGCAACTTGGCTATTCTTAGTATCGGAACTAAAATTATAGAAAGTCATCAAACCCATAGCCAGGCAGGCCTAAATGAATTTATTTCTTAAGCTTAAAACACTGATCTACAGCGATCATCCCTTGGTACTATTGTCTCATGACATACTCAGTAGCCTATCTTTCGTCTGGAACTATATACTTTTCAGGGCTGACAATCAACCGATTGCCGTTTCGAATGTGATAATCAGCCTGATCTTATTTTCAATCGGCCTACGTTTTGCGCGATCATTTAGTATTTTAGTTCGAAACAAATTATCTCATAATATTAAGCTTGATAATCATGCTGCCAGCTCTTTAGAGCGTATCTCTTATTATTTATTTATTCTGATCATGGTGTTTTTTGTTTTAGAAGTCAGCAATGTACCGCTCACAACTCTAACCGTAATCGGCACAACCATAGCTTTGGGAATTGGTTTGGGCAGCCAAAACATTGCCAACAACTTTATCAGCGGCTTAATCATTATGGTGGAAAAACCTATCAAACTAGGGGATATTATCGAAGTCAAAAATATTATTGGCAAAGTTATTCGCATTGGAGGAAGATGTGTAAGCTTGCAAACGGAAAACAATATTAATATGCTGATCCCAAACAGCAATATTCTTCAAGATAATATTATTAATTGGACTTTAAATGATCCCACTTTAAAGTTAAGCCTTACTCTCTATATTGAAAATAATTGTTTAATTTCAGAAGTAGATGAATTGCTGACCAAAATAATAAGCAGTAACGATAATATTTTAAAACGGCCTGCCCCTAGAATATTGCTGCAGGAAATTTCTGAAGACTGTTTGGTTTTTGAAATGGAATTCTGGATCGATCTCGATAATGAAGTGGACAGAAAAGAAATTTTTAACAATATTAACAGAACCATAGAACCTCTTTTTAGAGAGCATCATATAAAAATTATCAATAAGCCTGATGGTAAAAGCCCAAAGAAAAAATAAGATTCAGCCAATGAAACGTAACAAAGGTTTTTCTGAAAACCTGATTATAAAACAAAAAAACTTTTTGAAAAACGGGCGTCGCAATTTATAGATAAAGCCTATACAAAATTTGATATTAACGAGAAAGTTATAGCTTTAATCACTGCCCCAAGAATATCTGGAAATATATAAAACCGGCTTATTTAATTCACAACAAATGGTTGAGCTTGCCGCCAATAGTTTTAAATATGCTTTCAGCCGCCAAACGAATTTAAGCTTAACAACAAAATCCTTAAATCATCTGGCTTTGAACTTTTGAATCTAAGGCTTCCGCTTTGATAACAGCTCGCGTAAAATAAATATAAGAATATTGAGGAATGATTATGTTAAGAAATATATTAGTGATCACAGCAGCCATCATTGGTTTAAGTAGTTGTAGCAGTTTTAGGGGCCTAAACAATGGCGGTGAACCACCGACACTGAGTTCTGAAGAAATGCAAAAACAATTAACAAATAGTGATTATATGCATCGAGATAGACCTTACCAGCTTGCACCGATTTATACCAAAGAATTTAGCGAAGAATCGCCGGGACCTGAGACAGAGCGCCCTTAGCGCTCTGTCCTGTTATTTATTTAGTACAAATAAATAATCCCCAGTCCTACTGCTGTTGTGGTGAGCTGTCCTAAGAGACGAAACTCTTCGGTAGCTTTCCACTTAGCACCCCCCATATGGAAATATCGGTAATTTAAATCTAAGTAGAGATTAGAAAATACTCTAGAGCGCACGCCTGCACCAAGGCTCCAAGCCACATCTAAATTGCGTTTTGTATTGGAACCTAAAATACCGCCATTGCCGTCTAACAAAGCTGCGTCAACAGTATTGATACTGCCACCCAAGCCTGCCATGAGATAAGGCTGAAACCAAACCAAATCAGTCATATCATAATAAGCATTCAACAATAAGCTGTAATGGGTCAAAGTGCTGTTTAAAGTATAAATGCTACCCATAGATGACAAAGGCGGTGTTGCATCCAAGACAAAATTTTTGTTGAATATCAAGCCTACATCAGTTCTAAAACTGGCCCAAGCATAACCCCAGGCTAATTCAAGAGCGCTGGCCTTGTCAGTAACTTTCGGTTGTGCAACTGCATTAGGAAGCCAACTATTTATAGAGCGATTGGTCAGTGCCAGGCTACGGTTACCCCATAAAATTTGCGTTCGCAAATAAGGCCTATCGACTTCTTTTTCTGGGAGTATATCAGCCAATACTTCTAATTCTTGGCTAGAAATAGATGAAGTTCCAGTGACAGCCGCACGAAAACGCGGAGTTTGCGAATTACCATAAGGAGTTGTACTTTGTTCTTCTTCATTATCCTGCACCACAAATTCGGCTGTTGCATTGCTTGTCAGTCCTAATAATGAAAGGCAGATCCATAACCATAAATAACCCTGCAGTTTTTTAGCTTTCATTCTTTACGTCCCCCATTAACTCTCTCACGCAATTCTTTACCTGCTTTAAAATGAGCAATAAAACGTCCTAGTGCCACCAGATATTCTCCTGTTTTTGGATTACGCGAACGCCTGGGCCCGCGATAACGCACCGAGAAACTGCCAAAACCTCGTATTTCCACTCTTTCACCATTTTTTAGAGAACTTCCTAACATCTGCAATACATGCTTCACCGCCGCTTCCATTTTATTATATGGTAGTTCGCTGTTCTTCTCACTTAATATCCGAATCAATTCTGAGCGCGTCATAACAACCCTAACTCCCAACCACTGACGCTTTTTGTCCAAAAGCGCGCAAATATTTCCTCTTAACTCTTGATCAGTATGACACTTTTTTTTAAAACCTTTGTTTTAATTCACAATGCTCGCGTAGGCATTAATTATGCATACGGTCAGCGTATAGTAAAAGGCGTCACTAGGAAGTGTAACAGCGCCATATCACACTGAATAGAGGCTGGAGAGATTGGTATATCCCTGACTAACATGGACGCAAGGGAGTAACACAATGCTCAAGGATTGGGATGCTGCAGCAGATACTGTTGAAGCGGATATTGTTTTAGAAAGTGTAGAAGAACTCGACATCGCAGTTGAGGATGATTCGGAAGATTCAGAAGATTCTGACGAACCGACTCGCATTGAAGAAGTAGCGGAAGCAGGACCCGTTTGGGTTGAGGAAGGAGAGCCAACTTATGCCGCAACTCCTCGAGAAAGTCGAAAAACTGATAGTGATCCAACTCAGCTCTATCTGGTTGAAATTGGTGCCTCGCCTTTATTGAGTGCTGAAGAAGAAGTGTATTATTCACGTCTGGCCCGCAAAGGTGATGAAAAAGCTCGCAACCATATGGTGAGATGCAACTTACGCTTAGTGGTCAAGATTGCACGACGCTACTTAAATCGAGGCTTAGCCTTATTAGATCTTGTAGAAGAAGGCAATTTAGGTCTTATCAGGGCAGTTGAGAAATTCGATCCAGAGCGTGGCTTTCGCTTCTCAACGTATGCGACCTGGTGGATCCGGCAGAATATTGAACGCGCCATTATGAATCAAACTCGAACCATACGCCTGCCCATACACATCATCAAAGAATTAAATGTGTATTTGCGCAAGGCACGAGAAATGGCTCAAGAGTTAGATCATGAGCCAAGCTTTGAAGAAATCGCCCATGCTCTGGATAAACCCCCTGCAGATGTCAATCGTTTGCTCAGGCTGAACGAAAGAACTTTATCGGTCGACACCCCAATGGGCGAAGATACCGAAAAGCCACTGTTGGAAGCCTTGGCAGATCAAACGATTCATGGCCCTGCTGAAATTCTTGAAGAAAAGAACATGCGCAATCAGCTTGACGACTGCTTAAGCTTATTGAATGAGAAACAGCGTTCTATTCTTTCTCGACGTTTTGGCTTGAAAGGCTTTGAGGAAGCTACTTTGGAAGAAGTCGGCGTTGAAGTTGGCCTCACGCGAGAACGCGTGCGTCAAATTCAAGTCGAAGCTTTGAAATTGCTGCGCACAATTATGGAATCGAGAGGTATTCAGCTGGAAACTGTCTTCCACTAGATAGACCCTTTCAGGACATTATAGCCCTGCGGCTTTTACTATGAATTTGGCCAAATACAAAAGGCTTAATACAAAGATCAGGCCGCAGAGCAGTCCAATGACAATATAAGCCCAGGGCGAATTGTGAGAGAAATCTCGACTATATGCTTTTGAAGTTTGCACTCCAAATAAAGCTCCTAAGACGCTGAACAACACCCAGATTAAGTGTGGACGTTGGGGCGGTTCTTCGATTTTCATAAAATTATTTTCTCTTAAAAGCACTTCTTAACTGTGATAGACTGCATATTAAGTGTCAAGATCAGAGTGGAGGGAGCCCCAATGTATACTGTACTCTTGCAAAATTTGGAAAATAAAATTGAAGCGACCTTAGAGGTGATTGAGTTATTGCGTTTGCAAGTTGAAGAACTTGAAGAAAAAAATATTGGCTTACAAGCAGAAAACACGGCACTTAAAAGCCGCCAAATTCAATGGGAACAAGATTTAAATTCTATGTTGCACCGCTTAGACAATGTTGGTTTCGATAGCCCCACTACCAGCAGTCATACCAAAACTGAGCAAAACACACGCCAGACTGAAACTGCTTAACTTTGCAATGATGAGTTCTGGGCTTGTGGCAATGCCAGTCCGCCGCAGGTAAGCCGTCAGACTGAGCCATGATGAATGCTCAACAACGCCTCAAAGCAAAATGGAAGGAGTATAGATCCGTCTTTGTTCTTAAGTCTTGGTCTCATAGCGCCAAAACTTAGGCAATAAACTCATGCAGATAGCCATTGATAGCACATACAACAAGCCACTCGATACTTCTAGAGCCTTGCATGCACCCCGAAAAATTCTGCTCTTAAGCCGAACTCTGCATGGCCTAACAAAGTTTTAGGGCTTACTGGGCAAGCAGCATTTCGAGCCTGTGCCCAAGCTGCTGTGCCCTATCTGCAAGTTCGCCCGTCCAATCGATGACTTTATAAAGAAAAACAACATCGACCGGGTGGAGGCCCTTTTCTAAAGAAAACACGAGCTGGCGCACCTCTACTTGTATTTCGTCAGTGCTGCGTTCTGCTTGATCAAGTTCATGAACCATTTCTTCGACAATTTTAACTTCACGG
>Ga0302233_10000162_pt1 | contig 62315 bp, 54 predicted proteins | sample II_Palsa_N3_1_FD_193516 | JGI IMG/M metagenome (GOLD analysis project Ga0302233, IMG submission 193516) | Peat permafrost microbial communities from Stordalen Mire near Abisko, Sweden - II_Palsa_N3_1 | ecosystem: Environmental > Terrestrial > Soil > Palsa > Peat permafrost | place: Sweden... | reverse complement strand
TGACCGGTCTCCAGGTCGCGGGATGAGGCTCGGGCAGGTCCATTTAATGGATCTGGTGAACGACGCTCATCCGCTGGGATGCGGGTGGGGTAATTGCTCGCGTAGCGGCGGCTTCTGCACCTTTACGGAGAACCAATGGAAACGCTGAATACATCTTCAAGCTCGCAAGTCGTTGTCGCAGACATGGCGCTCGCTACATGGGGCCATAAGGAACTCAGGATCGCCGAAACGGAAATGCCTGGTCTCATGGCCATTCGCCAGGAATTGCAGGTATTCCGTCCGCTCGACGGAGCGCGAATTGCGGGTTCGCTGCACATGACGATCCAGACCGGCGTCCTTATCGAAACGCTCGAGGCACTGGGCGCCCAGGTTCGCTGGGCCTCGTGCAATATTTTCTCGACTCAGGACCATGCAGCGGCCGCTGTTGCTTCAAACGGTACGCCGGTATTTGCCAAAAAAAGGCGAGACGCTGGACGAGTATTGGGACTTCACCCATCGCATCTTCGATTTCGGCGGCCGGGCGGGCACGCCCGAGGAGGGACCGACCATGATTCTCGATGACGGCGGCGATGCCACTGCGCTCATCCATCTCGGGAGCCAAACGGAGCACGACCTGTCCCTGCTGGATGCGCCAAAGAGCGCCGACGAGTCGGCCATGTTCGCGGCGATCAGGAACACGCTTGCACGCGACTCATCGTGGTATAGCCGGCGTCTCAAACATATTCTGGGCGTGACGGAAGAGACCTCGACGGGTGTCATGCGTTTGCACGAAATGAGCGCAAACGGCGCGCTCCGCATGCGCGCGATCGCGGTCAATGATTCCGTCACCAAGAGCAAATTCGATAACCAGTACGGCTGCCGCGAGTCACTCGTGGACGCAATCAAGCGCGCCACCGACGTCATGATTGCCGGCAAGGTCGCGTGCGTCGCGGGCTATGGCGGCGTCGGAAAGGGCTCGGCTCAGGCGTTGCGTGCGCTGAGCGCTCAGGTCTGGGTGACGGAGGTCGATCCGATCAACGCGCTTCAGGCTGCTATGGAAGGTTATAGGGTTGTCACCATGGACTATGCCGCCGACAAATGCGACATCTTCGTGACCGCGACCGGCAACAAGGACGTGATCACCTATGAGCACATGGCGCGCATGCGTGATCAGGCGATCGTCTGCAATATCGGGCATTTCGACAACGAAATCGATGTAGCCTCCTTGGCCCGGTGCGATTGGGACGAGATCAAACCGGAAGTCGACCACGTCATTTTTCCAGATGGAAAACGCATCATCTTGCTGGCGAAAGGACGGCTTGTGAATCTGGGCTGCGCGACCGGGCATCCCAGCTTCGTCATGTCGTGTAGCCTCGCGAATCAGACCCTGGGGCAGGTTGAGATCTTTACCCATCGAGACGAGTACGAGGCAGGGACAGTCTACGTGCTGCCGAAGCTGATCGACGAGCGTGTGGCGCGACTGCATCTGGACAAGGTCAGGGCTCAACTGACCATGTTGACGGACGACCAGGCCGCGTATATTAATTTGCCCAAGGAAGGCCCATACAAGAGCGAAGCCTACCGGTACTGACCGGTTTAACCGGAGTCGATCAACCGCGCGCCGAGCCGCTTACTGCCTGCCTTGATCGACTCCCGCCATCTCTGCCTGAAGCCGCTCGATAAACAATTTCACCGACACGGGCAAACTCCTGCCCGTGTGCACGCATAGCCTGAGCGGCCATCGCTCGACGCCATCGCCCTGCAACGGGACATAACGCAAGCCGCGCGGGACCTTGTAGTTGCCGAAGTACTTGTTGACGATCGTGTTGCAGAGTCCGGCAACCGCGGCAGCGCGCATCAGTTCGAATGAATTCGTGACCAGCGCGACTCGTGGCTTGATATGGGCCTTGGAAAACATCCGCACATAACTTTCCCGGATGGTGAGCGACTCATCTGGAAGCGCCATTTCAAGGTCGCCGCATTCCTCGATGTTGACCGAGCGGCGGGTGGCGAAAGGATGCGTGGCCGAGACAAGCAGGCACGGCGTCACATAGGTTTCGGCGATGACTTGCACATCGAATGCGTCCGGTGCCCGGTATGCCAAAGCTACATCGATTTCGTCCTTGGCCAGCAGCTCTACCAGCTTGCCTCCCCCCGCAACGATCACATGAAAGACGATGCCGGGATACTGGGCGTGAAAGCGCTGCAGGAACGTAGGGAGAAATTCGCGGGAAAAGGACTCTGAAGCCCCAAGTCGTACGGCCCCCTTCTGGAGCGTGTCAATCGCGCGAATGTCCGCCCGGACCTGATCAAGCTCGTTTTCAATGAGCCGGGTGTACTCGAGTAGTAACTCGCCCGCGGCAGTCAGTTTGAGTACCTTCTGCCCTCGATGGCGTTCGAACACTTCAGCGTTGAGTTCTTCTTCCAACATCTGGATTTGCCGCGAGATCGCCGACGCCGCAACGTGTAACTGCTCCGCGGCTCGCCGGATGGAGCCAGATCGGGCAACACCGACGAAATACTTGAGGCCGACATTGTTGATCATATTTTTCTCCGCGTTGTATTGTCTGCAAAATCTACAATGTTTACCGCGCAGTATGCAGGAGCTGCTGGGCGGCTCACGATGTCGGAAAAAACGATCATTTGCCCGATCACGCACGCGTGATCGTCAGAAGCACCACGCCTGGATTATGGCGTCGGCCTACCAGTTCGAGCACTTCAGCGCCGACTGTCTAATGGCTTCGGCATCGAAGTTATTGGCCTTCTTGTAAAGATCCGGGATTGTCAGCGCATAGTTGGAGGAGGGTACGGTCTTAGGAATCTGCTTTGTGCGCAACATGAAATTTTGCAGCGCGTCATAGGTCGGCGGATCGAAATTCCCATAGTATTTTCCGCCGTTGAGTGTGAATGCATCGCGCAGCGTGTCGAGCTGGGCCTTCAGGATATTTCCATCCCACCGCGCCAGCGTACGCTCGTCGCTCGATCCGGTAGGCTTTGTCGCGGGCCATGTTTTCCATTGGATCTTGCGGGCGCAGTCGGGATTGGTCAACGCAAACAGCGTTGCCTTCGCCATGCCCCGGATAATACCCTCAACCATTTTCGGGTCCGCCTGCGCAGTTTTGTCCATCACCGACAAGGTGTAGTCGGGAATGCGACGCCAGTCGGGGCCGCGCATGTAGCGCAGTTTCAAGCCGGCGTTTTCAAAGCTTGCCATGGCGGTAGCCCAGAAGACTAGGCCCTGCACGCGTCCCGTGCGCAAAGCTTCAATGGCCGGGGCGCCGCTGCCCACGGCAATCAGGTGTACATCCTTGTCGGGATCAATGCCGTTGTCCTGGAGAAGCGCGCGAAATAGGGCAACACCGCCCGACGCGAGTCCGAAAGCACCAATCGTCTTGCCTTTGAGATCCTTGACTGTCTTATAAGACGAGTCGTCGAGCACGGCCACGGACCAGTCGGTGACCCCGTTCAACATGGCGACCTTGACCGGTTCGTTCTTGAGCGTCTGTGCCTGCACGACGACGGCTCCGTTGACCTGCGCGAAGTCTGCCTGACCGGCCACCAGAAGCGTGATGGGTTGAGCTGGCGGCGAAAGGGGTACCACCTGAACGTCGTAGCCTTCGTCCTTCCAGTATCCGAGCGCTTGCGGAAGCGTAAGCCACGGGTAGCCGATATTCAAAGCCTGCGTGCCGACAACGATTCGCACGGGCTTCATGGGCGCGGCCGCATATGCCGACGGGCCGAATGAAAACAAGCAAGAAAATATAGTTAGTACACGAAAATAATAAGGCTTGAGTCGCATGGCTATTCTCAAAAGGTCTGTGATACGGAAACGAGTTAAGCGACGGGGCTCTCTAGTAGTGCGATAGATGCGCACGGCCGGTTGCCGGATGCGACGCCGGTCGAGGCGCGTTAAACCGGACCAATCGAAACCGGATCAAGCGACGATGCGGTGCACTCATGAGCTATGACTTACGATCTGCTGGACAATAAGTTGAGTCAATTGCTGCGCCAAACTATTTTTGGAACGACGTGTGCGAAAAATTAGAACAGTCGCTTAAATGCGGACCTAGGGTAGCCAGGACGAAAGGGCGGGACTCGACGCGGGGGCCGAACATCGTGCAACAAGCCGCGGTTCATGGCGGATCGTTATGGTGCGTTTTGCTGTGTTTGTGGCATGCTTGAGACGAACGTCGGATCGAGCATGGAAATGTTCGATGCACCAAGCTGACCGAGCACTCGGTCAAACTCGCTTTGCAGAATGGAAATCGCTTGTGTTGCGCCCATTTGCCCCGCAGCGGCGACGCCAAAGAGAGTGGGGCGTCCGGCGAATACGAAATCCGCGCCTAGGCACAGTGCGATAGCGATGTCGCTGCCTCTGCGCACACCGCTGTCGAGCATGAGCGGATAGTCGGGGCCGACTGCGCGGCGAATGACCGGAAGCGCGTCGATCGACGTTACGGCGCGGTCCAACTGGCGGCCGCCGTGATTCGACACAATCAATCCGTCCACGCCGTGTCGTCGAGCAATGACAGCATCTTCCGCGTGAAGAATGCCTTTGAGTACAAGCTTGCCAGGCCATCTGTCCCGGAGTCTTTGGGCATCGTTCCACGTCATTACCGCCGGCGAATTGTCCTTCACGAGCTGGGCTACCTTGGCTGGCGTGGGAGATTGTCCCGCATACCGCGTCCAGTCGGCGAAGACTGGATATTTGCCGGACGCGATATAACGCCAGCACCAGGCCGGATGCCTGAGCGTTTCCAGATAGGCGGAGGCTTTGATTTTTGGCGGGAAGCCAAAGCCATTGCGGATATCCCGCTCGCGATTGGAGACGACAGGCAGGTCGATCGTGACAACCAGATGTTCGACGCCGGCAGCGGCCACCCGCTGAACGATATCGTCGCTGATTGAGCGATCGCGAGACGGGTAAAGTTGGTACCACAACGCGCCGCCCGCCTGTTCGCCGATCTCTTCGAGTGTCGAGTTACTGACGCCCGACAAGATGAACGGCAGCTTTGCAAGCGAAGCCGCCTGGGCGAGCATGTAGTCTGCTCCGGGACGCAGCAAACCTGCGAAGCCGGTGGGACTGATGCCAAACGGTGCCGCGTATTCGGTGCCGAGCAGCGAGGTGACGGTAGACCGTTGCGTTACGTCTCGCAGATAACGCGGCACGAGTGTCCAACGATCAAATGCCTCGCGATTGCGCCTGATTCCCCGTTCGTCATCGGAACCGCCGTCGACGTAATCGAATAGCATCTTCGGCAAAGCACGCTGTGCCAATCGTCGAAGATCTTCAATATTGATCGCACGTTCCAGCGAAGATCTCATGGATGCATAAGAACGGTTGGTCAGTTGTACCAGTAGTTGAGCAACGACTGTTGCATTGCGAGCTTGGATGAGTCATCGCAGAATGCGGCTTCGAATCCATTGCGCATAACCTCGAAAATCTGATCGTCGCTCAAGTCAAGTGCCCGCGAGGTTCGGAGAATATTCTCCGTCAGGTCTGCCTTAAAGTAAGATGGATCGTCAGTGTTGAACGTCACAATGCATCCTGCTTCAAGCAGGCGTCTCGCGTTATGCTGCTCCAGCGAATCGAACACTTTCAGCTTGACGTTGGAGATGGGGCAGACCGTCAGCGGCACGCGCGACTTAGCGAGACGTGCAACCAGTGCCAGATCCTGTTCCGCCGTCACACCGTGATCAATACGATCAGCGCGAAGCAGATCCAGTGCCTGCGAAATGTAGTCCGCAGGTCCTTCTTCACCAGCATGCACGGTCGTGTGCCAGCCCAGTTCGCGAGCGCATTCGAACGCTCGAACGAACCTTGAGGGCGGATTGTTCTGCTCCGGACCACCCAATCCAAGCGCGATGATGCGTTCGCCGAACGGCTCGGCCTCCTCGATGGCCGCGAGCGCGTCGGCCTCGCTGCGATGACGCTGAAGCCCGTATATCACGTTGGCCTTGATGCCGCATTGCGACTCGGCGTCGTCACACGCGCGGAAGATGCCGGCGAGCATCACGGAAGCAGGAATACCCCGTTCGATGTGAGACTGGGGCGAGGTATAGAACTCAATGTAGCGCGTACTTTCCTCATGAGCGCGCAACAGATGGTCGAACGTGACTGCGTAGAAGTCGTCCTGCGTCAAGAGCACCCGTAGTCCCGCGTAATACACCTGAAGGAACGTATCGAGATTCCGGAACTCGTATGCGGCGGCGATTGCCTCGGGGCAGTCGAAACCAATGTCGACATTGTTACGCTTCGCAAGCGCATACATCATGTCGGGCGAAATGGTGCCTTCCAAATGGACATGCAGGTCGGCCTTGGGAGCACCATGAATTTTGGCATAGCTGATCTGGGACACCGAGTTCTTCCTCGCTATTGAGCCGCGCTTGTCGATCAGCGGATCATAGTGCTGCCGTCAGTTTTTGAATTGCATGGAATTTAGTCCGGGGTGTGCGAATTTTTCGAACTGCCAGGTTTTCTTAAACGTGGTCCGCCTGGACCGACGTCAGGAGATTGACCGGATGAACAATTGCGGATCCACATTGCCCCCAGACGCAATGACCAGTGCCTTCCTGAGATGTCATCGGCCGAACGAGAGACGTCGGTCAGCCTCGCTGCGGCGATAACGCTCGTTATCGTGTCCAGCCTATCAGTTGCCCACGGAAAATCTCGTTCCACACCGTCAGCGATCCCAAACAGCGTGTCACGAGCCCGAAGCTCCCGACTATTCCCACACGCTGGCTGCATTGACCCGCAGCACTAGCACCATGATTCCAAGCAGTCGGGACCACATCATCGTTTCGCGATTCCTTTTGCGGGCGCGACGGTGTCAAGGGCAGTAAGGAGACGTCCTCGGCTGGATACATCATCCGTCAAGAATTCGTCAGCTGGCCCGCGCTCGGCATAGATTCGCACCGGATCAAAGGGCTTCGCGGGCCTCGGCCTTCCGTGTGGCGAGTGCCTCACAGAAAACCGGCCCACGCTTTTTGGGGAGGAGATCTTCCGTTCTTATAAGAGCACTAACAAGCTCGTCGTACATCGCTCGATCATCAGCCATCAGGGTCCGACACGTACTGGACCACACGGTCAAGGTCGTCGTGGCTGGCCGGATCAAAGTTGCGCCCGAGCCGGGAAAGCGCTTCCGCAATAACTTTCGCGGCATCCCGTAGTTCTACGAAGCTCTCCTCATTGCTCCCGTCCACCATACCGTTTGGCAATCGTTGGTGCACCAATTTTCCGTAAACGCTGCTATGGCGGACCGCTATCGTGACTGAGCGCCCGTTGCCGCACGGATTGCAGGGGTCTAACGTCAATCCCAAAATTTATTGCTCTCCCGATTGCGAGTTGGAATCGGAGACAGAGCCGTACGCACTCGCGTCCTTGCTTTTTGCGACCAGGTCTTCCGCATACTGGATATCTGCAGGATAGTCCTTTATACGACTGCTTGGGTTGTAGCCGACCTGTTCGAGCTTTCGAATTTCGTCTTTTACTTGCGCGCGGGAGACAGGAGTAGTCGATTGCGCATAGGAGGCGGTTGAAGCTAAGGCGAATATGACCGTGGTAGCGGCCCAAAAAAGCGGTTTCATGGTTGATCTCCAATTTAGTCACGACGAGAGAAGGGACATACGGCGAGTGATGTACTTATGCTAATCGCGTATGAGATCAATTAATTTTGTTATATCGCCAATTCGTCTCTGAAACCTGCCAATCCGTATCATGCTGACCACCGTGCTGTAGGAAGCAATAGAGAGATACGTATTGCTGCGCTGTTTTTGCGAGGTTCTCTCAGAACGTTGGCTGGAGACGATTAATTACAGGGCCAAGGTTCTGCGCAGCGACGCCCAGCGCTACAGTATCTCGAGGCTGCGCGGTTCCCGCTGTTCTCACCGATAAGGAACCGCTCGCCGCGGGTTCGCTTGGGAGACGGATCTAGAACCTAAAACGGCTGCGCCTGACTCGCGCACGCTCGAGCAGTTCGTTCTCCAATGTTACTGAGAAAAACCGTCGCCGACCGGTGCAGCGGTGCTCGTACAAACGCTACGGACGCTTTGATGCGCTGGAGGCCTTCGTGCCGGAGGCATTCGGCAGTGTCTCGTTAAAGCACTGCGCTCGTTTTACGCAGAGCTTCCCTTCAATGAGGGCATTAAAGTTGAGAGGCTTCGAATTTGTCTGCGCGATACTTGCCGGGACTTTGGCCCATGGTCTTCTTGAACATGGTGATGAAGGAGTTGGGCCCCTCGTACCCAAGTTCCATTGATACCGCTTGAACTGACGCTCCGATTGAAAGCCGCTGCAGGGCGATGATGATATGCAATCTCTCGCGCCAGCGTCCGAACGTCATCCCCGTCTCACTGAGAACCAGCCGCGCGAGTGTGCGTTCACTCATAGCATGGCGGTGTCCCCATTCCGCGATGGTGCTCCGGTCAGCAGGGTTACTCAGCAACGACGACGCAATCTGCTGAAGCCGATGATTGTCGGAAATGGGAAGAAAGACATCATCCGGTGCTAGCTGTGCTAGTTGGTCCAAAAGTACCTGGGCCAGCCTGCTGGTTGTACCTGTCGCTGGGTATTGTGGCGGTAGTTTGGCAAGTGAACGGATCAGCTCCCGGATCAGAGGCGTAATGGTGAAGCTTCGGCACTCAGCGGGTAATTCAGCTGCATCCGGTGCAATGAAAACCACGTATAACTTGGCGAAATCCGAGGCATGATTACTATGGGGAATACCTCCAGGAATCCACACCGCGCCGTTAGGCGGCACGATCCACCATCCCCTCGGCGATCTACACATGACCGATCCCCTTAAGGTAACCACCAGTTGTCCCTTGCGGTGAACGTGCATTGGCAACTCGTCGATTTTTCCGTTTGCCTCCAGGAGGACGGCCGTCACCGGTGGGTCCAGGAAATCCGGATCGAATGGCTGGTAGTCAATCTTAGGCGCCGGTACGGAAGCTGGCACGCTTGGACGATTGGTGTCAGACATCTCTGGGTTCACGGTTCGTTCTCTTCCCCGAATTTGTTTCGGCTACTTAATAAGTTGCTGTAGAAAGCGCGCTCCGCAGACACTTGTGGGGAATGTTGACCAAACTCGACTGGTACTCTGCGCTTTCCCCTGTAGCAAGACGAGTCTCTTTGGGCCCCGCGTTGCTCGCTACTACGGAAGATCTACTAATCGGCCTGATGGGCCATGCGCCCGGCGGGTCACCACCACACTTAAACAACTGCCTTGCGAGGCTTGCTAATTCCAGGTGCTTCCTCAGCACAAAATCCTGTCGTCGTTTCAGGGCCAGAATTCTATGCTGTCGAGGGAAGAATAACGTTCAGAAATCAAAATCTAATCGTGCACCATGCTACCTATAATAACAATCTTTACTGAGGCGAGTCTTCCTGGATGAACACCAAAGAACTTATCTTTACGCAACTCGATACTAATCTTGTGCAACTCACGATAAGCCGACCGCCGGCCAACGCTCTCAGCGGAGTTCTGATTTCGGCATTGAGCGCTACCCTGAAGCACCTCGCTCAGCAAGATTCGCCACCTGGGGTCGTCCTCACCGGAGACGGAGAGCGGTTTTTCAGTGCTGGTGGCGATATCAACGAAGTGGCGGACCACGAGCTTGCGATATCCCGCATGAGAGACTTTCAGGATTTGCTGTGCCAAATAGAGGAATATCCAAGCCCGCTTGTATGCGCCGTCAAGGGCTACGCGGTCGGGGCGGGATTCGAAATTGTCCTCCATTCCGACTACATTGTGGCGTCTCCCCAGTCACGGTTCGGATTTCCTGAGATAAATCATGGCCTCTTGCCGGCCGCAAAGGGCATGCGACAAGCGGTAGCAATACTTGGGCAGCGTACCGCACGTTACCTCTTATGCTCAGGTTCCCTTATTTTCGCGAGAGACGCCATCACTGCCGGCGCAATCGACGAAATTGCAGAGGTTGACGACGTACTAACAAGAGCCGTATTGCAGTGTCGTGAACTGCGCGAGAAAGATTCCCGACTCTTTGCGGCCATTAAACGAACGCTTCAGAAAGCTTCACAGATGACGGACGTGGCGTTGTTGGACATGACACTTAGTGACCTCGCCGGATATCTCGGCGACTCGAAGTCTGCCGACGCCAGGTCCCAATTTCTGACTCGAAACAAGAAGGCCAAATTGTAGTCTGTTTGGAGTCAGGGACGAGGCATCTCGCCGGTATGACATACGAAGACGTACCTAGTGCCTTGGCCAACGACTTTGATAGCGTCATTATTCCTTGTGGCGATTGAACAGCATGGACCTACTTTGCTTCTAAGTATGGATGCTGATCATGCGGAAGCTCTAGCGGTCGAGGTCGCTGCGTTGTTAGGCAGCACTTTGATTGCGCTCACTATACAAGTGTGGCTGCTCGAGACATCATCTGCCCTTTCCCGGCACTATCTCATTTAGGAAACTTCAATGCCTTTCTCGCGATGCTTCCGCGTGTCCGAGAGGCGTTCGGCGTGTCCACTCAGGTCTTCACGGATATAGACCCTCAGGCGTGGCTACTCGAGTGGCGATTTCTGCTGTTGAACGTGCTGGAGGCGACCCTGAGTCGGTTGGTGGGCACACCGATATCGCCGAGACGTCACTCGTGATCCATCTCCGTCCGGATACTGTTCCGCATGAGAAGTTGGTGGCAAGACAGGTTGGTCTGATGACGACTGTCCAATTGATCATGATGTGGAAAAATGGATTGCCTCAACCATTCCGAACGGCGTTCGGGGCGATGCACGAGGATCGACGCGCGAGATAGGAGAGAGTTGTTTGCATGGCATCTCCAAGTTCCTCGCGTCGACATTTGCAGCCTAAGCATCCTTGGCGAACAGTTGATGCCTGTCGCTAAACGGTGCGCGCCTACTTGCATTTCGTTGTAGCGGAATCGCGGTTGCGACTTCGGCGGAGTACTGTTGCTTCGAAGTCTTGGTAGGGCGCAGGCATCCACTCGCATCAGTAGACTCCTGTACTCTGCGCTGATGCTTCCAGGCGGTGGGGCGCCAAAGATGCGTCGAATACCCTCTATCGACCGTGCACGCGCCGTTAAACCAGCTAAAAGCAAAAGCATTGGTCAGTTCCTCCGGCTTAATTAAAGATAAAGAACATCGATGGGCGCCCACATCGGCATACCTTCCTCCGGTCAGCTAGCAAGGGCGTCAACGATAGACGTAATTCCTACCTTGAAATTTGCCGACAACAACGTTGTTGCGCTTCAATATCACCGGAGCTGATCGAGTATCGCTAAATTCCGGTCTCGACTCCGTACAACCAACTACCGGCTGAATCGAGAACTCGGTATGCCACTAGAAGAGCTTTCCCGTAAGGGCCATTGTCGGGGGGGCGCCGTCGGCGAGATGTTCCCCGAGACCAGGACATAAGCAGCGATGTGGCTCCGGACCGTGAATCTTTTCATACATCCGAGGACTTTTCGCTCTATCACACGCGACCGACGACCGAGCGAGCAGGAACGGCTCGAACCCTGGATGTCCATAAAAGGAACGACCTTGAATATCGCGCCGCATATCGCTTCTCGCCGCAGCGATCGAGCAAAATAATCTGCTGACGCAGCCAAGGATATGGCAAAAAAAGAATAAAGAATTTTGTTCGATCTACGGCAATATATTTCTAACGGCACAAGAATATTTAGTGCCGCTCATATATGTATGAGGTAAAAACGAAAGTTACGGCGACAGCTGTATGCCGATGAAGTAACGAAACTGCGATTTACTAGACGCGCCTCAGAACGAAGCTAATACTTATTAGAGCGGTCACGGGTAGTGGCTTTAAAAACGAGTTTGGAGTAGATTTCCTTACCTTATAAGAAAATAAGTTCGTAAAACTAAGTATTTTCACCGGCTACATCTCGTTTTTTATTAATATAGGATCTGTTTGTCCAGTTTCGTTGAGGTTGCGCATCTTCCAGCACTGTTGTGCTGCTTACTCTAATTGGTATTTTTACCCGCTCCCTGTTCCCGATCACAGCTCAACCATCTACCAAAGCGACGTTTGTCGCAACGGTCCTTTTCGCAAGGAGTGCAGAATGGATGTACGGCAACTTAACATTTACGACCTGATAGATAGTCGTCGAGTCGGAAAAGCACAGTACTTTATCGTCGCATTCTGTGCGTTAGTAATGCTGTTTGATGGCTTTGACATTCAAGTCATGAGTTTCGTTGTGCCCGTTCTTGCGAAGGAATGGCACTTGCCTAAGGCTGTCATAGGATCAATTTTTTCAGCGGTCTTCTTTGGTTTGCTAATTGGTAACTTTGGCATCCCCTTCCTCATTCAGCGTTTCGGTACGAAAAAGATGGCATTTGTAGCCACTGGGTTTTTCGGGTTTTTTACCTTACTAACGGTCTTTGTTACGAATGTGCCACAGCTGATCGGGTTGCGGGTTTTGGCGGGTATAGGCTTGGGCGCCCTTACACCATGCGCGGTCGGTCTTGTATCGGAGTTCAGCCCCAAAAGGACGCGCGCCACTTTTGTTACGCTGGTGTACTTGGGCTATGCGCTCGGATTTATTACCGCGGGATTTTGGTGCGACGCGTTGATTCCAAGGTTCGGGTGGCAAGGGCCTTTGTGGCTGGGCGGTCTTGCAGCACTCGGCTTAAGTATCTTGATCCTTCCTTTGCTGCCGGAGTCAGCTGCTTTTTTGTCAAAGCGAAACCGTCAGACAGATTTGGTCCGTGCAACTCAACGGCTCTTTCCGTCTTTTGTATTGCAAGAGGGCGCTGAACTAATAACCCGTGAAGAGAAAGCTGTCGACGCTAGCGTAAAGGGACTTTTTTCACGGAGTCTCTGTCTAGGGACATTCTTGCTGTGGGTTGTTTTTGCTTGTACCTTGGCGGCGTTCTACTTTCTCTCTAACTGGCTTCCGACGGTTCTCGCTACCGTCTCTTTTCCAACCGGCCTCGTGGTCTGGGCAACCGCGATGGTGGTTATAGGCGGGGTGTTTTCAAGTCTTGTGCTGGCGCCTCTGATGGATCGAACGAGTCCCTACAAGATTTTGTCGACGCTTTACGTACTCGGCGCGATTTCTATGTACGCAATTTCGATCGCCATAAACTCCTCTCATTTAGTTTTACTTACGACGATATTCTTATGCGGATTTTGCATAAGCGGGGGTGCCACCCTGAACATTGCGCTTTGCTCACTCTATTACCCCCCAGCGTTGCGTGCGCCGGGTGTCGCCTGGGCGTACGGTTTTGGACGTCTTGGCGCTGCGGGTGGGACGTACCTTGCAGGCGTCCTCTATGCGCACGATTGGACGCCCGACGCCATGTTTCGAGTTGCCTCGATTCCGGTACTAGTGGTGGCAGTGTGTATTGCGGCGATGGGAGCTTGCTATTCCCTCAATAAGAAAGTTACCCAGAGTACTATTTCAGCATGACTCTGTTGACCAGGTCCGAACTTGCTGGATCTGGTAGTGAGCGTTGGGATCAGACCGAATGTGGAATGTTGCTGCCTAGATATAAATAGGTATGACTTTCCGCACTAGCGAGTCTTGGCCTCACACGTTTAGCTGTCAGGCTTTGACGTGATGAGCTGATTTGAGGCCGGCCATGCGCTTGTTCATTGACCAAGCTGGCCTCGGCGTTCGACTCCTGTTCGTTTGGGTATCTGGGCGCCAAACCTGATTTAGTCGGGTGTTTCGCTAAATGCATCGCAGCCAGCGGGCTATGAAGTAGCTCAAAGTTCAGGTATTAGCTATGCAGAATCGAATGGGTTAATTCGTTGGCATTGGAGCGCATCAAGAGAGACGCAATTGGCGCTTATTTGGAGACTGTTCAACTGCATCAAATAACTCTAAAACCTGATGCAACGGAAACAATCGGTTAACCCCACCTGCCCATGAACTGCAACGTCTTATCACTGCGGTTGACGTGAATTTAATTAGGTATTTTTTGTAATGCATCGACCTCGCGATTTGGAGAATTTGTGAAAACTAGCAATGTAATTCTTGTAGTCGGTTCACTTATGGGACTTGCGAGCTCTGGAGCTCACAGCCAAAGTAGCGTCACACTGTATGGTGTGATCGACGAAGCAGTCCAATATCAGACCAATATTCGCGGTGGCAAATTAGTTAATCTAGATTCTCTTTCTGGGATATCTGGTAGTCGCTGGGGAATTACCGGAAAGGAAGATCTGGGAGCCGGCCTCAAGGCAATTTTCACCTTGGAATCCGGGATTAACATCAACAACGGCCAATTTGCACAAGGGGGTACGGCATTTGGTAGGCAAGCATTCGTAGGAATTAGCAGCGACAGGTTTGGTACTGTCACCGCAGGCCGTCAGTACGACATGGTGTATTATTTTCCTGAATTTTTAACGGCATCAGCAATCGTTGGTGCAATCCCTGGGGCACATCCTGGAGATTTTGATAACACCAGCAACGAAGTGCGATTTAATAACTCTTTGCGTTATATGAGCGCCGACTTCCATGGTCTATCTTTTGGTGCGGAGTATAGTTTCGGAGGGGTGCCCGGCAATTTCACATCCACTTCGGGCTACTCGATCGGGGCGGGATACAAACAGGGACCGCTTCAAGCGGGAGTTGCATTAGATTACTTCAAACATCCTACAGCGAGTCCTGGGACCGGATGGTTCACTGCGAACGCAAGCGGCTTTAGCTTGTTAGCTAACTCACTAAACTCGGCATATCAGGTCGCCCAAGCCTATCAAGATGCGGTCGTCGCTGCGACGTACACGATTGGCAATGCAACGGTAGCCGCATCCTACTCGAATGTTCAATATGCGAATCTTGGTCAGACATTTCTAAATGGTACCGCTATTTTCAACAACTATGACATTGGAGTGAGCTATCGCTTCACTCCCGCCCTATCAGCTGGCGTGATGTATGATTATATGAATGCTCGAGCAGTAACAACAGCGCAGGGACGGTCTGTTGGTAATCAACATTACAATCAAGTGGCGTTCCTATTGGACTATGTATTCTCGAAGCGTACCGATGTGTACTTTTCAGGAGGATGGCAACGAGCGTCTGGCACATCGTCAACTGGGCAGGCCGCTGTCGCTGATATCGGTGGATCCGGAGACTCATCAAATAACCACCAAATGCTTTACCGGTTGGCGATCCGGCACAGATTCTAAAGTTTCTTCGTTCTGACGGGGTGAGCGAAAAACACGCCCAGGCTCTTCGTTGTCGGGATGGCCGTGGTGCAGATAACGATTGTGAAAATGGTCTCGGCCAGACCTTGATCATGCAGTCTGGCCGCATCTAGTTCGGTTGCGTCTTCTAATAGCGGGAAGATGTTTCACATCTGGCTGGCGTACCTAACGAGGGGCGCTATGCAGTCCGTGGTATCGACGGTCAAAGTAGATAAGGCCTCCAATCGTTTCACCATCGTCTATCTTGACTTCCTGCACTTCACAAAAGATAACACTGTGGGTGCCATGGCTGACAGTGTCAATTATCTTGCAATCAAACGCTACCAAAGCATCCTCAAGCACGGGGGAACACGTTTTCAGCCTGCTCCACACCGTTCCAGCGAAACGCTCCTCCATACTGACGCCTGCACCAAATCTACGAGATAGCGCCTCATGGGAAAAGCTCAGGGTGTTCACACAGAGTACGCCGTTTTCGACCAGGGCGTTGTGCGCCGAAGACTGCTGATTGATGCAAACGAGCAGTGTGGGTGGCGCGTCGGTGACACTACATACAGCTGAAGCTGCAATACCGACCTTCCCAGAAACACCGTCGCTGGTGATCACGTGAACCGCTGCGCCGAGCCGGGCCATTGCAGATCGGTAGTTAAGTTGTGCTTGGCTAAGCATGTTGGTGTCCTTTACATTACGGCTTTTTTCGGGGTACTCCCGCCACCACGCGACACGAAAGCCCGCTAAACCCGATAAAATCTGTCCAACCGGTGTGCATCGTAAAATCAGTTATACCGATTATCGTGTAAAGCTCGCAAATCCTTCTCGTGTACGTCAAGGTGGGTGCCAATGTGCCCCCGAGACATGAAACTGTTTTGGTCCTGATTGGCCTTTCCAACAACGCGATCATGCGCTTCGATGGCCAACGTGAGGTCGAAGAGCATTCATTTATTCCAGCAGATGACGATGAATAACTGTAAGCCCCCGGACGGTGTATGCACAGTCTAAAATTGGTCAAGATCTATCTAAAACAGGACAACCCATGCAACCGAATCCGCCACTCGTTGCGGTTGATTGCGATAGCTTTCCCGTCAGTGCAGTAGTGCGCGAGGGCGACGCGGTGGACTTTGAGGCGCACATGCACGCATGCGGACAACTTGTTTTTGCACAGCACGGGCCCATGCTGCTGGAGACAAGAAACGGCATTGTGCGGATGGGACCCGACAGGGCTGCGTGGCTACCTGCTGGAGAGCCACATGCGGTCTTTCTAGACCGCCGATTCCGATATCACAGCCTTTACATTGATAGCAATTTTTGCTCGCGCGGGAGTTGCGGGGTATTTATTCTTAGCTCGCTGCTTCGCGAGCTCATAATTGATGTTTCGCTGTGGCCCGAGAGTGATTTGACCGCTGACGAGAAAATGCGCCGTGCACACGTGATCGTAGACGAAATTGTGCGAGCCCCGCGAACGGGTTCATCTCTTCGTATTCCAGACGACAAGAAGCTCGGCATCATTTGTAGGGCGATCGAACGAGACACCTCTATCGGGAAGTCGTTCGAAGACTGGGCGGTGGAGGTTGGCGTCAGCACCAAAACGCTCCAACGGCTATTCTTGGCGCAAACTGGCATGGCGTTCCAGCAGTGGCGCAATCACGCAAGGATGACAAGGGCTCTCGAGCTGCAAATGTCTGGCATGCGGGAACTCGACGTTGCACTGGCAGTGGGATATGCAACCGAAGGATCATACGCGCAAGCTTTTAAGAAGTTCTACGGGCATCCGCCAAGCTTCTTAAAACGCCGTGCTAAGGGTTAGTATTCCAAGGTCTGACTGCGATCAACTGTCGATAAGGCATTTCCCTTCGTTTTCGTCATTGAAAACATGAACGTATTAAGAATAAAGGCGGGCCTATGTTGCGCTAAGCAACTATGCTGTCTATGGCACACGGACAGCCTGGATGATCTTGGCATCAATGAGCGCTGCCTCAGTGAACGGAATGGCCTGGCCGGCGTCTACGATATCGGGCTGCCTGTATGTCGCGGATACTTCGTTCAACGGGCCGACGGATCGCGTTGCCCACAACGGGATTGCACAGGTGGGCGGGAGAGTTCCGGCTGGACGTATTAGCCCACTTCTCAAACGCCTCGACGATCGGTCAAACATCATGCGTCGACATTGTCATTCCACGCATGCCTGTTGTCACTTAGATTCTTAGTCTGCAAGAGTCTCCGTTTTGTCGCCAGTGTTAGACCACTCTTTCGGCAGGAGGGTTGACTCTGTTTGACTACGCGCAAGTGCAGCGAAATAACGACCCGGTGGATGTCCGAGCGCCTTTTTGAACATGGTAATAAATGCGGTGACCGACTCATAACCAAGATCGGAGGATACGCGCTGCACTGAAGCGCCACCCGCAAGCTCGCGTATGGCTACGAGTAAATGCAGTTGCTGTCGCCAGCGGCCAAAAGTCAGCCCCGTTTCCTTCACGACGAGTCGTGCCAACGAGCGCTCACTCATCGCCAGACGTTTCGCCCACTGCACGATCGTGCTTCGATCTCCCGGACTGGCGTTGAGCGTGTCTGCCATTTTGCGGATTTTCGGGTGATCACTTATGGGCAAATAAAGGCGCTCCACCGGCATCAACGCCAATTCATCCAACAAAAAATGAGCAAGCCGGTCGATATGCCCGCCCCGGTCATAGTCAAGCGGAGCGTCTGCCAGATGCAAAATTATCTCTCGCACCATTGGTGATATGGACAGCGTGCAGCAGTCGTTGGGGAGGTGGGCAATGCTTGGCTCTGCGAACAGGTAGCAAAGGCGGGCGTTTGGTGTAGCTCGGTTGCTATGCGGCATGTTGCCAGGAATCCATACGCCGCACTGAGGCGGTACGATCCAAAAGGCGCCTTCCACCTGGCAAGTAACGGCCCCGTGAAGTGCCAACACCAGTTGCCCCTTTCGATGCTGATGTATCGGGATTTCAGCAACATGATCATCCAGGTGCATGCGAAGAGCCACAGCCGGCTGGTCGATATCGTCAAGGTCGTCAAAGTCTTGAAGGGCGAGGTTGCGATCCATTTTGGCATCCTTTAGCGATAGGTTGTCACTGTAGCAAAATTCAAGCGTGAAGAGAGTCGGCATAGTACGCAAATGCAAACTCTGAACGCTGAAGAAATCTCAACTGCGAAAACATTACGGTCCTATTCGAGATGCTGGAACTTCTGCGATCGATTCAAATGGTCGTCACTGCCCAACGCGGTTAACTCCGACTCAGAGGCCGATCGGATTCTCGTACCTAATGAATCCTGGAGCCATATTCACCGTTGCCAGCATTCGCGTTTAAGAAGTGACGACCGGTATCCCGTGCAGAACACGTGAACTAAGGCCAAAGAGGCAGATTTCGTCAATCAATGGGCAGCTGCGGACACTGGGCTACACGGTTGAAGACGCTAGGATGCGGTATCTGAAGCGTCATGCGCGAGAGTCGGATCATCGCGCAGGTTACCTAAATGTTCAAACACATTGGATGAGACACACGATGAGTTATTCCGCGCCCATTAAAGACATGATGTTCGTATTGCGAGAGTTGGCCGATCTCGAGAACATCGCGACCTTCCCGGGGTTTGAGGACGCGAACCTTGCCACCGCGCTGGCCGTTCTCGAGGAATCGGCGAAATTGTGCTGCGATGTGATAGCGCCGCTGAATATCGAGGGGGACAGAAATCCGAGCAGTTGGAAAGACGGCGCGGTCACCGCAACGGGAGGCTTCAAGGAGGCGTTTCGCCAGTTCGCCGAAGGCGGCTGGCAAGGCGTGCAACATCCTGTTGATTACGATGGCCAGGGCCTCCCCAAGCTTATCGCCACGCCGTGCGCCGAAATGCTCAATGCGTCGAACTTGTCGTTCGCGCTGTGTCCGCTGCTGACCGACGGGGCGATTGAAGCGCTGCTTACCGCGGGCAGCGAAGTGCAGAAGCAAACCTATGTGCCTAAGCTGATCTCCGGTGAATGGACCGGTACGATGAACCTTACTGAGCCGCAAGCCGGCTCCGATCTTGCGGTAGTGCGCACGCGCGCCGAACCGCAGGGCGACGGATTGTTCAAGCTGTACGGGACCAAAATCTTTATCACCTGGGGCGAGCACGATATGGCGACAAATATCGTCCATCTCGTGCTGGCGCGCATGCCGAATGCGCCTGAGGGCGTGAGGGGCATTTCTCTTTTTATCGTGCCTAAGTTTCTCATCAACGAAGATGGCTCGCTAGGCGAGCGCAACGACGTGCATTGCTTGTCGATCGAGCACAAACTCGGCATTAAGGCGAGTCCGACCGCGGTGCTTCAGTTCGGTGATCATGGCGGTGCGATTGGTCACCTGATCGGACAGGAAAATCGCGGCCTCGAATATATGTTCATCATGATGAATGCCGCGCGGTTTGCGGTCGGTACACAAGGCGTCGCCATGTCAGATCGAGCCTATCAACGGGCGGTCGCTTATGCGAAAGACCGTGTGCAAAGTCGACCGGGAGACGGCTCGGTGAACCAGCCAGTCGCAATCATTCAACATCCGGACGTTCGTCGTATGCTCGCAACTATGCGTGGGCTTACCGAGGCGTCGCGCGCGCTGGCATATGTCGCCGCAAGCCATTGTGATATCGCACGCCGCCACCCCGACCAGGAGAAGCGGGCGGAGCATCAGGCTATTTACGAGTATCTCGTGCCGATCGTGAAGGGCTGGAGCACCGAAATGTCGATCGACGTCACAAGCCTCGGTGTGCAGGTCCACGGTGGCATGGGCTTTATAGAAGAAACAGGCGCTGCACAGTACTATCGCGACGCCCGCATTTTACCGATCTACGAAGGCACGACTGCGATTCAGGCAAATGACCTGGTCGGCCGAAAAACCGTGCGCGACGGCGGCAAGGTAGCAAAGGCGTTGCTCGCTGACATCGCGGAAACGGTTGAAGCGTTGGGTGCGCAGCAAGGCGCCGGATTTGCTTCAATGAAGAAATGTCTCGCACAAGGCCACGACTCGCTTAACGCTGCCGTTGACTTTGTTGTACTGAATATGAAGAACAATCCGAATGTGGTGCTCGCCGGCAGCGTACCGTATCTGAAGCTGGCAGGTATTGTCCTGAGCGGCTGGCAAATGGCGCGCGCACTGCTTGTGGCGGCGGCAAAGCGTGACGACGATCCGTCGTTCTATGGTGCCAAGATTGCGACTGCGCAGTTCTATGCCGAACATGTGCTGACACAGGCGTCGACACTGGCGGCGTCGATCGTCGCTGCGACGGGCAGCGAAAGCGTGCTGGCATTGTCGGAAGAACAATTCTAACGAAAGAGGGTGTCATGACCATTGCAAACTGGCAGATCGACCCTTCGTCTCGATGGCTCGACGAATACGGCCCGCGCGAGTCGATGGTGTACGACGTCGTCGTCGTCGGTGGTGGCCCGGCTGGCCTTTCAGCGGCGATTCGCCTTAAACAACTTGCGATTGAAAACGGCGTAGAGATTAGCGTTTGCGTACTCGAAAAAGGCTCGGAGATTGGGGCGCATATATTGTCAGGCGCGGTGATGGATCCGCGTGCGCTATCCGAACTAATCCCCGACTGGAGCGCGAAGGGCGCTCCACTGACAGTGGAAGTCACCGACGAAAGATTTCTGTTCCTGACTGAAAGTGATTCAAGGAGCCTGCCTATGTGGGCAATGCCGGATCACATCAAGAACCACGGGAATTACGTAGTCAGCCTTGCGAATGTCACGCGCTGGCTAGGTCAACAGGCTGAAGAGCTGGGTGTCGACATGTTCCCTGGCTTTTCAGCGGCTGAGATCTTGTACAACGATGATGGGTCGGTCAAAGGTGTCGTTACCGGCAACCTCGGAATCGGCAAAGATGGCGATCCGACCGAGAAGTTCCAGCTCGGGATGGAGTTGCAAGCAAAGTACACGCTGTTTTGCGAAGGCGCGCGGGGTCATCTTGGAGGTCAACTCAACGACAAGTTCAATCTGCGCAAGGGCGTCGATCCGCAGGTCTACGGACTTGGTATCAAGGAACTGTGGGAAGTAGATCCTGGCAAGCATAAACCGGGTATGGTGATGCACAGCGTCGGCTGGCCGTTGGAGAAAGACACATACGGTGGGTCATTCCTTTATCACATGGAAAACAATCAGGTGGTGGTGGGATTCGTCGTCGGGCTCGCTTATACGAATCCGTATCTGTCGCCGTTCGAGGAATTCCAGCGCTACAAGACGCATCCGGCTATTCGTCCGGTGCTTGAGGGCGGGAAGAGGGTGTCGTATGGCGCGCGGGCGATCGTCGCCGGCGGCCTGGTGTCGCTGCCAAAGCTGGTGTTCCCAGGTGGTGCGCTTGTCGGTGACGATGCGGGTTTTCTGAACGCATCGCGAATCAAAGGATCGCACGCGGCGATCAAGACAGGCATGCTTGCAGCCGACGCGGCGTTTGAAGCCGTGCGGGCAGGCCGTGCCGGCGACGAACTCACGGCTTATCCCGAGTCGTTCAAACGTTCGTGGCTGAATGCCGAGCTGCGTCGCGCGCGTAACTTTAAGCAGTGGATGAGCAAGGGCCTGTATCTTGGCACGTTGATGGTGGGCATCGAGCAGAAGCTGCTGAGGGGCAATGTGCCCTGGACATTGCATCACAAGCACTGGGATCACGAAAAGCTAAAACCCGCGTCAGAGTGCAAGCCGATTGTCTATCCGAAGCCAGACGGAAAGCTGACGTTTGATCGACTGTCTTCGGTGTTTATTTCAAACACCAATCATGAAGAAAACCAGCCGGCACACCTCACGCTGAAAGACCCGTCGATACCGGTGAATGTGAACCTCCGGACCTACTCGGGCCCAGAATCGCGTTATTGCCCGGCGGCGGTGTACGAGTTCGTGAAGAACAACGACGGTAGCGAACGGCTAATAATTAATGCGCAAAACTGCGTGCATTGCAAGACCTGCGATATCAAAGATCCTACGCAGAACATTGTTTGGGTTTCGCCCGAAGGCGGTGGTGGTCCAAACTATCCGAACATGTGAACCTTGAGACGGCATCCAGATTCGCGTAAAGCAGCCTCCTTGCTCGTTTTGGAAAAAATATGGCGATGAAAATGGAGAAGGTTGGAATAGTCGGCGCGGGCACAATGGGCAACGGTATCGCTCAAACTGTAGCGGTAGCTGGAATGAGAGTGGTCATGGTCGATCTTCTCGACAGCGCGCTCGAAGCAGGCATGGCGACCTTAACCGGCAGTCTCAGTCGGCTGGTAGCCAAAGGTAAGCTAGATGCTGCTGCGCGTGCTGATGCGCTCAGCCGAATTGAAGTGTCGACCGACTATCGGCGGCTCGCTGACGTCGATCTTGCGATAGAAGCGGCCACGGAAAATGCCGAACTGAAAATCCGTATCTTGCGGCAGATCGAAGCTGTCGTGCGGCCCGACGCGATCATTGCGTCCAACACGTCGTCAATTTCGATCACCATGCTCGGTGCAACATTAACGGCCCCGTCGCGCTTCATCGGGATGCATTTTTTCAATCCAGTGCCGCTTATCTCACTGGTCGAAGTCATTAGTGGTTTACAGACCGGCGCGGATACTGCGGAAGTAATTCGTGCGCTGACCTTGCAACTCGGCAAGTCGCCGGTTGGGATCAAGAACTCGCCAGGTTTTGTGGTCAACCGGATTCTCGTGCCGATGATCAATGAGGCTTTTTTCGTGCTGTCTGAGGGCGTGGGCACAGCCGAAGAGATCGATACCGGCATGCGCCTTGGTGCGAATCATCCAATCGGCCCGCTAGCGCTCGCCGATCTGATCGGACTGGACATCTGCTTGTCGGTGCTCGACGTGCTCTTCAACGACTTCCGCGACTCAAAATACCGCGCATGTCCTTTGCTACGGGAATATGTGGCCGCAGGGCAACTCGGGCGAAAAACACGTCGAGGCGTCTACAGGTACGACTAGGTTCGGGACTTATTCGCGCTGACTTAGCTTCGGGGGGCGGACAGGTATGTTGTAACCGTCGTTCGGTAAGCGTTCGGGGTGCTGCCGGTCCAACGCCGAAACGCTCGATGAAAAGCGGATGCACTATCGAAGCCGACATCGAATGCGATTGACGTAATGGCATCCTGAGAGCGGGTGAGTTTTTGAATTGCGACGTCGCGCCGTACTTCGTCTTTGATCGACTGGAAATTAGTGCCCTCCGCAACGAGTCGTCTGCATAATGTGCGGACCGAATGGTGAAGCCCGAGCGCGACGTCGTCAATGGTCGGAATCTCGGGTAAAGAATCGGCCACGCGCTGCCGGACGCGGTGGCACATCATCTGCGCGCCGAACGAGACGAAGATCCAGTCTTCCGGTGCACGTGCAAGGAAAGTATTCAGGTCGGATTTGCGTTGCCTGATGGGCGCATCTAGCAAGGAGGCGTCGAAGGCAATGCAAGTTTGGGCCGCTCCAAAGCGGATGGGCCCGGGAAAAAGATAGAGATGGTCCCCCGTCTGGGCTGGTCGCGGGAAATCGAATGACACTTCAATAAGCGGGATTTTTTGCCAGATCAACCAGGATGCAACGCCGTGTACAAGCTTCAGCATCAATTCCCGGCCCAATGGGCTGACGGGTGGCCTCGTCGGATCGATCACCATCTCTACGTAACCGAATTGAGCATCCCGCCTGGTCCGAAGGCGGAAGTCGTCGAGAACCAGGTGAAAAAACTGGCCGAAGCGGTTGAGCGCGACTTCGAGCTTGCCGGCGTCAAGCAGGCTCAGGCACAGGAACTTTAGCAGGCCATTCCGTAGCGGACGGCTGAAGATGCCGGGCATCTCGTCATCGAGTTCCATCGCCAGCAAACGGTAAAGAGTCGAAAACTGCTCGTGCGTCACACGGGCGCCGCGCCGCGACAGCAACTCGGGTGCGATACCCGAGCGCTCGGCAAAACGCATCATCGTCACCCGGTCGACACCGGAGAGAAATCCATGGACAACAGACATGGAGACGGTCGCTTCAAGCGTTTCCTGCATGATAGAGATATAGATCGTTCAAAGAGGATGACAGCGCCGTGAACAGCGATGATACGCTGTACCTTTCAGGAGGGTAGGTGCAATGCCAAAGAGAAAGCGTTCGAGCGCATGCAACATCCGAGATAGACAGGCATCACTGCATTGACTTGAGCGGATCAGCTATGCGCTCTCAATTATTGCGGACATTCTGCAGCGGTACTATGGTACTAAGCGACCGTTGTCCAATGAGTGCACGAAGTTCTGTAACAAGATGCACTACTTCTTGCTGAAAATTGGCACCGACCTGCCGATTGGCCACGCTGTAATCACGTGCTTGGTAGCACTGCCCGTAGAAAATGCTTTGCCACCACGCTTCGCCTCGAACAGCCCGCAAAAACAAATTCGAGGCGGAATTCACTGCCATGCCAACCTGACCAACCGTTGGCGATCTTTAGACAGAATTCCACCCGCCTACTCTTAGGATTGCCGACATAGGATGTTGTGAAACGGCACTACGGCTGCAACGCCCGAATGATCTCGGCAAGCCTGTCATAAGATAAAAAATTGCCAAAACGGGGCGACTATACAATTTTTCTGCGCACGATTTCTCAGTTGATGTGGCAGGCAAACACTCGCTAGAGCTGCTCGCGTCCAAACCCGCTTAAGCGTGCAAGGTCAAGTACGTCGATCTGGTTGTACGCAAGCCGCACAATGCCGAGCCGTTCCAGATTTTGCAGTGCCTGATTGATCCGTTGGCGCGACACACCGGCGAGCAAGCCGACTTCTTCTTGAGAGATAACAAGCGTGGGGCCCGTATCGGGATAGAGATCAGGATTGAACAGTTGCGCGAGAGACTGTGCGACGCGCGCGTCGACATCGAGAAGCCGACTGTTCTGGATGGACCCGATGAACTCGCCCATGCGATTGTTCAACTGACAAATCACGAAGCGGTTGAACGGCAGGCTCGACTCCAACAGCGCGTGGAAGGTGTCCGAAGGAACGAACATCACGAGCGACGGCTGGATTGTCGCTACCTCGTACTTACGCAGCTCCCGCTTAAGGACGCTGCCTTCTCCGAACCAGCCGCCAGGCGGCACACCAGAAAATGTACAACTGCGGCCCGACGCGTTGTAAATGGCAAGTTTGATCAGCCCCGAATGCACGCCGATCCAGTAGTCGGATGGCTGCTGACGGCGTGCAATCCACGCGCCACCGTTCATGAACTCGGCACGCCCACTAGCCAGCACCCATGACTGATGTTCGTTTGCTAACGCCCGGAACCATGCGCAAGTGGCAAATAACGTGTGCAGATCGGTGCGTGGAATCCTTTCGGAATGGGGAGAGCGGGGGGCGGCAACGGTGGCAGGCGAAGTCAATGCGTCCATGAGCGGGTTTCCCTGTTATCCGGTGATCGGCGTCGCGTATGTGGACCTGCGCGGACCCAGGTTGTGCAGTGTCATCTGGATGACAGACAGTTAAACCTGTCGCCTGATACGCTCGCTAATCAATCAAAACGAACCAATTAAAACAAACAACGGGGTGCCTTGCAATTATGGTTAATGAGACCAGAGTGACGCGCCGCAACGCTAGCTTGGCTCAGTATCCAAAGCTGCGTACCGATCGACCGCTGTCGCACGTGATGGGTGGAAGCGTTGAACCGCCCACTCTGGCCGCCATTGGAGACGATGAAATGGAACATATGTTCGAAGCAGGTCTGAAGCGCCGCGAGGCCAATTATATCCCGCTAACGCCAATCGACTTTATCGTCCGCGCAGCCGAAGTTTACGGTGAACGCCTAGCGGTCATTCATGGGGACATGCGCCGAAACTGGCGCCAGACCTATGAACGGGCTCGGCGCTTGGCCAGCGCACTGCGGCAGGCCGGAATTGAACGCGGTGACACGGTGGCTGCCCTGCTCCCTAATATCCCTCCAATGATAGAAGCCCACTTCGGTGTCCCGATGGTTGGTGCGGTGCTCAACACACTGAACACGCGACTCGACATCTCGTCACTGCTATTTATGCTGCGCCACGGCGAGGCAAAGGCGCTGATTGTCGACACCGAGTACAGCGAGTTTGCACATCGTGCGGTGCTGGAGTTTCCGGGACTGCGCATAATCAGTGTCGCAGATGTGATGCCAGCGGATGCGGACCGATTTCCCAGCGCGACCGATTATGAAGTGTTCCTGCAAAGTGGCGACCCTGATTTCGCGTGGACCTCGCCAACCGACGAATGGGACGCCATCGCGCTGAACTACACGTCGGGCACTACCGGCGACCCGAAGGGCGTGGTCTACCACCACCGTGGCGCATATCTGAATGCGCTGAGCAATATCCTTGAATGGGATATGCCCAAACACGCGGTGTACTTGTGGACGCTGCCGCTATTTCACTGCAATGGCTGGTGCTTCGCGTGGACAGTCGCGGCCCGCGCAGGCGTGAATGTCTGCCTACGAAAGTTTGACGCAAAAACCGTGTTCGACCTGATTCGCAGCGATAACGTGACGCATTATTGTGGAGCGCCGATCGTCCAAAGCGCACTCGCCAATGCGCCGGTTGAATGGCGGGACGGCATCACGCATCGCGTGTCGACGATGGTTGCCGGTGCCGCGCCCGCCCCCGCCGTGATCGCGAAGATGAAGGAGATTGGTTTCGAGTTGACACACGTGTACGGGCTCACCGAAACGTACGGACCGGCCGCCGTATGCGCGAAACAGGAAGAGTGGGATGCGCTTGACGACGACGCGCGCGCTGAGATGAATGCGAGACAGGGTGTGCGCTATCACCTACAAGCGGCGGTGACGGTACTCGATCCAGACACACTTGAACCCGTTCCGAGTGATGGCAAAACGCTTGGCGAGATCATGTTTCGCGGCAACATTTGCATGAAGGGATATCTGAAGAACGAGCGCGCAACGGAGGCGACCTTCCGCGGTGGCTGGTTCCATACAGGAGACCTGGGAGTGCGTATGCCTGACGGCTATCTTCGGATTCGCGACCGCAGTAAGGACATCATCATTTCGGGCGGCGAGAACATATCAAGCATTGAGGTCGAGGACGCGTTGTATCGTCACCCAGCGGTGTCGGTTGCGGCCGTGATAGCAATGACTGACCCCAAGTGGGGGGAGGTGCCATGCGCTTTCATTGAACTCAAAGAAGGCGCCAAGGTGACCGCTGAAGAGATCATTGCGCACTGTCGGCTCTTTCTTGCGGGCTACAAGCTGCCAAAAGCAGTGCGCTTTGGTGAGCTGCCCAAGACGTCTACTGGAAAAATTCAAAAGTTCGAACTGCGCTCGCGCATCAAGGGTGAGACAGGCGATTGATGGCGCCCGACGTAGCTTGCGCGCGTCAGAAAATTCTAACCACTTTGGAAACCGGCGATCATTTATGAACGAATTGCCTTAGTCACATACAGGTCCGCTCCACATAGGGTTGCTGAGGAAGTTGAAAGCATTGAGACCGTCGATAGCCAGGACAGGAGCAGACAACGGACTCCAAAAAAGTAGCTTGCGCAGCTAGTTCCAGGGAAAAGCTGATCGTCCTGTAGCCCACTGACTTTTTTCGTGAATTGGACGGTCGCTTGAAAAATACTCGAAAAGCCACGAGGACCGTTAGTGACCAACAAAAATTCTGCGAATCTGCAGTTTGGCAACAGTGATTGAATGCTTTACGTTGCTACAAACCAAATATACAGGCACACATTCCGCCGCCATTGGCGTACCCTTTCGGGCTTGGTTTCTGAATTCTATCCGTGATATTGCTTTCGGTTTGCGTGACTCGCTCGTTGATCGGAGGGCTAGATATATTTCATCCATCGAAAAGAAAGGAGTGCCATGCTTGGGTGCCCATCGCGCGACGGACGCGGTAGCGAAAATCAGGTACGCAAGGTTTGTCCGTACCGAAATGGTACCTACAACCATTCTTCAATTGTTGAGTCTTCACTCGACAGAGTGAGCCCGTTTGCTGGCAGGGGCAAGGCAGTCTTGTAGCGAACCTGTTTCAGCGAAAAACTTGAACGTATATTAGAAACACCTTTAATTTTGGTGAGACGTTCGAGGATAAAGTGCTCTAATGCCTTAGTGCTTGGTACGACAACACGAAGTAGGTAATCCGCGTCCCCCGTCATCAGATAGCATTCCATCACTTCTGGCCTCGAAGAGATCTCCTCTTCAAAAGTCCGCAGTGCACATTCGACTTGCCGTTCGAGACTCACACTTACGAAGACGTTTAAGTGCAGTCCCAACAATTCCGGGTTAAGCAGCGTAACTTGTTGGTTGATCAAGCCGAGCTTCTCTATATTCCTGACGCGATTGAAACATGGGGTAGTAGAAAGATTGACGGCGCGCGCGAGCTCTGCGTTCGTGATGCGTGCGTTCTTCTGCAACAGATCAAGGATCGCGACGTCGATCCGGTCGAGTCGTTTAGGCGGTGGTGTCATGGAATGGAATGGGCTACCTATGTTTTAGTGTTCTCTTAGCATAATTACACTATTGGCGAGTCTTTGCACCACATAAATCAGACGCACATTCTTTCGCGTTCCACGTAAGCTAAGAGATCTAGTCCACGCTCGACACGGGATTCTTATTGGACTCCGTCGGGTCTCCTGTTAAGCACAAAGAAGCGGAGCGGTAAGTAAAGGAGGAAGATTCTGATTAGGTATTAAGCTAGAAAAACTGTTAAAACGCTTGCTGTCGGAGACGAATGTGCGTGTGACACAAATAGTAGTGCCAAACATTGGAGATTACAGGAACGTTCCGGTGATCGAAATCATGGTGAAGTCGGGGCAACGAGTTGAGATAGAACAATCGCTTCTTATGCTCGAATCGGATAAGGCAACAATGGATGTGCCGAGTCCGTTCGCCGGTACGATCAAAGAACTGATGGTCAAGGTCGGTGACGCGATTTCGGAAGGCATGGTAATCATGCTGATAGAAGGTGACGGTGAAGGTGAAGATGAAGGCGAGCAAGGCCAAGGCGGGGGCAGCGGGGCGGAAGTTCCGACTCCTTTGGCCGCCATAGCGGAGCGGGAAGTCGCGACATCGGATGTCGCTGTTCCGGTTTTACCTGCGGCCGCGCAACCGGCTGCGACCGCGCCAGGTGCTGAAATCGCAGCCGGCGAACGCGGTGTGTATCACGAAAGTCATGCGTCGCCTTCAGTGCGCAAGTTTGCACGTGAGCTTGGTGTGGATGTCATCCGTGTCACCGGTTCGGGTCCGAAGAACCGCATCACGCAAGCCGACGTTTCGGCGTTCGTGAAGGGTGTAATGACGGGCCAGGATGAAGCGCCAGCCGCTGCTGTTGCTCGGGCTGGCGGCGGTGCGCTGAATCTGCTGCCGTGGCCGAAGGTCGATTTCACGAAGTTCGGTCCGGTCGACCCGAAGCCGCTGTCGCGCATCAAGAAAATTTCGGGCGCGAACCTGCATCGCAACTGGGTGATGATTCCGCACGTCACGAACAACGACGAAGCCGATATCACCGACCTCGAAGCGCTGCGCGTGACGCTGAACAAGGAAAACGAAAAGGCTGGCGTGAAGTTCACCATGCTTGCATTCGTGATCAAGGCGGTGGTTGCCGTGTTGAAGAAATTCCCGACGTTCAATGCGAGCCTCGACGGCGACAACCTTGTCTTCAAGCAGTATTACAACATCGGTTTTGCCGCCGATACCCCCAACGGTTTGATGGTTCCGGTGATTCGCGACGCGGACAAGAAGGGCCTCGTCGATATCGCCAAGGAGATGGCCGATTTGTCGAAGGCGGCGCGCGAAGGCAAGCTGAAACCGGATCAAATGCAGGGAGGCTGCTTCTCAATATCGTCGCTGGGTGGCATTGGCGGAACGCATTTCACGCCGATCATCAATGCGCCTGAAGTGGCAATCCTCGGGTTGTCGCGAGGCGCGATGAAACCGATATGGGATGGCAAGCAGTTTGTACCGCGGCTGATCTTGCCCATCTCTCTGTCATTTGACCATAGGGCATTGGATGGTGCGGAGGCTGGTCGTTTCAACGCGTATTTGGCTTCATTACTTACGGACTACAGACGAGTTCTACTATAGATGACGTGGTTGGGATTATCGATTGAATGGTCACTAAAGCGTCTACAGTTGCGAACAAATTTGTGTCGGGAGCAAGCACTAGCTAGATGTGGACTTCGCTTTTAAACATAACAAAGGTTTTTCATGAGCGTTGTAGAAATCAAGGTGCCGGATATCGGCGACTATAAGGAAGTGCCGGTCATCGAGGTCGCCGTGAAGGTCGGCGATCGTGTCGAAAAAGAACAGTCCCTCATTACGCTTGAGTCGGACAAGGCGACCATGGATGTGCCTAGCCCAACCGTTGGCGTCGTAAAGGAATTGAAGGTCAGGGTCGGCGACGTCATCTCTGAAGGCACGCTGATCATGCTGCTCGAAAGCGATGAAAGCTCGACCGCCGAGTCTGCCGCGGTGGAGGCCGCTCTCGCGCGGGATAGTATTGCTGCGTCGATGACTGCGCCGCACGCTGGCATTTTTTTGGGGAGCGCAGATATCGAGTGCGAGATGCTTGTTCTCGGTTCTGGTCCCGGCGGCTATTCCGCAGCTTTTCGTTCAGCTGATATTGGCTTGAAAACCTTGCTGGTCGAACGCTATTCGACGCTCGGTGGCGTGTGTCTGAATGTTGGCTGCATTCCGTCCAAAGCGTTGCTGCATACCGCACTCGTGATCGACGAGGCCGAAGCGCTCGGCGTACACGGCATCACGTTCGCCAAGCCGGAGATCGATCTGAACAAGCTGCGTGAATTCAAGTCTGGAGTCGTCAGGAAGCTCACCGGTGGTCTCGCCGGCATGGCCAAAGCGCGTAAGGTTGAAGTGGTGACCGGGACCGGTACGTTCAGTGATCCGAATCACATGGTGGTCCAAACCGAAGGTGGCAAGAAAGTTGTCAAATTCAAACAGGCAATCATCGCCGCGGGTTCCGAAGCAGTGAAGCTTCCGTTCATGCCGGAGGACCCGCGTGTGGTCTATTCGACCGGCGCGCTTGAACTGCTTCATATTCCGCAGCGCATGTTAGTGATCGGCGGTGGAATTGTCGGCTTGGAATTGGCGACCGTGTACGCTGCGCTGGGCGCGAAGATCGACGTGGTCGAAATGCTCGATGGTCTGATGGCTGGCGCGGACCGCGATTTGGTCAAGGTTTGGGAAAAGCATAACAGCAAGCGATTTTCGAGCGTGATGCTGAAGACGAAAACGACGGGCGCGCAAGCAAAAGACGACGGTATCTACGTGACGTTCGAAGGCGAAAAAGCTTCAGTTGAAGCGCAACGTTACGACCTGGTGCTGGTTGCAGTCGGCCGTACGCCGAACGGAAATAAGATCGGCGCGGACAAGGCGGGTGTGATGGTCACGAACAGTGGGTTCATTGACGTTGACAAACAAATGCGTACCAACGTGCCGCACATCTTCGCAATTGGCGATATCGTCGGTCAGCCCATGCTTGCACACAAGGCCGTCCACGAAGGGCACGTCGCCGCCGAAGCGGCTCACGGCGAGAAAGCTTATTTTGATGCGCGGCAGATTCCTTCGGTTGCTTACACGGATCCGGAAGTCGCGTGGGCCGGTAAAACCGAAGATCAACTAAAGGCCGCTGGGGTGAAATACGGCAAAGCGGCGTTTCCGTGGGCCGCGTCAGGCCGTGCGATCGCCAATGGCCGCGACGAAGGCTTTACCAAGCTGCTGTTCGATGAGAAAACCCATCGAGTGATCGGCGGTGGGATAGTCGGTCTGAATGCAGGCGATCTAATCAGCGAAGTCTGTCTCGCGATTGAGATGGGCGCGAACGCAACGGATATCGGCAAGACGATTCATCCTCATCCGACGCTCGGAGAATCGATCGGGATGGCTGCCGAATTGTACGAAGGCGTTTGCACCGATCTCCCACCACCTAAGAAGATTTGATACTTAGAGAACGGAAAGCGTCGAGAAGATAGCAGCAAAGTTTTTTGTATGGAGGAGTAGTGAAAATCGCAATGCCTGAGATCGAAAAAATCGCGTTAACCAGCCCTGTTCATTCCCAGTTGCCAGGCAAAATGTCTGGCGCCCAGATCGTCGTCTCGGCGCTACAGAAGGAAGGCGTCGACACGGTATGGGGATACCCGGGAGGCGCAGTACTGCCTGTCTATGACGCGTTGCTGACGTGTGGAGCGGTCGACCATATGCTGGTGCGTCATGAGCAGGCGGCCGTGCACGCCGCTGACGGCTACGCGCGGGCTACGGGGAGAGTTGGTGTGGCGTTGGTGACGTCGGGCCCGGGCGTGACAAACGCCGTTACGGGAATTGCAACCGCCTACTTTGACTCGGTACCGGTGGTGATTATTTCGGGAAATGTTCCGACCGACGCGATGGGTAAAGACGCTTTCCAAGAGTGCGACGCAATTGGTATCACAAGGTCGATCGTAAAGCATAACTTTCTCGTCTTGGATGTCGAGCAAATCGCTACAACCATGAAGAAGGCGTTCCATATTGCCAGCACGGGTCGCCCTGGTCCTGTCGTCGTCGATATTCCCAAGGATATTCTGCTGGCGCAAGCCGTATTTGCGTATCCCGAAACGGTGGCATTGCGATCATATAGGCCCCGTTCGGATGGTCATATCGGACAAATCCGCCGTGCGGTAGAGGCGTTGCGAGGAGCCCGTCGTCCCTGCATCTTTGTAGGCGGCGGAGCAATTTCCTCAGGCGCCAGTGATGAGATCTGCAAGCTCGCGAACGCACTTGATGCCCCCGTTACAAATACACTGATGGGATTGGGGGCATTTCCAGGGACAGACACGCGGTGTCTCGGCATGCCGGGCATGCACGGTACGTACGAAGCTAACATGGCAATGCAACATAGCGACGTGCTGTTTGCGTTGGGCGCACGATTCGATGATCGCGTGATCGGCAATACAGCTGATTTCCTTGCAGCGGAGCGGACGATAATCCAGGTTGATGTTGATCCCGCAACTATCGACAAGCGTGTCAGTGTCGATGTGCCTATCGTCGGTGACGTCAAATCTGTACTCCGAATGCTCATCTCTCTTTTGAGTGAAGGACCCATCAGTCGATCCGGGCGAGACGCATGGTGGAATGACATCAGCACGTGGCGGGCAAAGCGGTGTCTGCATTTCGAGGATGACCGTCGGGTTATCAAGCCACAGTTTGTGATACAAAAGCTTTGGGAGGTTACGGGTGGCGACGCGTTTATATGCTCGGATGTCGGTCAGCATCAGATGTGGGCTGCGCAATTCTATGCGTTTGATAAGCCTCGTCGTTGGATCAACTCGGGGGGGCTTGGAACGATGGGTGTTGGGCTCCCGTACGCGATGGGGGTAAAGCGAGCTTTTCCGCATGAGGATGTAGTGACCATCACGGGTGATGGATCAATTCAGATGTGCATTCAGGAACTTTCAACGTGCAAGCAGTACGGCCTCGGTGTGAAGATTGTTTCATTGAATAACGGAGCTCTAGGTATGGTCCGGCAGTTGCAGCACGTCCACTATGGGGATCGGTATTCAAGTTCCTACATGGATGCATTACCGGATTTCGTAGCTCTGGCCCGTGCATATGGACATATCGGCTATCGTATTGAGCGACCGGAGGAGGTCGAACCGGCATTGCGTGAAGCAATGGCCTTGAAAAGTCGGACGGTATTTTTGGACTTTGTGACGGATCCGTCGGAGAACGTGTGGCCGATGGTGCGTGCCGGCGCTGGACTGACCGAGATGCTGATGAATTCGGGGGATATTTAGCGGGTCCGTCACTTGGCATTTCGTCACCGCGGCTCCCCAGTCGCGGCGCCGATTTTGTCCCCTGCTTGCAGTTCCGACCGAATGACGGCCTCGATGCATCTCTAACGCCGTTCGTGCAGAGCCGCCGGAACTCGCTGTAAGAGAACATTTAGCCGACCGGATTTGCCAGGCTAGATGATAGTGCCTGAAGACTACATACATTCACCGCACCTCATACCTCACACACCCACCCATACCTCATACGGGACCCTTCAGATGAGCACGGCGAATCGCTGGTTCCGCTTACGCGGGCTGGAGCAGCCAAGCGGGAGGCCGTGCATCTTGAACGGACTGTGCTGCTAATTTGACAATTTTCGAGATTGGCTGTTTTTGGTGATAACTCGGCTCTTTATCGGAATCGACCGTGCCGCCACTGTTATAAGCTGCTTCATCAGGTGCTGCCGTTCGGACACATGTTTTCCGGACACGTATTGAAAGCGAACTTCGATGTCTCGATCGATAGCTAACGATACGACTCCACGACACCTATCCCATCAGTGAGGAGGCCGGGGCCATGAACGTCGCGATAGAGAGAAATGACCTTACGCTGGATAGGATTGATCTGAATATCTTGAATGAGCTTCAGGAGGACGCCAGTTTGACAAACCTCGAGTTGGCCGCTCGGGTTAAGTTGTCCGCTTCTCCTTGTCTGGTGAGAGTCAAGAACCTGGAACGTCAAGGTGTTATCAGCCGGCGAGTTGCCGTCCTGGACGCGTCTCTCTTGGGCCTTGTTGTCACGGCAATCGTCGAAATTAGTCTTGAGCGCCAGGGGATGCATGCCCGAGAGCGCTTCGCCGACACCATAAGAGGCCTGACCGAGGTAATGGACTGCTACATGATGACTGGTCCGATCGACTATCTTTTGCGGGTGGTGGCAAGAGATCTTGCTGAGCTCGAATACATCATTACGAACAAACTGACGTCTCTTCCAGGTGTGGCCAGCATCCGGTCGAATGTTGTTCTGAAACGGCTTGCAAACAAGACTGCTCTTCCGATCGACACATCACGGCCCATGCAGATTCAAGGAATGCCGAGAGAGTATTAGTTGTATTGGTGAATCGGCGTCGACAATTTATCAGTAAGGCATGCGAATTTATCGATGAATCCGTTGGGCCTGAATTAAGGCGGCACGGCACCGTCCGTGAAAAAGGGGACAAAAAGTGAAGCTGATTTTGCTGGGGCCTCCGGGTGCGGGTAAGGGCACTCAATCCCAACTGCTGGAGGCGCGTTACGGAGTGGCTCAAATCTCGACCGGTGACATGCTCCGCGCCGAGGTTAAGGCGGGCACGGTCATCGGCCTCGAAGCAAAGAGCGTGATGGATGCTGGAAAGTTGGTCTCGGACGACATTCTCATTCGCATGATTGCCAGCCGCATCAAGCGACCGGATTGTGCGGAGGGCTTCATCCTGGATGGATTTCCGCGTACCACGCCGCAAGCTAGCGCGCTGGACAAGATGTTGCAAGACCAGGAAATCGAATTGGATGCGGTCATTGAGCTCGCGGTCGACGCCGCGGCATTGGTTGAGCGAATCTCGGGCCGATCCACGTGTGCCAGTTGCGGGGAAGGCTACCACGACCTCTTTAAGCGGCCGACAATACCCGCTATATGTGACAAATGCAGGAATACTGAGTTTATCCGCCGGCCGGATGATAACGCCGAGACCGTCCACGCCCGTCTCAGCGCCTACAACGCCCAGACGGCTCCGATTATCCCTTACTACAGAGCGAAGGGGCGGCTCTTTAGCGTGGATGGTATGGCCAAAATGGCCGATGTTGAAGCGGAGATAGAAGCGGTCTTGCGCCGGGTCAAAGCAGCAAGCGCGCACACCGCGCCGAGCGCACAGAGGTCATTCAGGAGTTTGCAAATGAGCAAGGTGGCATCGACCATAAAGCGCGAAGAACTGCACGATTGCATCTCGAGCACCTCAGATATCATCGAGGAAGCTCGAGCAGGTCGCATGTTCATTCTAGTGGACGACGAAGATCGCGAGAACGAAGGCGACCTTATCATTCCCGCGCAGTTCGCAACGCCAGACGCGGTTAACTTCATGGCCAAGCATGCGCGTGGATTGATCTGCTTAGCGATGACACGATCCCGCTGTGAATCACTGGGCCTCCCCTTGATGAATCAGTTTAACGGCTCACGGCTAGAGACGGCCTTCACTGTCTCGATCGAGGCCCGTGAGGGTGTGAGCACAGGCATTTCAGCTGCTGACCGCTCCCGTACAATTTCAGTAGCCGTCGACCCGCAAATGGGCCGCGGCGATATTGTCTCTCCGGGCCATGTCTTTCCGCTGATGGCTCGCGACGGCGGTACCCTTGTGCGGGCGGGGCATACAGAAGCCGCTGTGGATATCTCCCGCTTGGCTGGGCTTGCCCCAGCCGGCATGATCTGCGAAATCATGAACGAAGATGGCAGCATGGCCAGGCTGCCGGATCTGGTCGCTTTTGCGCAGCAGCACGGTCTGAAAGTGGGGACCATCGCCGACCTCATCTCATACCGCCGCCGCACTGAAAAGCTCCTGGAGGTCGTAGAACATGGCGAGTTTACTGAGCCGAACGGAACTCATTGGCGGATCGTCGTATATCGAAATTTAGTAGATCAGGTGGAGCATGTTGCTTTCATCATCGGTGACTTGGGAGGAGGCGATCCTGTCCTGGTACGCATGCATGCAGTGGATACCATGAGCGACATTATGGGTGGTCACCACCTTGCGTCCTTACGCGGTGCGGCCCGTATGCTGGCAGCAGCAAACCGCGGTGTTGTCGTCCTCATCCGCGAATCACGTCCGACCGCAGTTTCAGAGCGTGTACGTTTCATAATGCACCCGCAACCGATGGAGTCGGCCCTGCGTGATTACGGGGTTGGTGCCCAAATCCTTGTCGATCTTGGCGTGAAGGACATGATTCTTCTTTCTAATCATGAGCGGACAATAATCGGCCTGGAAGGCTATGGGCTGAACCTCGTGAAGCAGCATGAAATCGATCGGGTATACGACTATTAGGAATACGAATTTAATAAAGATCTCTTATTTTAACCCATTCCTATCTGGGCATCCGTGTCCGGCGATGACTCAACCCGCACCGAGCCGCGCTGATTGACGGATGATGAGCACGGTGCAGTTGATCATGACCCTCAGTGGATATCTCGGCGAATCGATCTCTGCCGATTCCAGTGTCATGCGTTATAAATTCGCATACAAACTCTACGCCCTAGCAACCATGGACGCGTTGTCGCGATAACTCTTTACGGATTGTGCGAAGGGATAGGACTCCTTCGGTATTACCTGCAAAGTGGAAAAGGGGACGTCGGCTGACCCTTAAGCAGAGCCGAGTTTGAAGGAGAAGCAAATGGAAACGGCTGAGAGGTCTTTGCGATTCATGGTGGAAAAATGGCTTTTGATGGTTCCTTCAGTGCCGGTTCGGGTTACACGAGGAAGTGGCGCACGCTCGAATCAGGGGCGCTATGTGCGCGTCGAGGCATTGCAATCGGCAGACACGTTTGCAATCTATTTATTCCGTCAAGGCGACGGTACCTGGGATGTGTTCCCGCCTGACGCCGAACGCCCGTCGATGGGTGTTTATTGATGTAGGGCGCGTTTAGGATATCTGCGCATGTGACCGAGCGCTGGTAGCGTCGACAACCGAGATGGGGTTCACTGTGTTTGGCGAATCAAACCAACTCCCGCGTGAATACGAGCGAGATCTGAACGAGTGATATGTGCTTGGTACGACACAGCCACTGCAAGGGAGTTTTTCAGATCGTCTACCACCCCGACGCCGCGACCGTAAAGCGTCTTCAAGGCTACTTCCGCGCCTTACTGTTGCCTGCGGAAGCCGCTGAAGCATGCTTGCGCGAAAACCCCGAAAGGGGGTTGCTTATCGTGTTGTCGTTCGAGCAGGTCCGACTCTGCGAATGACAAACAAAGAGCTAAATAATGTAATGCATTTTCAACTCATGACACTAGATCCTACTGTACGACTCGAAACAAGAGGGGGCAAATCGTGAATAATCTTGAGCAAGCGGCGGCGAGACATCTCGCCGATATGACGTTCGAGGACGTGTCCAGTGCCTTGGCCAACGGCTTTGATAGCGTCATTATTCCTTGTGGGGCGATTGAGCAGCATGGACCTCATCTGCCTCTAAGTATGGATGCTGATCATGCGGATGCTCTAGCAGTCGAGGTCGCTGCGTTGTTAGGCCGTACTTTGATTGCGCCGACTATACAAGTGGGCTGCTCGAAACATCATCTGGCCTTTCCCGGCACTATCTCATTGCAAGAGGAGACTTTCACGGCAATCTGCCATGATTATTGTGTGAGTCTCGCGAAGCATGGGTTCAAGCGTATTTATCTCTTTTCAGCCCACGTGGGAAACTTCAATGCCCTTCGCGCGATGCTTCCGCGTGTCCGTGAGGCGCTCGGAGCGTCCACTCAGGTCTTCGCATATACGGACCCTCAGGCGTGGCTTCTCGAGTGGCGATCTGCGGTTGAACGTGCTGGAGGCGACCCTGAGTCCGTTGGTGGGCACGCCGATATCGCTGAGACGTCACTCATGATTCATCTTCGTCCGGATAGTGTTCGGCATGAAAAGCTGGTGGCAGGACATGTTGGTCTGATGACGACCGAGCAATTGAACATGATGTGGAAAAACGGGATCGCCTCGATCACGCCGAACGGCGTTCTGGGCGATGCACGGGGATCGACGCGTGAGATAGGAGAGAGTTGTCTGCGCGGCACCGCCAAGCTCCTCGCCTCGACATTTGCCGCCGAAGCGTCCCTGGCAAACGGTTAGTGATTGACCAAACAGATGTCTATCGGGCAAGTGGAAGATCAATAGGACTTGTCCATACGGACACCTCTTTTTATGTTTGCGCTGAGCAGGACAGCCGACCGTTTGGGAAGTATGAATGGCTCGGCTTGCTAAGCACGGCAATAGACATTCGCGGGAGCGCCGAGGGAGATCTTCGGACTCAATGAAAGCGGATTGCAGTTCAAAGGAGCGCTTTACCGCATTGTCTGCTGTTAGATGCAAATTTATGGCGATAAAGAATAAAAAATTCTGCCAAATATACGGCAATATCAATCCACAACTTTGACTACCGAGTAAGGAATATCAAATGGCATTGAAAATTGGTTTTTGGTCGGAGCAGGAGACGCAGGTCGGCCACAGCTATTCCAACAGGTTGCACGAATTGGTTCGTGAGACCCTGCTGGCGGAGCAGATGGGGTTCGATTTTGTCGCCCTGTCGGAACAACACTTTGCGTTGGGTGGTATTTCGAGCTCTGCCCCGGAAGTGGTCTTTGGCTATCTCGCGGCCGTCACCTCGCGAATTAAGCTGCGTCCTGCCGTGGCGTTGATGCCCAAAGCCATCAATCATGCGCTTCGTACTGCTGAGCGGTTAGCTGTTACCGACATTCTTTCGAACGGACGTATGGAGATGTATTGTGGCAGAGCGAACACCACAATCGCGATGCGTGCGTTTAACGTGTCGCCCGATGAAACGCTGCCGCAAATGGAAGAGGGAATGGCCCTGCTTCGCAAAGCGATGCGCGAAGATGTGTTCACCTTCGAGGGGAAGTATTATCAAGTGCCTCCTAGGTCGCTTGTACCGAAGCCATTGCAGAAACCCTATCCGGTGTTGGGTGTCGCGGCAACGAGCGAGAACAGCCATGCTTGGGCGGGCTCAGAGGGTCTGGCTGTGATGAGTCACGCCATTTACCAGGGTTGGGAAAAGCAAAAGGGGCTGCTCGATACATACTGGAAGAATTGGAAGCGCGACGAGACGGGACCCTTGCATAAGCCGCGCGCCGGTATGCCGCTGTTCATCGGGATCGGCAAAACCGACCAGGAAGCCAAAGACGACTTCGCTGAACCCCTGATGCACTACGCTCGTATCTCGACCGATGCGTACCCGCGACTTGCGAAGCTAGCTGGCGATTATGCCTATATGGCCGATAGCGTGCCATCGATGAAACGTGCAGGCGAAGATTGGGACTACCTCCTGAACGAATCCGCCACGACTGTCTGCGGAAGCCCCGATACCGTCATCCGTCAGTTGGAACAGTACGAGAAACTTGGGATCGATGAAGTGCTGCTTCATATGGATTCGGTGCCTCACGAAAAAATCATGTCGGCAATCGAGATGGTTGGCCGGTATGTCATTCCCCACTTTAGCGATCGCAATAACATCGTGCGGCCATTGGAAGTGGTTCTCGACAAGATCCGCGCTATGCGCCCCCAACAGACACAAGGATAATTCGCAAATGGACACCTCTTCCCACTATCAGTATTTGAATGTTGAACATCGTCCTTCCGGTGTTGCAATCGTCACGATGAATCGCCCCGAGATCCTGAACGCTATCAATTGGGACATGCACAGTGAGCTCGAACATGTATTTGGCGATTTGGACAGGGACAGTTCGGTCAAAGCGATCGTTCTGACCGGCGCTGGGCGCGGCTTTTGTTCTGGCGGTGATCAGAAGGCCGACGATACTGATGTGGTTCCTTCGCCCACGCGAGGCGGGCGCCACCTCATTCGGAACATGCTTGAGGTGGAAGTACCGATCATTGCGGCTGTCAACGGTGTGGCCGTAGGCTTGGGCGCCACGCTTGCTTTGCTATGCGACATGATCTACGCCAGCCCGACGGCGCGGTTCGCCGACACTCATGTGAATGCTGGCGTTGTCGCGGGTGACGGCGGTGCCGTTATTTGGCCACTTCTTCTCGGGCCGGTTCGCGCGAAGCATTATCTAATGACGGGTGACTTTGTGAGCGCGGATGAGGCACTCTCGATGGGCATGATTAACAAAGTTGTCGAGGGCGACAAGCTCCTCGAGGCGGCCATCGACTATGCTGAGCTTCTTGCGAGCGGTCCTCGCGATGCGATTGTCTGGACAAAATATAGCGTGAACAAGATCGTCAAGCAGTATGTGCATCTGGTCCTTGATACGTCGATCGCCCTCGAAACGATTACCTATAATTCACCTGAACGTAAGGAAGCGGTCGCCTCGTTTGCGGAGAAGCGCAAGCGTTTCGGAGACCATCACAAATGACCACTGCTGCATGGACTTCTGGAAGTCAGTTTTCCACGACTACCATTCCAGAGCTGTTTATGGCGCGGCTAAGGAGTCAGGGAGAAACGAACGCTTTTTTTCAGAAGAGAGAGGGGACGTGGACACCGACGACTTGGAAAAATTATGCAAACGCGGTTTGTTCGGTTTCCACTGCGTTTCAGAGAGCGGGCATAGCAAGGGGTGAGCGGATCGCCATTATGGGCGACATATCGCAGGAGTGGCTTATCGCCGATATGGCGACAATTTGCTCGGGTGCCGTCACCGTGGGCATTTATTTCACGTCATCTGTAGAAGAAGTTCGCTACTACCTGGAAGATGCAGGGGTGCGACTGGCTTTTGCTGGTAATGTTGACCAGCTTCGAGTAATCGAGGCGGCCGATCAGTCCCGTCGCCTTGTCAAGATTGTCGTGTTGGACCCGGCCTGGCGACGATCGGCAGGCGAAAGTGCCGAGAACGTGATGTCGCTCGCGGAGTTCGCATTACCTTTTGCAGGCGATGAAATTGCTTATCTCCTCGAGGAGTCTGAGACTGCAAAATCAACGGATATAGTGAGCTTAGGTTACACCTCAGGAACCACCGGGTCACCGAAGGGTGCGGTGCTTACGCACTTGTCCATGTTGGGGGGCGCATTCACGTGGCCAACCTTCTGCCCGGCAATACTGACCGAGCCGCAGCGAGTGGTCATACATCTGCCGCTTTCGCATACGGTAGCGCGCGTCCAGGCGATGGCGCTTCCGTTGATCACGAAGACAGTTCCTTATTTCGTTGATGTATCTGCGGCATTCGCGCAATGTATCCGGGAAGTTAAGCCGACGTGCTACATGGCACCGCCGCGCTTTTATCAAAAATTTGCGACGCAAATCATCAATTACGTCAATAGCAGCTCTGCTGCCGATCAAGCCAACTATCATCTGGCACTAAAGATTGCCAGTGAGGTCCTTGCTGACCGGTTGGGAGGGGGGCAGACTGACCCCTTCAAAGAGCAACTGTACTCTGCGTGTCAGCAGTTTGTATTTAAGCCGCTGTTGACCAAAATTGGGTTTGACGATCTTAAGTATCCCTATACTGCGTCGGCACCAATGCCGCATGAGGTTGTGACGCTGTGGCAGCTCTGGGGTCTCAATCTAAGAGAGACCTACGGCCAGACTGAAATGGTCGGTGGAAATCTGGCTCAGCTTGCTGATTGGTCAAAGCCGGGAAATTCCGGCATTCCGTTAAAGGACCCTGCTTGGGAGACACGTGTTCTTTCGGATGGGGAAATGATCGTCAAAGGACCGGGATTGTTTATTGGGTACTGGAATAAAGAGGTGGAAACCAGATCTGCCTTACAGGATGGCTGGCTGCATACCGGAGACATCGTGGAGGTTGGGGCGGATGGTTCGTTTAAGCTGATTGACCGGAAGAAGGAACTCATTAACACCGCCGGCGGTAAAACTATCAGTCCCGTCCAGATTGAAAATGAGCTCCGTCAGAGTCCGTACATCACCGAGGCCCTGGTCATCGGCGAGGGTCGAAAATACCTCACCGCTCTGATCGAAGTCGATCCGACGCTCACCATGGACTGGGCCAAAACGCGCGACGCATCAATAGCAAGCTACGCTGACTTAGCGGCGTCCGAGGACGTAATCAGTTTGATCCAAGGGGAAGTAACGAAGGCGAATTCCAGGCTGGCTCGCGCCGAGCAGATAAAAGCTTTCAAGATCTTTCCCGAAGAACTCACCCCAGAAAACGGAGTGATGACTGCGACGCGCAAGAAACGCCGAAAGCCTTTGATGGAACGCTACGAGAAAATTATCGCCAGCCTTTACGACGATACCGAGGAGCAACTAATCAAGGGGCAAGTCGTTGGTGCCGAGTCTTCCGCTTCAGCTCGTCAGCATTGAGTGAAAATGGGCGGAACGACTGGCGGGGATTGCGGTGTGCGCTGAACGCGTATAGGCGTATTGCGCGGTCCGAGGATATAAGCGAATCGCGTTCACGCTCAATTACGCCATCAGGCAGAGAGCGAAGCCAAGAGGGATATCTCCAGCGCGCTGAGGACGAGGTAGTCGTGATTGGCCTTCGCTAGCCAGTATACGCGGACAAGGTTACTCGTCCGCGGGAGAACTCACGGGCTCGAATATCCACCGCCCGTGCCCTTCCCAAAGCTCTGCCCCGGGTCGGAGGTAATTGATCGCGGTACGTTGTGGTACCCAGCAATTATCCCGATCGCCCTTATCCATTTTCGGACTGTATGAATACTGTACGCAACAAGCCCATGCCCGGCACTTAGCTCCATTATTTTTGGCTTGGACGCATGCATTGAAATACTTCCATCCGTTACCTATGAGAAGTTTCGTTACACGCCGTGGGTGCTGTGCGTGTGCGCCTGCCGGCAAGCTTGGATGGTCGATGAAGGATCATCGCTCGCCACCGTAAATGATATCTGCTCGCTATTTCTCCATGTCCAAGCAAAAATTCTCCAAACGCCCAAATATTCCAGAGTCAGAAAACAACGACGATACATGTAACGTTGCTTCTGACGAGAGCTCCGAGCGTCCGGCGATTCGCGGAACGCAGGTCAAAAACGTCGAGACGCTAGCGGGTAAAACTCCATGGGGGTGGACTGCCCCTGGTCACTATGATTGGATGGATGGGCACTTGCCCTTTTGGGACTGAGACGGAACTTCTGAGACCTGAAGCACTTATCGTAGTGAACAAGCTTTCTATCAAGGGGCGCCGATTATCGGCATTTCACAATGCTCACCTACGCGAGTGGATTCACGAGGGAAAACTTGACACTCGGCTCGCCAATTGATCGACGACGATTTCAGATGGCCGAACCTTCCTGGCTTGACAGTGGCGCTCGCAAAATTTCGCAAGCCTGCCTACACTGCGTTTAGGTATTCCTTAAGAGATCCAGGACAGTTTTCTGCGCCGCTTTGAGTCGCTGGATTCGCGCTGTTAGCTCTGCCGTTTGGTCAAACTCGGCGGTCGCTAATAGCTCATTTGATAATGAAGCACGTTCCTGAAAACCGCGCACTATAGACCACAATGCATCTTCGGACTGCCGGCATTGAGCGTCTGCTAGCGAGACACCGGAAAATGCATGACCTGTGTTGCAACGGTAACGTAGCGGGGCACTGGCGCCTATCGTCCACATTACGCTGCCGCAGTCCGGGCAGGTTAGATCGCTAGGCTTGCCGATGGAACGGAATTCAGCCGGGTTCGAACTACCTGTTAGTGCAATGTGTGCCTCAATATTGGCCGCCGAATGTACTCCCTCATTGTTTAGGAAATCTGCCGTTGCTGGCGTCTCCACCATTTGTAGAATGCTCCAACCAAGTATTGCTATTGGTGCGACGACAGCAGTTTTAACTGCGCGTATAGCATTGCGAGGCATACCCGGCGCTGGGCATTCAGCTGGTTCTTGTACGACTGCGATCCCCCCACAGGCATGTATCAATTGCAATCCCGCAGCGCCATCGTCGAGATCACCTGTCAAAACGATACCGATCACGCGGGAACCGTAGCCGATGGCAGCCGAGCGAAACAAGGCATCGGCGGAGGGACGCGCTGAGTTTTCTTTTGGTGCAACTGAAAGGATAATCTTTCCCTCTTGAATCAGCAGGTGACGATCCGCGGGAGCAATATAAATGACAGATTGCTGGATATCGTCTTGGTGCTCAGCCTGCCTCACCAGAAGGTTGCACTCTTTCTGCAGCAGCTGAAGAAGGTTGCTTGGCTGTGCGTCAATATGCAAGACGATAAAGACGGAAGCCGACAGATCCGAAGGCCATGCGGAAACTAGCTTTTTAAGCGCCGCAAAACCGCCGATCGAGGCGGCAATAACGATGATGTCTCTATTTTTCATCACAATATCCTTAGTCGCCTTTACCTTTGGAATTTTCTTTAAAGAGCGCGGATGTCTCGCACAAATGCCGAAGGTCCGTGCTAAAAAAAAGTGGCTAAAACAGTGTCACCTATAGTGAATTTGCTTTGACATGTGCGCCCGTCGGATCCGCTTAAAAAGGGAACCATGAGGGTTCCGCGCACGCTCCCAATGGGAAGCTCGCGTTCTCGCCGGTTGCTTGCGCTAAGACGGCAACTGATTAGGTTGCCGATACAATTTTCGCATTATCGCTGCCAGGGAGCGCCCAACGCGGACACCACCTTCCCATACTGCTGCGACGCTTTCCGCACGATGGCGATATCGATCTCACCGTCGTCGGCCAGTGCTTTCAGCGCTGCAATCACGATGGACGCACGATCCACCTCGAAGAACTCGCGCAGTGCCTGACGGGTGTCGCTGCGACCGAATCCGTCGGTGCCGAGCGTCACATAGCGACACGGCACGTAAGCGCGGATCAGTTCGGGCACGGCGCGAACGTAGTCCGTTGCTGCGATCACCGGGCCGCGCGATGCAGACAACACGGTGCTCACATACGACGCCGGCGCCGTCTCACCAAGACGCGCTAGCCGTTCAGACGCCATGCCGTCGCGCTGCAATTCGGTAAAGCTCGTCACGCTCCATACCGCTGCCTCGATGCCCCAATCGTCGTGCAACATTTTCTGCGCCGCGATGACCTCACCGAGAATCGCGCCGGCGCCAAGCAACTGCACCTGCGCCGTAGCGTTCGGTGTCGTCGCGAGCGGATACATGCCTTTGAGAATGCCTTCACGCAGCGTCTTGAGATCGCCGCCGGGCACCGACGGCTGCGCGTAGTTCTCGTTCATCACCGTGATGTAATAGAACACGTCGCGTTGGCGCTCGACCATCTCGCGCATGCCTTCATCGACGATAGCCGCGACTTCATAAGCAAACGCGGGATCGTATGCACGGCAGTTCGGTATCGTCGATGCCACCAGATGGCTGCTGCCATCCTGATGCTGCAGCCCTTCGCCGCCGAGCGTGGTCTTGCCCGCGGTCGCGCCGATCAGGAAGCCGCGTGCGCGCTGATCCGCCGCCGCCCAGATGATGTCGCCGATGCGCTGGAAGCCGAACATCGAGTAATAGATGTAGAACGGCAGCATGGGCAGGTCGTGCACGCTGTACGACGTCGCCGCGGCGATCCATGACGACATCGCGCCCGCTTCCGAAATGCCCTCTTCGAGAATCTGTCCCTTGGTGTCCTCGCGGTAATACAGCATGGATCCAAGATCCTCCGGCTCGTATAACTGGCCCAGCGGCGAATAGATACCGACTTGCCGGAACATGTTCGCCATGCCGAACGTGCGCGCCTCGTCGGCAACCACGGGCACCACGCGGGGCCCAAGCGTTGCGTCCTTCATCAGCGTACCCAACATGCGCACGATCGCCATGGTGGTCGACATCTCCTTGCCTGCCGCGTCGATTGCGAACTGGCCCCAGGTAGTAATCGAAGGGACGATCAGCCCCTTCGACGCCGCTCTCCGCCTTCTGGGCAGATAGCCTCCAAGGCCTGCGCGTCGTGCGTGCAGGTACTGCATCTCCGGACTGTCTTCCGCAGGTTTGTAGAACTTGACCGCCTCGACATCAGCGTCCGACAACGGCAGGCGAAAGCGATCGCGAAACGCCTTGAGGTCGTCGAAGCCAAGCTTCTTTTGCTGGTGCGTGGTCATCCTGCCTTGGCCCGACGTCCCCATGCCGAAGCCCTTCATCGTCTTGGCGAGAATCACCGTCGGCTGACCTCGGTGACTCAGCGCTTTCGCATAGGCCGCATGGAGTTTGCGGACGTCGTGGCCGCCGCGGCGCAAGCCGTCGATATCCTCGTCGCTGAGATGCGAAGCCAATGCGGCGAGCTCGGGATTCTGGCCGAAGAAACGCTCGCGGTTATATCCGCCATCGTTTGCCGAGAAGGTCTGGAACTGGCCATCGACGGTATGCGCGAACGCGCGCAGCAACGCGTTCGTCTGGTCGCGTGCAAAGAGCGCGTCCCAGTCGGAGCCCCACAAGACTTTGATCACGTTCCAGCCCGCGCCAATGAACTGCGCTTCGAGCTCGTCGATAATGCGGCCGTTGCTGCGCACCGGACCATCGAGCCGCTGCAGGTTGCAATTGATGACGAACACCAGGTTGTCGAGTTGTTCGCGCGCAGCGAGCGATAACGCGCCAATCGATTCCGGCTCGTCCATCTCGCCATCGCCAAAGAAGCCCCACACCTTGCGGTCCTGGGTCTTTGCAAGGCCGCGGTTTTGCAGGTAACGCATGAAGCGCGCTTGATAGATCGAGTTGATCGGACCGATGCCCATCGAGCCCGTGGGGAACTGCCAGAAGTCCGGCATGAGCCATGGATGCGGATACGAACACAGCCCGGGTCCTGCTATCTCCTGCCGATAGTGCTCCAAATGCTCTTCGCTAAGAAAGCCTTCGAGGTACGCGCGGGCATAAACGCCTGGCGATGAATGCGGCTGGAAATAGACAAGATCGCCACCTGTGCCAACGCCCGCGTCCGGGGCGGCCGCACGGAAGAAATGGTTGAAACCCACTTCGAAGAGATCGGCCGCGGAGGCATAGCTCGCGATATGACCGCCAAGCTCACCGTAAGCCTTGTTAGCGCGCACGACCATCGCGAGCGCATTCCAGCGCAAGGCGCCAGCGAGCTTTTCCTCGATCTCCAGATTGCCGGGATAACGCGGCTGCTCTGCAACAGGAATGGTGTTGATATAGGGCGTAACACGCGCACGCGAGGACTCGATTCCCAGCGACAGCGCATGCTCGGCGAGGCGGTCATAAAGGTATTGCGCGCGATCCCGGCCGACGTGTTCGGTGACTGCGTCCAGCGCCTCCAGCCATTCGGCGGTCTCCTCGGGATCGCTGTCTTCGCGACCTCGGGATATCGACAGGATCTGTTCGCTTCCGCTGGATAAATCAGTCATGGCACGGCTCCGCATTGAATGGGGGTATAGCGTTAGCTTTCGTTAGAGCTTAGCTGTTGAGTCGCAAAATATGCCACCGAGTTTCTTCAGTTACGGTGTTTAAACAGCGTATAAATTTCGTCTACCCCCATCTGCCGAGAATAATTGGCTCTGGCTGGACTTCGGACTATTGATCCACGGCACCTTTTGAGCATGAGTGGATAACGCGCTGCTAAGTTATCGAGATCCGACACGCGCGATATAAATCGGATACCGTTGTAAATCGGATACCGTTGCGATCCTTCAGATCGTTTCTTTATGAGTGGACCGGCATTTTTTGGTAGCGAACTTGTACTACCGAATTGACTCCGACAACTTTATGTCTACGACCGTGCTGCGCGACACTGGTTGGCTGCACGCGCGCACATGCGCTTTGACATCCAACGCGTTACCATCGCAAGCTTGGGCGACGAGAAAGTATGGGGACGTACCTCGAGACGTGGAGGTACGGCCGCACCAGTGTCCGATTTGGAATGTATTGTGACTTGTATTAAGTGGCGCACGCCTTCATCGAGGTCTTAAAGTAGTACACCACAATACTACTGGAGACAATATATGTTCCTCGACCTAACGCTGGCAATCGACATGCACGATCCTGTTGTTAGCAAAGCCAACCAAGACCAAAATAGCTTTATGTCCCAAGGGCACATTGGCACCCATCTTGACGTATACGAGGGGCAGGCTCGACCGCCAACTGAGTTCGCCGTCCGCCGAGGCGTAATCGTCTATGTAGGTGACGTCGGGGAAACCGAGATCACCGAAAAGGTTCTCGAAGGTTACGACGTCCGCGAAGGTGATTTCGTCATTTTCCACACTGGCTATCTGTCGAAGTATTCGTACGGAACGCGTGAATATTTTTCCAACCATCCTCAAATGTCTTGGAATTTCATTCAAGTACTGGGGAAAATGAATCTGGGCTTTATCGGCTTGGATTTTGCAGGTCTGCGTCGCGGCGATGAGCATGGTCCAGCAGATATTTCGGTGGGTGAGAATGGCGGGTTCATCATTGAGAACATGAACAAAATCGACGAGCTCTATAGTGCGGTCGGTAGGAATGAGTTCAAGATGTACACCGCCTGGACGGGTTTAATTGGCTTTAGTGGACTCTCTTGCCGCGTGGTGGCAGAAATACCCGGCGCGGTGCAGTAAGCAAAAAGGATGTCATCATGCTTAGCCAAGAACAACTTAGCTACCGAACTGGGATGGCCAGGCTCGGCGCTGCGGTTCACATTGTTACCACCGACGGGATTGCTGGGAAAGCCGGTATATCAGCGTCAGCTGTTTGCAGCGTTACCGACGCACCACCCACGCTACTCGTTTGTGTCAATCAGCAATCTTCAGCACATCATGCATTGATCGAAAACGGTGTGCTTTGCGTGAACACACTTAGCGCATCGCACGAAGCTCTATCTCGCAAGTTCGGCGCAGGTGTCAGCGTGGAAGAACGGTTTGCAGGAACAACGTGGAGCACGCTGAAAACCGGCGCCCCTGTTTTGGAGGATGCATTAGTGGCGTTCGATTGCAAAATAGTTGATACGATTTGTCAAGGTACTCACCGTATTTTCCTTTGTGAGGTTAAAGGAATTAAAGTGGACGATGGCGCGGAGAAGGGCGGCCTCATTTACTTTGATCGTCGATATCACGGATTGCAAGCTGCTGCCCTAGTCAGTACGTAGGGGAAGTCACGCACGTCGGGTCTGACTAAAATCCTAATCGGATCACAGAAAGAGAGGCAGACCCGACTGTTATACCGATCTGAAATAATAGTTTCGAAGACTACTTATATGGGTGACGCACTAGCCCAAGTGGGTTTGGGGTCGGAACCGATGCCATGGTGGACAGAGTCCTTGCCTCAGCAGAGCTGTGTGGTGGTCTAATTTCCTCGGACAAGTCGATAGGAGGACAATCCTGAAATCGATGAGGAATTGAGCTAGATGACAAGAAGGCGCCGACAATTTGACGCCAGCTTCAAGCTGGAAGTGGTGAGGATGATACGAGACCAGGGGCTATCGCTCAGCGAGGTTTGCCGGTCGATGGAACTTGGCGAGACAGCTGTGCGTCGCTGGGTGGCGCAGTACGATGCCGAGTCCGGCGGGGGGGCTGGCGTGGGCAAGCCACTGACGGCCGAGCAGCAGCGCATTCGCCAGCTTGAGATGGAGAACCGGCAACTGCGCGAGGACAATACGCTGCTAAAAAAAGCATCGGCCTTCTTTGCACGGGAACTGAAGTGAGTTACCGCGTGGTAGCCCACTTGCAACAGGAGGCCATGTCGGTCAGTGACGCCTGTCGGGTTTTGCAGGTGAGCCGCTCTGGCTACTACGCGCACCGGCGTGCCAGGCCGAGCGTAAAGCGTCTGCAAGAACAGACTCACGTCAGGGCGGCATTCGCCGCCAGCGGCGCGAGCTACGGCAGCCGGCGCGTGATGCATGCGCTGCGTGAGCAAGGGCTACGTATTGGGCGCCACAGGGTGCGTACGCTGATGCGCGAAGCGAGCCTGCACACGAGCTGGAAGCGCAAGTTCGTGTCGACAACCGACAGCAGGCATACGTTACCTGTGGCCGCGAATGTGCTCGACCGTCAGTTTGACGTGGCCGAGCCCAATCGCGCGTGGGTTTCGGATATCACGTATATCCGCACGGCCCAAGGCTGGCTGTATCTGGCGGTCGTGCTGGACCTGTACTCACGCAAAGTGGTTGGCTGGTCCATGGCGCCTACTATGCGGGCCGGGCTAGTGATATCGGCCTTGAACATGGCGCTGCAGCAGCGCCGCCCAGCACCGGGACTGGTACTGCATTCAGACCGGGGCAGCCAGTACGCGAGTGATGAATACCAAGCCTTGCTTAAGCAGCATCACGTGATTTGCAGTATGAGCCGCAAGGGAAATTGCTGGGACAATTCGGTGATGGAGAGATTCTTCCTGAACCTGAAGATGGAGCGCGTTTGGCAGCGCCGATACGCCAACCACGACGAGGCACGGCGCGATATCAACCAGTACTTCGTCAGTTTCTACAATGCCGTACGCTTGCACTCGACTTTGGGTTATCTGTCGCCCGCTGCCTACGAGGCAAAACCGACAGTAAAAGAACCGATCTGCCTGTCCGAAATAACTTGACCACTACACTGTTCCCGCGCTTCGGGGAGATGTTCTTGACGCCCTTGATGAAAGCCGGTGACATGTCAAGGCTTACCGAACTCAATAGACTGGGCGAGCCGCCATGTTCACTCAGGTATGCTCTACGCGCTCCATCGTAGTGGTATCGATGCCTGTCGTGACAAACACTGCCCGATGCGCCTGTATATCGGCGATCAGCGTTAGATACTCACGACCCCGGCAATAGAGGTTTCCTCGACTGCGACCGAGCTCAACGCCCAGAAATTCTCTGCTGCTAGTACCAGTTCGACCTAGCGCGAGCAGATGGGGTGTACGCGCTGCCAAGTCAAACTGACGGCACGCGCGACTGCAGCGAATGGCATTTGCTGCGCAAGCATCAGCATGAGCGCCTCGAACAACAAGCTGAATCCGCTTAGTTAGCCAACCCAGCTTGAGACAGCCAAACGCACGGAACGATCAGGTAGGAGCGAGTAAGCCGATTTATCGGTCGTCTGAAACAGTGGCTCTGATTGGATGGAGGTCGACGTTGTGACCGCAATGTAGTAAAGCCACTTGAGCTGAATCAGAACGTGAATGAAAAAACCGCTAGCGCGGGTTGTCATCAGCTCGATAAAAGAGCCGTCTCGATAGCCTTACTGCCCAGATGCTGCCTTGGCGGTAGCCGCCTTCTTCTCCGCATCCTGGACGTTCTGCGGGTAGTTGTTCTGATTGCTGCCGGGCTGGTAGCCGTTCTTTTCGAGCGTTTTCAGCTCGGCATTTTTCTTGGTGCGGATCGCCTTGCGGGCGGTTTTACGCTGTGCCTTCTGGACCTGCTTGGGCGTAGAGGCCGCCGTGTCGGTGCTTTGTGCCATTGCCACAGGAGCCGTCAGCGCCGCAATGACAATCGATGCTGCAGCGGCCAGGGCGGTCACGCGGGTTGTCAACATATCGAATTCTCCATAAATGGTTGTTTTAAGCGACGTCGCGAGCCGCGGACGTCGCATCTGTCTTACGCAAAACCTTAATCGCACCATCAAGCCTGAAAGTCCTATGGCTAGACGCTCGATATCTTACTCACGAGGGTCGCATTAGAATTTATGACGGAGTGCTAGTCGAAAAACCGTTTGATGGTTGTTTGAAGCGTCGCCGGATCCGCCGATGTCCGCAACAGCGACTTGTCCAAGTGACGACGTACCGGAAGCTCGTTGCCAGCCGCCCGAAAAATACACATCTGTCCGCTTCGATAATAAATAATCGACCGTGAACGCGACCTGATTGTAGTGCTGTTCACCGACGGATTGGCCTTTTGCCGTAGTTACGCTCCGTGCAGCCATGTAGTCGTAAAACACCCCCGCGGACAGGGCAGGAGTGACGTGGTAGGAGAGACCAATATCCCAGTTGTTAAAGACGGCGGTACCGTTCTGGAAAGTCTGGCCAAGATTTGCGTACTGGACGTTCGAGTAGGACCCGCTTATCGCCATATTGCCAATCGTATAGGTCGCGGCGGCCACTACGTCTTGGTAGGCCTGCGCTACTTGGTAAGCCGAGTTAAGGGAGCCGGCTAGCAAGTTGAACCCACTTGCGTATGCAGTAAACCAACCGGTACCCGGACTTGCTGTCGGATGTTTGAAGTAATCGAACGCGATTCCGGTCTGAAGCCCGCCGTGCGTATAACCAGCTCCAAGAGAATAGCCGGAAGTGGATGTGAAATTACCCGGCACGCCACCAAGGCTGTATTCCGCCCCAAAGGACAGGCCGTGATAGTTGGGGCTCATATACCGCACGGAGTTATTGAAGCGGATACTGTTGCTGACATTGTCGATGTCGCCTGGGTGTCCACCGGGCAAGTCTCCAACCGCTGAGTTTCCAGCCAGAAATTCAGGGAAATACCAAACCATGTCGTACTGACGGCCGGCAGTAAGAGAGCCAAAACTGTCGCTGCTGAGCCCGACGAATGCTTGTCTGCCGAATTCAGTACCACCTTGGCCGAATTGACCGTTATTGATGTTGATGCCTGATTCGAGGGCGAAAATCGCCTTGAGGCCGCCCCCCAAATCTTCTTTGCCGGTGAGCCCCCAACGGCTGCCATCGATGCCGTCCAGAGAATCCATATAGACCGATTTACCGCCGCCGATGTTTGACAGATAATGGATACCTTCGTCAATTTCGCCGTACAGCGTGACGCTGCTCTGGCTATAGGCCGCGGAGCTCGCCAGGCACATAGCAGAGCCGACGATACAGGCCATATTCTTCGTTTTCATAAGATCTCCAATCTTAGTGGTTAATGCTGTGCAAATGAGCTTTTACCGCGGGTGATCAGTGCGACACTTCCTTTGTTACGAGGGAACGGAAGAACCGTGTGGTAGCGTAGAGCACTCGGTCTGACGGTTGCACCTCGATAAGAAAGCCGTCGCTTCTGGCGGTAATGGGACAAGTAAGAAGGTCGATCCCCGTGCCGCAAAGTCACGCAGCCACAACGGTCCTTTCCAGCTGAACATTGGAGTCAGAGCGCTGCTGCAGAAACCTGCGGAGAAACCCGAGAGGGATGCCCATATAAACCAGAACGACGAAAGTGGTACGGGTTCTTTTAGCGCTGAACTCAGACACAAGGCCGACTGCGCGGTGTAACAGCTCCCAAGCCGATGCCGGCAAGGAATCAGCTTGGGAGCTGCGGCACACTTGTTGTAAAAACATTCAATCCGGTAAATAGCCCGAAAAGACCTGTCGCCACGAAAGCCGACCTTTTGGTCGCAAATCGCTGCGTGAGGAACGGAATGCAAAAGTCATCGATCAGTAATCCAAATAAACATGCGGAAAAAATTGACCCCGTGTCTGGCTTCGACAGATGCCATTCCTTCGCAAGCACTGGCGCAACGAAACTGATGATCTTTGTGTCGAAGCCATCAAACGGCATGAGAAACGCGCAGAATGCGTCAATGAAGCACTGCCTTATACCAATTCTGCGACCGTCGATCAGGTCGTAGATGTTGACTTGCCGTAATTCCATGCTGCTCTCCTTGCGATCAGGAGCCAGAGCAATTCATTCCACTCTGGTATACTAATTATAATGTAAATGTATGGCGGGAATCAGTTGGAAAAACTACTAACGTAAGCAACGTTGAAGCGTTTTGTTTGGGAAGGTCTTAATAACAAATTTCAGCTTGACTGTTCACATAACCCGAAAATTGGTGGATCTCGGAAGTCATTTCAGCGTTGGGAGCCCAATGAATGCGGACCAGAGATTAAGAGATGCTTGTGGATCGCTTCCGTGATGTCTACCGCTCACATTTCAACAGCTTGCGGCGCGCCATCCGGAGATCGGACAGCGTGAACGGCATTTTCAGTTATGCGGTGCTTTTCTTCAGACCACGTTAGCGTGCTTTCGCGAATCCAACCTGCTGTTAGATCACCCGAGACAGATACTTTACCTTGGCGCGCACGCTTGCCGGGGCACATCGCGAACATCCTGCCCGCTGCCTTTGCCCTTGTACAATTTTGTGTCCCTCGATAGGCCGCATCGCCGTACACAACCGTTTTCTCTTCGTGCAGCAACGTGTCCACTTTGATAAAAGTAACATTAATCTATCGAAATACTTAAGAACCGTACGCGCAATGACCTAACGGGTTTCCTACGGATGCTAGCTCGTCCAGCTTCAATGACGCTTGATTCCGTCCAGCGCTTAAAATCCCGTCGAGTGGATCAAGGATTTGAGCTATTAGTAGCTCCTACCAACAGCGTTTTTATTCCCTACATATCGGGTGTGAAAGAAAAAAATTATTTGTTTTCATGCAAAACATATTGCCGTAGATGCAGCAGATTTTTTTATTCTTTTTTTACTAAAACATTGACCATAACAGCATTTTATCCCGCTAAAGGCATAAATCCAGCATCCGAATATGGTTAGTTGGGCGTTCAGATCGTTTAGCGGCGATGAGAACTTCGGGGTGGAATTTTTCATATGTTCTTTTCTTGCAATACCACGAACGCGGGCCACCTGTTGCGTGACTTTTCGCCAAACCCCATCTCATCGGTAACTCGGCTGAATTGATCCCTTGAGGCTGGACCGAGAATTTTCAGGGAACTAAGTTTGCCTGCGTGATATTGGATTGCTTGAGAGCGACCTTGATCGGGCGTCCGAGGTCGATTGTCCAGCCCGTAGAACCCGCGTCGGGTAGAGGAAGCTCCGCTTAGGACATCGCTCCAGCGTGCCTCGGAGGGACGTTGGCCGCATGCTTGACGAACTCGCTGCTGAGTAGCCTGGCCCTTACACTTACTGTACTCGCTACCAGTTGAGTCTCAGTCCGGTCTCGGTCGCTCGATGCCGATCGTCGTCGTCCGCATGGAGGTACTGGCCTGTGGTCGAGATCGATGCATGCTCCAGGTGTAGTGGTTCAATGATCGTGGACACCTCAAAAAGGGATAATTCCCGAACTGAGGGTGAAAAATGGGTAAGACGAAACTTTCCAGATGAATTGAAGGCCAATGCAATCCGGCTCGTGGTGGAGCAGCGATATTCTTTCGCTCAGGCCAGCGAAGCGATGGGTGTTGGCGACACTGCTTTGCGGCGCTGGGTGGCGCAATGGCGCGCGGAAAAAACGGTGCCCCCGCGCACGGTTGACCAGATTCGCGCGGACGCGCAGCGCATAAGGGAGTTGGAAGCACGGGTGGCCGATCTGGAAAGGGGGCGGGAGATTCTAAAAAAATCCACGGCCTTCTTCATGAAATAACGGATCGCTCATTGAAGTGATTCATTCACTAAAGAAGGCCTATCCGATCATCCTCATGTGCGCTCTCATGGGCGCGGCGCGCAGCAGTTATTACATGTTTTCGCGAGCGCGCAACCAGCGGCAGCGTTCGCCGGAGTTGCTCGATGCCGCGCGCCAGATCGACGTTCAAGGCCGATGCAGTTACGGTAGCCGCAGGATGTCGCAGGCATTACACCTCCGGGGCCATGCGGTCGGACGTTATCGGGCTCGCAGTTTGATGTGAGAGGCGGAACTGGTGGTGCGCAAGCGGCGCACGCACAAGTATCGCAAGGCCGAGGGCGAGGCGCTTATTGCGCAGCACCTGTTGGAGCGTAAGTTCGAACCAGGCGCCATTAACCGCGTGTGGGAACGCGATATTACGTACGCGAGCGGAGCGTGTCAATGAGTTTGCGACACCTGGGTGTTTACATTCAGTGATCAAGCGTCAAGTTTTATGCGGGTTTGGGATTCCTTCTTTTTGGGTGGGTTGATCCATGCGGCGACGGGCAATTCGGGTGGTCGCGGTGCGACACGCTTGAAACGCTCGGGGTGGGCCAGGAAGGCGGCATCCAGGGTGGCGCAGCGCGTTCTGGTGAGCGCTTGAGCGCGGCCGTAATGAACGGTGTGCGGGGTCATGAGCGCGATCCCTGAATGACGATGCTCGGTGTTGTACCAGGCAAAGAATGTCTGGCAGTGCGCCCGGGCATCTTCGATGCAGCCGAACCTATCCGGGAAGTCAGGACGATATTTAAACGTCTTGAAGTGCGATTCGGAAAAGGGATTGTCATTGGAAACATAAGGCCGACTATGAGTCTTGACGACTTCCAGATCGACCAGCAAGGCAGCGACAGTCTTCGAGCGCATGCTGGTGCCGCGATCGGCGTGCAGTGTGAGGCAACCCGGTTCGATGTTTTGTCCGGCGACGGTATCGGCAATCAGCATTTCGGCCAGTTCAGCAGTCTCCCGGGGAGCGATCATCCAGCCCACTACGTAGCGGCTGAAGATATCAAGGATCACGTACAGATGGAAGTACGTCCACTTTCCTGGGCCGCGTAACTTGGTGATATCCCAGGACCACATTTCATTGGGTTGCACCGCTAACAGCTCCGGCCGGGTGTAGGACGGATGAGTCAATTGCCGGCGCCGTTCACGTACCTGGTCGGCGCCGGCGAGCAGCCGGTACATGGTGCGTACCGAGCCGAGATAGACCCCCTCGTCAAGCAGGGTGGCGTAGGTTTGCCGCGGTGAGCAATTAGCGAAACGCTCGCTGTTGAGCGCGTCGAGCACGCACCAGCGCTCGAGTTCGCTCAATGCCAGAGGAGGCCGGGGGCGAGCTCTGGGCGGCGCTGGTTGCGCGACCAGATGACGTGCCGCGGCGCGCTGTCGGTACACGAGTGAGCGATCGATGTTCATGACCCGGCAGGCACGTGCCACGCCGACATCCGGCACCAGGAGGTTCACTCCGTCCAAGCGGAGTTGCCATCCGTGTCCTCTTCGTTCTGCAGAGCCATTAAGGAGGAAACTTTTTTTTGAACATCGATGATCAACCGCGCCTGCATAAGCTGTCGCCGCAGACGATCGACCTCGCGTGTCAGCGCGGCCGTTCGACGGGTCTCGGCGATCACCGGATCGGCCTTGTGTCCCCGCTTGCGCGGATCGAGACCGGTCTTGCCCTCAGCGGCACGACGCTTGCGCCACGCTGCCAGATTGGACGAATAGATGCCTTCGCGGCGCAGCAGTGCACCGATCTGCCCCGGCTCGCTACACCGGTCAGCCTCGGCCAGGATGCGTCGTTTCTCGCTGGCGGAGAATTGCCGACGTCGGGCGATCGCGACCACCTCGGGCTGCGCTGGCGCCGCGCTGGAAGCCGCGTCTGCGCTCGCCCTACGGGCTCCCTCCAACGCGGCTTCCAGCCCAGCGGGCTGCGGTACGGGCTTCACTACAGATTTCATCGGATTGGCCATGAATTGCATCCTGTCTTTGTACTCTAATTGGTCCAAGGCAGGTGTCGCATCTCATATTGGCACGCAGGGGTCGCGCTCAAATCCTATGAAGTGCGCCACCTCATTGAAGCGGACGACATCCTGGAGAATCAGGCCGGGCTATCGGTCGCACAACGGCGTTCATTCCCGCGCCCATGGCACAGATCGACACGCCAATGCGTCCCGGGAGCCCCGCTGGTGCTGACCAGACTGGACTCACATTGCAAGAGCAGGTCCATAGGCCTTCAAATCGCTCGCGGGGTCAGCCGGACACGACCGCAGGGCTGGTCTTTTTTGCAGCGGCATTGTCAGACGCACGCTGTTGCTTGCGTCGCGTTGCTGCTGCCGCTTTTTGTGCTCGGGCGGCAACAACAGCACTCCACTCGTCACGATATTTCTGCAAGATACGCTCGCGCTGGGGGCGAAGTTGCGGGTCTATCTGTTCCGCCTCTGATAGGCGTCCAACCAAACTGGCAAGCAGCTTGGTACGGTCTTGACCCGTCGCACTTTCGAGCATTAACTGAGTTTCGCGGATTTTTCTTAATCGAGAATGTGGGAGCCGAAGCTGTCCGTTAACGATCATGATGCCGGTGACCTTGGCCGGGACGCTCTCGTACGTCTTTATTTTGTGATAGTCGTAGCCAAAGCCTTTGATCCGTAACGCGACCGCTGTAAGCAAAGCTCTCGACGCGCCAACGCCCGACATTGTCATGTCGTCTATGTAGAGCGTAAATGCCGCACCCTTCGAAGCGCACAGCGCGTGTAGAGCGTCGAACAGCCTGCAATTTACCCAATACGATAGCAACGGGCTGATACAGCTCCCCGTGGGCATATGGACGCCATGCCGATGTGTGGTCGCCGTGCAAAGCTTCGAAAGAATGGTCGCGATATCGACCGAACACATCATCACTTCGCGAAAAAACGAGAAGACGAAGTTATACCGAATCGACGGGTAAAACTTGCGGATATCGATCTTTAGGACGGCGCCAGATCGATGCTCCTCGGCGTTCGTTTTATAGGATCGTTTTTTTACCGCCGAGTGTAGGTAGGCCGGGGGAGCTATTCTGGTTAGAAGCGTCAAAAGACGCTCGTGTACCACCGCCAAATCTCCTACAGGTTGAGTAATTAACCGGCCGCTTTCTTTGTCAGGCCAAACTTTGTATTGACCTGCCAGTCCCGATTTTTCAACGGAATGCAGCTTGCTAGGGTCTACTCTTAGAAGCTCCGCAAGTTTTCGTCGGTTCTCCAAACCAAACAGCGGAGACTCATCTAGCCGGTATCGCTTTGCGCTCGGTGGCTGGTTTTTCTTCATCTTGGTCCCCAATCCACTCCAGAATTTTCAACATCTTCTTGGAAAGAAACGCGTGCAGCTTACTTTTGCTGTGCACTCCATCCAACGACTCAGAAAACACAACCAGCGACGACAGTGGCACATTGAAGACAGCCGAGTACCGCTTCAATAGTTCCAGGGTAGGCTCTTTCTTCCCCGCCTCAAGTTCTGACAGATAGGAGGTGGAGATATCCAGCTTTGCAGCAAGCTGGGTTTGGTTGAGATTGTGATACTGACGAACAACCTTTAGCGCGTTACTAATCATGATTTTCTCCAGTTCAAAAATGGAAGGGCGTGCAGGTCAACGTAAGACGCGAATGAACTCCAAGAAATCGCGAGTCTTCATTTCCGCTTGCTCCACAAATGCCGGGAAATGCACAAGGCACCAGTGGAAGGTTGCAGGATGCAGAAGCCACTTCTGAAGCACTTTACGCACAAGACAAAGCAGCTTCATCTTGTCCGCTTTCGGCACTGAACGAGGCTTGTCAGCTACGCCCAGCTTCCGTTTAATGCACTTCGGTTGTTGTGTGGTCTGTGTTTTCATACGGACAGTTCCCAAGAAAGACACCGATCGATGACCGATGTGAGCGCCGAAAGACACCGATCGATGACCGATGTAAAACCAACGGCTCTCCCCTCACACTTTCTTGAGCAGAGACAACAAACCGAAAACCCTTCATCCACTCTTGACTGATCGCATCCCTCTGCGATCAGGTACGCACCGTGTCGTCGTGAAAATCAGAACGGGGCATAGGTTTGGAACACACATACGACATGTATCCCGCGAGCCGAAGCTCAAACTTGCTTGAGGTTTCTCTGTTTACCAAACCACGGACTTAGATTAGCAAGGTCTTAACCAAGAAGCAACAAATATTCGCTGACAGCGAATATTTTTCGCAAATATGCTCTACTCAGCTCTCGGACACGGGGGTGCGAGACACTCAAGATTCTCGCGTGCGCGGCGATTTGCGCACTGGTGCACTGCTTGTGCGCACGCCGGCGGTCTGCTTTGTCTTTGGTACCTTCTTTACGGTGGCATGCGTCAGTGACAACGCCAGTTGGTCCCTCTGCTCACGTGCCTGCGCAGCTTCAGCGGCATAACGCGCGTTCGCGCTCCGCATCTCGTCAAGCTTGCCCTCCAAGACACCGACCTGCTGACGCAGATCGCCGAGTTGGCCCTGCAGTTTCTGCACGTCGTCGCGATGCCGGGTAGTGCCCTGCTCCGCTTTACGGGTCGCCGCGTCCAGTTCCTTCTGCAAGCGCCCGGCCGCTTGCCGCTCGCGGTCAATTTCCAATAGCGCCCGGGTCTCGGCGGCTTTGAGCCGCTCCTGCGCCAGCGCGCTGTCGGCACGCAATTTATCTAGTTGCGAGGTGAAGTCATGCCGGGCAGTCTCCAGCGCCCGCTGCAAGCGCTGCTCGCCCTGTTGTGCGAGCCGTACCTGCTCCTGCAGCGTGGTCGCCGCGGCCACCGAGACGGCAAGCGCCTGTTCCAGTTCGGTGATGCGGGTCTGGGCTCCGTCCAGCGCGGCCGCACTTCCTGTCAGTTCCTGACGGACCTGGTCGCGTTCGGCCTCGGCCTGAGTCTGCCGGGCCTGTGCGTCCGCGGCCGATCGTTGCGTCTCGAGCTGCGCGGCAGCCAGTTGTTCTTGCGCCATATCGACCGCCCGCGTCCAGAGCGCGGCCGCCAGCTCGCCGGTCGCGGACTGCAGTTCCGCCGGCAGGTCGGGATGCTCGATGCGCACCCGGCTCTTTTCACGCAGAGTGGCCCAAAAGCGCGTCAACGCCTCGGCCGGCGCACTCATGCTGCCCTTCTTTACCAGTTGATAGAGCCGGTTCGCGGTCGGCGTGATGCCGTGCCTAAAAAACAGCAGCACGCAGACCTCGCGGTAGAGATCCTGCGTGCGCGGGAACTGCGCACGCAGGATCTCTATTTCCGCGTGCAATTGCGCCTCCAGGGCGAGTGAGTCATCCAAGACGAGCAGTTTCCGAGAAATGTATGTGCTAATAATATAACGTATAACGTTGATTATCATGACCCAGAATACAGAATTTAGACATTATGACTATAATGTCGAGTATAATGAGGCGTTGTGTGAATTGAGCATGTCCGTCGTTGGTTTAAGCAAATGTGTACCCATTCTTAGAGTCATTTTTGTTCCCAGCCCCCGGGCCAAAATCGTCGTGCTGATGCACTTGGCAGCCGGTGTTGGGCTCAACCGCCGGCCGGCAACGCGGAACATTAATGGGCACGAACCGGGCAACGATTATCCGGGACGCCAGCAACCCTACAAAATTGCTTAAAGTGTCAGCCGAAGGAACAATTTTAGTTAAAACTTTTTAAAGCAAATTTGTTCCCAATGATTGACGTTGCCGCCAACTTGCCATTACTTGACGGGAACAAAATTACTTAAACCGACGTCACGCCACCATGCCGCTTCCTGAGCCCCTCCGCGTGTCCGACGGCACCCTCGTGCCGATCGAGAACTTGTATCTCCCACCAGAGCTCGACGGTAGCCTCGGCACGAACCGCGCGCTCGGCGCCCGGCCTCAAATTGCGGCCCCAAACGACGTCGACGCCATCCGGGCGTGGCTCGCGCGATTCGTCGACACAAAGGCAACCTTCGACACTTACCGCAAGGAGTCCGAACGCTTGCTGCTGTGGTCGACCACCGAACTACGCAAGCCGCTCTCCTCGCTCACGCACGAAGACCTGCTTGTCTATCGGCGGTTTCTGTCGGACCCGCAACCGGCGCAACGCTGGGTCATGACTGGTCGCAAGGTGGCCCGCGCGGACCCATCCTGGCGGCCGTTCGCGGGACCACTCTCCCCCGCGAGCGAGCGACAAGCGTTTGTGATTATCAATACGCTGTTCGCCTGGCTCGTCAACGCAGGTTACCTGGCCGGCAATCCGCTGTCCCTGTCGCGCCAGCGGGCCCGCAAGGCGAAGCCCCGCGTGACGCGCTTTCTCGAGGACGATCTCTGGCAGGCCGTCAAAACCTCGATCGACGCGATGCCGCGTGACACCGCCCGCGAGCAAGAACACTACGCCCGCGTGCGCTGGCTGATTTCGCTCTTGTATCTGATGGGTCTGCGCATCTCGGAAGTCGTGAGCAATCCGATGGGAGGCTTCTTTAGGCGGCGCGATCGCAACGGCCAGGACCGCTGGTGGCTTACGATCACCGGCAAGGGCGACAAGGAACGTCTGCTGCCGGCGACGACCGAACTGATGGCGGAGCTGACACGCTATCGCCGACACTACGGACTCACGGCCCTACCCTATGGCGGTGAAACGACACCGCTGCTGTTGCCGATCGGTGGCACCCAGCGT